>JADKLW010000100.1_pt1 | contig 51051 bp, 57 predicted proteins | sample 8641881 | NCBI WGS metagenome assembly JADKLW01 (sample SAMN16272185, study PRJNA661076) | feces metagenome | isolation source: fecal sample from diarrhoea affected cattle B | host: Bos taurus | place: South Africa: Lokaleng Village, Mahikeng | collected 2019-09
GATAAAGCCTCGACCATCGCGCGGACCGGCGTGATGTCATATCCGGCATTACCGGCAAGGCGGGCAATCTCATCCGCAGGAACACCCTGCTTCGCCTGGGCCAGCGACCACAGAAAAGCGGAGCGAGTGCCCGACCGGCAATAAGCCAGCGTTTTGCCTTCTGCGCCATCAAGTGCGGCGATCATGGCATCGACTTGCGGAGCGGAAAAGCCGCTGTGCGAGATTGGAATGCTGACATAATCAAGACCTGCCGATTTTGCTGCCGCTTCGATGTCGGCGCTTTGCGGTGCGGAAGGTTCCTCGCCGTCCGGACGGTTATTGATGATAAGCGTTACGCCTTCGGCCTTGGCGGCCTCGATATCCGCCAGTTCGATCTGGGGAGATACGCTGATTTTGTCATTAATCTGGCGGAACATGGCTTGGCTTTCCTCTTGTGTATTTGGACTCGGCGCTTCTATCGGGCGTGAGCGGCCATTACCATCATTGAAGCGCAAATTGCACGGCCCTTTTCACGCGCTTTCTTCCTGCGCTTCGGTAACGGCTTGAATCACGTCAAGAAATTGCGGGCCATATTTATCCAGCTTGGCCGCGCCAATGCCGGGAAGTTCCGCCAGTGCCGACAAGTTGCGCGGTTTGAAGCCGGTCATATCACGCAGCACGCTGTCATGGAAAATCACATAAGGCGGAACGCCATGCTCCTTGGCAAGTTCCATCCGCTTGGCCCGCAGCGCATCGAACAGCGGATCGCCGACCGGATTGGGCGAAGCACTCGCACCGCGCCGTCTTTTAGGTTCGCGCACGGGTGGCTCGACAATCGCAACCTCGGTTTCGCCCTTCAATATGCTGCGCGCCTCTGGCCCGAACATCAATCCGCCATGTTCGGTATTGCGAAGAGCATCGCGCAGCAGCAGCGAGCGCGAGACAGGCTTGATCAGCGGTGCTTCTTCGTCGTTTACAATGTCAAAAACCGAAAGCTTGTCATGCCCGCGCGACAATATCTTGTCTTCCTGCTTGCCGGTCAGCACCGCTTCCAGATGGCCGACGCCAAAGCTCTGTCCGGTGCGGTAAACGGCAGACAGGAACTTGCGGGCAAGCTCCGTGACATTGCGGGTAACCGGCGCGTTCAGGCAATTATCGCAATTTCCGCAGCTTTGCGGTGGTTCTTCACCAAAATGTTTGAGCAGGATCGCCCGGCGGCAGCCCGCTGCCTCGACCAGACCGCCCAAAGCGGCAAGCCTTGTGCGTTCGCTGGCAAGGCGCGTTTCATCGACTTCGGATAATCTTTGCCGGGCGCGCGCGAAATCTTCCGCGCCCCAGAACATGTGGGCCTCAGCGGGGTCACCGTCGCGGCCTGCGCGGCCGGTTTCCTGATAATAAGCCTCGATCGATTTGGGCAGTCCGGCATGGGCGACAAAACGGACATCCGGCTTGTCGATGCCCATGCCAAAGGCAATGGTAGCGACCATCACCATATCTTCGGATGCTACAAAATCAGCCTGGTTACGCTGGCGGATTTCGGGGGGAAGCCCCGCATGATAAGCGCGTGCGCTGCGACCCGTTCTGGCGATCTGGTCCGCCATTTTTTCGGTCGCGTTGCGGGTGGGGGCATAGATGATGCCGGGGCCGGGGATGCGCTCCACAAGATCGGTAATCTGTTTCGTCAGTCCCTTGCGCGGGGAAATGCTGTAACGGATATTGGGGCGGTCAAATCCGGCAATGATCAAACCGTCCTGCTCTATACCAAGCTGCACCAATATGTCTTCGCGGGTATGCTTGTCCGCCGTGGCCGTCAGCGCAATGCGCGGAACATCGGGGAAATGGTCGAGCAAAGGGCGCAGCAAGCGATAATCGGGTCGGAAATCATGCCCCCATTCCGATACGCAGTGCGCTTCATCTATGGCAAAAAGGGAAATGCTGGTCTGCTCAAGCAGGCTGCGAAAATGGTCGCCCGAAGCGCGTTCGGGGGCGGCATAGAGCAGGTCCAGTTCGCCTGCTTTCAACCGCGCGATAGTCTCGGCCCTGTTGTCATCGGCAGAGGTAAGCGTTGCTGCGCGAATACCCACGGCTTCGGCGCTGCGTAATTGATCGTGCATTAGTGCGATCAGAGGAGAGATCACGACCACCGTGCCTGCATTGGTAATGGCTGGGAGCTGATAGCACAGGGATTTTCCCGCGCCCGTCGGCATGACCGCCAGCGTATTCCTGCGCTCCATCACCCGCGTAAGGACTTCAGCCTGCACCCCGCGGAAAGCATTAAAGCCAAAGGTCGATTTAAGCAGGGGAAGGAGATTCTCGATCATCCGGCTGTCCTACCCAGAGGAGCGAGGGAACGGAACCGTTAAAGTGGGGAAGGGCAATTTTGTGAGATATCAATCCTGCAATCTGCGCGCAGCCCGCCAGAAGTGAAAGCCAGCCCAGATGTTAAACAGCGCCAGCAACGCGAGGGCCCGCTGCAACGCGGCGCTGTCGCTCAGGTCGCTGCTGAACATATCAGACAACATGCCGACAAAGACCGGACCAATGCCAAGCCCGATTATTCCCGCGAGCAAAAGGTAGATAGCCACCGCCATCGCTCTGGTTTCGTCGCTTGCCAGTTTCTGTATGGCGGAGAAATTGGGGCCGTAATAGAATGTCGCTGCGAAGGTCGGGATGGCCAGCAAGAGCATGGCCAGATTGCCGTTTGGTGCATAGAGCGCCAAAATCATGCCCGGAACAGAGACAAGCATGACCAGAGCGGTCAGCACAAGTGGCAGCGTAGCGCGAATTGTTCCGAAACGATCACCGGCTTTCCCGCCAAGCCAAGCGCCGAGCGCACCAGACAGCCCGACCATGATACCCAGTTTCCAGCCCAACTCCCCATAGCCCATATTATGCACACGGACGAACAGGCTGCCGTAGAAACTGGCAATGCCATAAGCAACAAATTGCACGAGAATACCTGCGGCGACCAGATGCCAATAAGCCGGCTTGGCTGACAGGGTGCGTAAGGCTTCTTTCAAACTGATCTTGCTGGGATCACGCTTGAACGCCTGTGACAAGGGTATATTGCCGCGCGGATCGTGTATGGTGAACCAGACGACCAGAGCGATAATGATACCGGGCAATCCCGCCATGAAAAATGCGATGCGCCAGTCAAAACGCTCGACGATCCAGCCGCCACCTGCATAAGCAATGAACGCGCCGATAGGGATGGACATGCCCAATATGCCGAGCGCGCCAGCGCGGCGCTCTGGCGGGAAAAGATCGGCAATTAACGAGTGGGATGCAGGGCCGGACCCTGCTTCACCAATGCCAACGCCAACACGGGCCAGGAACAGCTGCGTAAAATTGGCCGCCAGCCCGCAAAGCACTGTCATTGCTGACCAAATCGCAATGGCAATCGCGATGATCCGGCTACGATTCCATTTATCCGCCAGAGCCGCCACCGGAATGGCCAGCGTCGTGTAGAAAAGTGCAAAAGACAGCCCGGTCATCAAACCTATCTGTGTATCAGACAGGCCGAGATCCTGTTTCACCGGTTCCGCCAATATGGTGATGATCTGCCGGTCAAGGAAGTTCAGCATGGTGAGCATGAACAACACGCCAATCACATAATTGGGATATTGATTGGGCACCGCTGGGGTGATTTCGGATCGGGTTTCAAGAACTGCCATTACGCAATGATTGACACGAGGGTGCATCACCGAACACCCTTTGTTTAATTAGGGTTTCGATAGAAAAATGAGCAGTTTTTGATAGAAGGATACTATTGCAAAACTTGAGACCACGCCCTGTCAAGCGTGGTGCTGATTGAAGCAAAACTCCAATATTCCCCCTGTTCATCACAGTAATTTTGTTGTTTACTGGCGACATAAAATAAACAGGCCATCGGAGTTTTCATGAAATATCGTCTTATTACCGCCCTTGCAGCCATCTCTTTTGCCGGAACTGCCTATGCACAGCCTGTCGATGAGAAGGCCAAAGAGGAAAAATGGGACGTAAACGCACCAAAGGGCGCGACGATTAAACAGGTTCCGATCAATACCGATGAGGGTAGCTGGATCGATGTCGATGTCAGCCCCGATGGCGGCAGCGTCGCTTTTGCTCTGCTGGGCGATATTTACACCATGCCGATTTCCGGCGGCAACCCGACCCGTATTGCCGAAGGGCTGGCCTGGGAAGTCCAGCCGCGATTCTCCCCCGATGGTAATCGTATCGCCTTTACGTCGGATCGCGGCGGCGGGGATAATATCTGGATCATGAACCGGGATGGCAGCGACAAAAAGCAAGTGACCAAAGAAGAGTTCCGCTTGCTCAACCAGCCAAGCTGGAGTCCGGATGGCCGTTACATCATTGCCAAGAAACATTTTACCACCGGCCGTTCACTTGGCACCGGAGAGGTCTGGGTCTATCATGTTTCCGGCGGGGCGGGCGTTGTGCTGGTCAAGAAGCCCAATGACACGCATCAAAAAGAACTGGGCGAGCCGATTTACGCGCCCGATGGCAAATCGCTCTATTATACGCGTAACATCACGCCTGGCGGCCAGTTTATTTATGCGCAGGATTCCAATACCGACCTGTTCAATATCGAGGAATATGATCTGGAAACCGGCGAAATCAGCACCGCAGTTTCCGGCCTTGGCGGGTCCGTGCGGCCAACCCCTTCGCCCGATGGCAAAAGCATTGCCTTTGTCCGGCGTGAACGCACCCAGTCAAAATTATATGTCAAAGACATAACCACCGGCATCGAGCGGAAAATCTATGATGACCTGGATCAGGATGTGCAGGAAACCTGGGCAGTCACCGGCGTCTATCCCAATATGGACTGGACTCCCGATAGCCGCAGCATCGTGTTCTGGGCAGGTGGCAAGATCCGCAAGGTGGCTGCAGATGGCTCCGGATCGTCGGTCATTCCGTTCACAATCAACGACACTCGCGGCGTTGCCGATGCTCCGCATCCCAAAATCCCGGTCGCGTCTGACAGCTTCACCGCCAAAATGCCGCGCTTTGCAGCGGTATCGCCCAATGGCCGGCAAGTGGTGTTTGAAAGTCTGGGGCAGCTTTATATAAAGCCGATGAGCGGCGGAACGGCCAAGCGGTTGACCAACAGCAATGGCGAGCGCGAGCTTTTCCCCTCATGGTCGCGCGATGGGCGCTCAATTGTATATGTCGGCTGGACCGACAAGGAGCTGGGCCAGATAAAGACGGTTAGCGCGTCTGGTGGTTCCGCGCGCGCCGTTACCAATCGGCCCGGTCATTATGCCCGTCCGCGTTTCTCACCCGATGGCCGCACGATCATATTTGAAATGAAGGATGGCGGCTATCTGACCTCTCCCGCTTATTCGATGGATGACGGGATTTACAGCGTCGCTGCATCCGGCGGGACACCGCAGCGTATCACCAAGGATGCGGCTGGCCCGCAATTTGGTGCAAATAGCGACCGTATCTTCATGATGGAGCAAAAAGATAACAAGCGCATATTGACGAGCAGCGATATGAATGGCGAGGCCAAGCGCACCCATGCGACGGGTGAACTGACCACCGATTATATCGTATCGCCCGACGGCCAATATGTCGCTTTCCGACAGAATTACGAAGCTTTTGTCATGCCGCTTCTGCCCGGCACTCAGGAGGTCGCGGTGACTCCGGATAGCAAATCGCTGCCCGTAGCAGCGGTGAGCAGCGGTGGTGCGGACTATATCCACTGGTCCCAGAATGGTCAGCAGCTTCACTGGAGCGTGGGACCGACGGTTTACACGGTCCAGACCAACGCGATTTTCCCCTCTGCACCGACTGGCAAGGACGCGCCTAAATTCACTCCGCCAAGCAGCGGCGTGTCGCTGGAGCGGACGATCGCGGCGGATAAACCCAGCGGCACATTGGCGCTGGTCGGAGCGCGGTTGATAACTATGGGCGATGAAGCAGGCGGGATTGTCGAAGACGGCACGATTGTCGTGAGGGATAACAAGATTGTCTCCGTCGGTCCGCGCGGCTCTGTTGCTGTGCCAGCGGGCACGACCATCGTTGATCTGACCGGCAAGACCATTGTTCCCGGCTATATCGACGCCCATGCTCATGGTCCGCAGGGCACGGATGAACTGGTGCCGCAGCAAAACTGGTCGCTGATCCAGAACCTCGCGCTTGGCACAACCACGATCCACGACCCATCTAGCCGTGCGAGCGAGATTTTTGTCGCTGCGGAAATGCAGCGGGCAGGGCAGATGCTTGGACCGCGTATCTTTTCCACCGGTGAAGTCGTCTATGGTGCAAAGGCCGCCGATGTCTATGCAGAGATCAACAATCTCGACGATGCGCTTGATCATGTCCGGCGGCTAAAGGCACAGGGCGGGCATAGCGTGAAAAACTATAACCAGCCACGCCGGGAACAGCGTCAGCAAGTGGTCGAAGCGGCGCGTCAGGAAAATATGCTGGTCGTGGCGGAAGGCGGCTCGCTTTTCGGCATGGACATGTCGCTGGTCGCCGATGGCAACAGCACGCTGGAGCATAATATCCCGCTCGATATTTTCTATGACGATGTGGTCCAGATGTTTTCCCAGTCACAGACCAATTACACGCCCACACTTGTGGTGAGCTATGGCGGCCTGGCGGGTGATCCATACTGGCGGCAGGCGACTGACGTGTTCAAACATCCGTTGTTGATCCACACACCGCCCAAGCAACTGGCCGCTGCGACTGTGCGCAGGACAATGGCGCCGGAAGCGGATTTTGTGGATGATGACAATGCCCGTGAAGCCAAGAAGCTGGCGGATAAGGGCGTTCTGGTATCCATTGGCGCGCATGGGCAGCAGGCGGGTATCGGAACACATTGGGAGCTGTGGTCCTTTGTTCGCGGCGGCATGTCCCCGCTTCAGGCACTGCGCTCCGGAACGATTGACTCGGCAAAGTCGCTTGGCATGGATGAAGAAATCGGATCACTCGAAGCGGGCAAGCTGGCCGATCTCGTCGTGCTCGATGCCGATCCCACGGCGGATATCCAGAACAGCGACAATATCCACCGGGTGATGGTGAATGGCCGGATGTATGACCCCGTGACCATGAACGAAGTCACCACTGGCACGCGTCAAAGAGCAGCTTATTGGTGGGAATGATGTACGGCGCGCCGGATTCGGGGTAATCCGGCGCGCAATTCGGGCTTAGTCGCAAGGTTTTCTGCTATCACTTTAAACAGGAATGCTCTGTTTCTCGCGTAATAATCTTACAAAACACCCTGCTTTTTGCAGAAAATGCAAGCGAGTTGCAAAAATGAAACTCGCAGGTGCAGCATTTCAAATTGATACTTATTTTTTCCTCAGCCAATAACCACTCCAAATTTACTACTTTTACCGGAGTCTCGTTATGAACAAATTTACTGCTATCATTCTCGGCGCAGCTGCGCTTTCTCTCACCGCTCCTGCTTTTGCTGCTGACGTAGAAGTCGAACGCAACGAACGTCTCTATGATGCGTCCGGTGCAAGCGTTGCAAAAGTGAACCGCGTTGAAACTGACGGCGACGTACTGGTTATCTACAAAGGTAAAGTGCGCCGCATCCAGTCTGACACCCTCTCAAAAACCGACGGCAAACTGGCGACGACATTGACCAAAAAAGAAATTCGTGGCCTGAACTAGGTTAGCCGTTATTCAGCGACTGATTTTTCGGTCGGTGATTGTTAAAAGCCAGCGCGCGCATGTCGTTCGCTGGCTTTTTATTTGAGTCGTTAGATTTGCACTTCTGCCTGCGCTAAGTCTTCGGGCGTATTGATGTTCATAAAAGCCTGCTCATCGGGCCAGCTAATCCGCTTTGCATCGCATTGCCGGGCCAGCCATTGAAGCGATGGTGACGGTTCGTGCAGCGACCCGGATTGTTTGCTGATCCGGTAAGCTTCACACACCGAGCGCACAATATCGCAGCGCCAATAACCAAAAACCGGATGCAAATGCTGCGGTCCCTGGGCTACAGAGCAGCCGGGAACGGAGCTTAGCCGCCGAATAAGATCATCCGGTGCAAAAGGCGCATCAACGGGGATCGTCACAAAGCCTTCTGCTTCCGGGCATAACATCGGCAAATGCGCTGCGATCGTGAATATCGCGCCAACCGGTCCGCCCGGCATGTCCGGATCATCAGAGATAATATCGACACCCGTATCAAAATCGTCGGACGCCGATAGCCATATCCGGTCGGCAGAAGATTGAAAGCGCCCAATCGCCCGGTCGATCAGCCGGACTCCATCAAGCCGGATCGCGGCCTTGTCCTGACCCATCCGGCGCGACTGGCCCCCCGCTAATATAATCAGGCAGGTCGGGGGATTATCGTTCATCTCTTATCGCTCCAGCCGGAAAAGCAGTTCCTGCACTTTGGCTTTCGCGGTGCATCCTGTCCAGCAATTCCCCGTCCGTTTAGAAGACCGGAAAAAATATTGCCTGAAGCACCAAAAGGATCGGAATGATCGCGCTGCCCAGCTTCGCCAATCCAGTGGTTGCGACATGCGGGACATAAGGAGCGGACTTTTGCATGGTGCGAACCTGAACAAAAGAAGCAAATATAATGTTAACGTGCGCGATTAACGAACAGTAACGCTGCCTTCCGCTACCCTGAAGTGCAGGGCATCATCAGGCGCATCGTCAAACAATCCCGGTTCGGTTCCGGTCAACCAGACCTGACCGCCTTTTTCCGACAATTTGCCAAATAAAGCGGCCCGGCGTCTGGGGTCGAGATGGGCTGCTACTTCGTCAAGCAACAGGACTGGGCGGCTTCCACGCTGCTCAGCGATCAGATCGGCATGGGCCAATATGATCGAGAAGAGCAGGGCCTTTTGCTCGCCGGTAGAACATTTCTCCGCCGCCTGATCCTTGGCTGCGTGAAAAACGGTGAGGTCGGCGCGATGTGGGCCTTTCAGTGTGCGGCCCGCGGCTCTGTCTTCCCGCCGGTTCGATTTCAAGCTGTGGAGCAAAACCTCCGGATCATGATGGCCGCCATCCTCCAGATTCAGCCTGGGCGCAGCAAACAGCCCGTCATCTGTGCCTTCCAGCATTGCGTTCAGTTCCTGCGTAATGCGTAAACGCGCCTGCGCGGCGGCGCTGCCAAAGCGCACTAATTGTCCATCCAGCGCGTCGAGCCATTCGCTATCCGGCATATAGTCGTCCGCCAGCAGCCGGTTACGCTCCCGCCTTGCCGCATCGTAGCGGGTGCAATTCCGCGGATGGTCAGGTTCCAGAGCAGTCACCAACCGGTCGAGAAAATTGCGTCGACCCGACGGTCCTTCCATGAACAAGCGGTCCATCGCAGGGGTTAGCCATAATATCGAAAGCCATTGCGCCAGATCATTTGTCGGCACTGCGGCACCGTTGACACGTGTCTTGCGCCGCTCCGGATAGGCTGCGCTGGTCCCTGTGCCCAATTGGACATCGCCCATTTCGGCGGCTACCGCGAAATCGCCGGAGCCATCTTCATAAGCAATGTCTTTTAGTGCGGCGCGCCGCAAACCCCGACCAGGCGCCAGAAGCGATACAGCCTCCAGAATATTGGTCTTTCCAGCCCCGTTCTCACCGCTCAACACCACAAAGCCCGGAGCGGCTTCCAGGCGTAATTGCGGGTAATTCCTGAAATTCTGCAAAGTGAGCCGGGAAATCGTCATGACAGGGTGATGCTCTACCCGTGGGTGAATGGGATGAGAAGGAAAATCGCGATTCACGGCCATGCGCGGTGATGCGTCTGTTCTAAAGCGTTCATATCCCATTCACCTAATCCCAAAAGTTAGGAATAAATCCCAAAGGTAAGTTTATGGCAATATCGGATAAGTGTCTGAATCTCAGTAAATCATTGTAATTCATAGACTTTATAAAACTGGCACGGCCTGTGCAAAGTATGAGACATCTTCGCCAACACGGACGAAGGCCAAATTTAAAGGAAGGACCTCACAATGTTTATCAATAGCTCAAGCAACATCGCCGCTGCATTCGCCGCCATCATCTCTGCTGCAATCTTCATTACAGCCAGCGTAGGACCAGCCGTTAACAACGCCGGCACATTGCTGATCTGATGGCAAGCCGGAAAGAAAGCACCGGTTCCTCGCCGCGCAGTTGGCCGGAACCGGTTGCTCCCCCACACAGGAAGAAGGGTATTATGAAGAAAGAACTACATCTCGACAAAGCCAACGGAAAATTGATGGGCGTATGCGCCGGTCTTGCCAACTGGAGCGGGATTGACAGAAATATTCTGCGCATCATCTTTGTGCTCGCAACAATATTCGGTTTTGGTTCAGCGATCATTGTTTATCTGGCCATAGGTCTGATCGTCGATTAATCGCTAACCCGTCGTTTTGATGATATAACATACAGAAAAGATTAAATAATCTGGAGCATCCCGGCCAATCGAATATTTGCAAAACCGAGTTTAATGGTCCAATAGGGGCTGCGAACTATTGGAGTGCTTATGTCCGCCGGGACCGATCATAGTCATAATCACGGGCTAATCCCGCACAGCCATCATGACCGTCATGGGCCACACGGGCATATGCCAACCGATTTTGGCAAGGCTTTTGCTTTCGGCATCACGCTCAACATAATCTATATTGTCGTTGAAGTGATCTATGGCCTGCTGTCGGGCTCCATGGCTTTGCTGGCTGATGCAGGGCATAATCTTTCGGATGTTCTGGGCCTTGCCGTTGCATGGGCAGGGGCGGCGCTGGCGAAAAGACCGCCGAGCGCACAATTCACTTACGGTCTGGGCGGCTCGTCAATATTGGCTGCACTCCTCAACGGCTTGTTCCTGCTCGTCGCTTGCGGTGCAATCGCATGGGAAGCCATAGGCCGGTTTAATTCGCCTAGCGAAGTGGCTTCCACGACTGTCATCGTCGTCGCTTCTATCGGTATCGCAATCAATTTCGGAACCGCGATGCTGTTCATTCGCGGGCAGAAGGAAGACATCAACATTCGCGGCGCATTTTTGCACATGATGGCGGATGCCGGAGTGTCTGCCGGCGTTGTCATTGGCGGGATCATTCTTTTTTATACGGATTACACCTGGGTTGACCCGCTCATCAGCCTGTTCATCGTTGCGTTGATTTTCTGGAGCACCTGGGGCTTGTTGAAAGAAGCCATCCGGATGTCACTGGCCGGTGTGCCGCAGGATATTGATGTTGAAGAGGTGTTAAAAGCCCTGACCGATTTGCCCGGCGTATCGACGGTGCATGACCTGCATATCTGGCCGATGAGCACCAGCGAGACCGCGATGACAGCGCATCTTGTTCTTCCCGGCGGCCATCCGGGCAAGAGGTTCCTGGCCGATGTGCAGAAGATGGTGAAAGAGCGCTTTTCCATCCACCACATCACGGTCCAGATAGAACTGGAAGATGAAGAAGCGGAGATTTGCGAAACCAATTGCGGTTGAGTGTTCTCATCACTGGCACAGAAATATCATCACCAAAAATAGGTTCTCTTAACCTTTGCATAAACATCGGGCGTTATTATCGATCTGAATCGGGGCTCGCATGCAAAAGCGAAAAGACGTTCCGGAATTATTCCGGGCGGGGAAATTCTGGCAGGATTATTTTGGAGATGGGCGAAAAATCTTTTCACCGTGCTTTGGATAGGCAGTTCGGGCTGAGTGACAACCGCTTTGCTTCGCGCAAGGGTGTGGAGATTCCGGCAGATGTCCGCCAGCTTGGTTTTGGCAAGGTCGGGGTCATGGTGATTGATCTGTCACTGACTGGATTTCGCATGCGCTGCATGACCCGGCTAAGCTACGAAAAGCCTGTTTTCATGACACTGCCATCTTTTGCTGCGCTGGAGAGCAAGATCTGCTGGAACAATGAGGACCTCTATGGCTGCCAGTTCGAGACGACCTTATATCCCGCTGTTTTTGACCATATCGTGACGCGCTATCCTTCGCTGAAAGAAGGCTCTTTCTAAGAATTTATAGGTCAGAAATTACTGAGCCGTGCTTTCAGCCGAAAGGATTTTGGGAAGCACTTTATGCTCGATTATCCGGGCGAATACATCGCTGTCCTGAGCGCCGGGAACCATGAATTTCTTGTCAAAGATAAAGGCAGGAACGCCGGAGATAAAGCGGTCTTCCCATCCCGCTTCGACAGCGCGCACTTGCGAGGCATATTCATCGCTGGCGAGAATTTCTTGGGCGCGAGCGGTATCAAGGCCAGCTTCACCTGCAATGGCGACAAGCGTATCATGGTCACTGACATTCTTGCCATCGGTAAAATGTGCTTTGAACAGGGCCAGTTTAAGCGCGGTTTGCTTGTCTTTTTCTCCGGGCTTTCCACTGGACATTTCTCCCGCCCAGTGAAGCAGACGGTGCGCGTCAAACGTGTTCACCATCCGCATATTCTCGTGATAGTTGAACGTGAAATCAAGGTCAGCGCCCGCGTTACGCAGCCGGTCGCGATTACCTTTGCTCTGTGCGGGAGTAGCGCCATATTTTTGCGCCATATGCTCGTTTATATCCTGCCCTTCTGGCGGCATGCCTGGGTTCAGCTCGAACGCGTGCCAGGTGAGGGCGAACTGTGCCTGGCCCTCAAACCGCTGCATGGCCTGTTCCAGCTTTTTATAACCGATAATGCACCAAGGGCAGACCACGTCCGAGACAATATCTACGGTAATGACCGGGGTCTCTGACATGGCTCTATTCCTTATATTTGCGTATTGGCTAGTGCGGGTGCCGGTTCACGCTTTTTCTAATGTGCATTGCAGGGGATGCTGGTTCTTGCGTGCAAAGTCCATCACCTGGGTGACTTTGGTTTCCGCGACTTCATAGCTGAATGTCCCGCATACGCCGACGCCCTTTTGATGGACATGGAGCATCACGCGCGTGGCTTCGTCAATGTCCATCTGGAAAAAGCGTTTGAGCACCAGCACGACAAACTCCATCGGAGTGTAATCGTCGTTGAGCAGCAGCACTTTATAGGGATTGGGCTTTTTCGTTTTGGCCCGCGTTTTGGTGGCGATACCAATATTGGTATCATCGCTGTCATCACCGCCGCCTACGCCGCTGTCTTTGTCGTCATCCCCGGCACGGACGCCCGGCAACACGCTGTAGCCAGCCTGTGAAGCAAGCGGGTAGGCACCGGACAGGTTCGGGGAGAGAATCTTTACTTTAATCATGATGCACAAGATATGGTATTTTAGCCCCCAAGAGCAAGTGGCTGATTCATTAGTGGGGGATGAGTGGACCGAGATCCCGCGACGATAATACCGTGAACCGCTCGATCCGGTCCAAATGAAAAAGGCCGCTCCCTTTGGGAAGCAGCCTTTTTGTGAAGTCGTTACAGTCGTTGGACAAAAGCGCTTAAGCGGCTTTTTTGATTTCCTTGCGGATGGCGCTGAGGCGATCAGCGATGGGCTGATAGGCGTCCCCGGCCAGCTTGGTCACGGCATCAATATTGCTTGATGTCTGATCCATCACACGGTCAACGCCGGTGCGAAGGTAATCGGTCTGCTGTTCAAAAAAGTCTTTTGGCGTTGCGACGCTGAATACACCGCGCAGCGCACGGCTGGCTTCAACGAAGTTTTCGCGGGTATATTTCAGGTTGGTTTTGCCGAGTTCCTGAGCGCCTTTAGCGGTGATTTTGCCGCTTTCGATCAGGGTTTCGATATTCTCGCGGTTAAACTCGACCGTGTCCTTGGACAGCTTAACAGCGCGGTCAGCGGCTTCTTTCGCGCGTTCCTGTGCTTCGGCGGCCAGTTTCTCGAACCGCTCGCCGAGCGTTTCAGCGGCATTTTTCGCTTTGTTAGCGGCCTTGGTGTTGGCGGTCTTGGCGTTTTGCGCCACGGTTTTTGTTGCTGTGGTCATCTTGGTGTTTCCTTTTCTGGCACTCTTGCGAGCCGTCGCGGTTTTCTTGGCTACAGACTTTTTAGCGGCAGGCTTTTCAGCAGCCACAGGCTTAGCCGTTGCAGCCGCACTGGCAGTAGTTTGTGCGGCAGGGGTTGGGGCAGAGGGACTAACCGACTTTGCATCAGCCGAAACAGCCTGGGGATTAATATTCGTGTCAGCCATCATTGCCTCCAATTTATGTTGCAGTGCACAAATATGCTTGGGCGACATCGAAGTCAAGAAAAATGTTGCAGTGCACAATAAACAGAAGCGCTGAATCCAGCCGTTAATTGTCCGGACAATTATATCTCCATGCTCGCCCAGAACGACTGTGCATGTGCTTGCAGCATTTCATGTTGAGGGCTGGATAGGGCAGGCTAGTAATATAAAAATGCTATATTATATAAGTTGCCTTAATATAGCGCTACATATTGATGTGGGCGGTAAGGGGAGTGAAACCAGGCTGGTGAACGAGCCATATTCCTCCCGATCCACTGTTGACGTTTTGGCGAATCCCCGCTAAGGGCCGCGCTTCTGTTAGTGGGAATGCTATTTCTGCCTGTCAGGGGTTACATCCCTCGCTTCCGGAAAAACACATAGGCAAAACACTTTCGGCGATTTGCGTCGATAGAGTAACCCTAGTTTATCTAGATCCAATAAGGTGAAGACTTTATGCCAACGATTAACCAGCTCGTCCGTAAAGGGCGGGTGGCTCAGAAGACGAAGTCCAACGGACCGGCACTGGAAGCAAACCCGCAAAAGCGCGGCGTTTGTACTCGTGTCTATACGACGACTCCGAAAAAACCAAACTCCGCTTTGCGTAAAGTTGCGAAGGTTCGCCTGACCAACCAGCGTGAAGTTATCAGCTACATTGGCGGTGAAGGCCACAACCTTCAGGAACATAGTGTTGTTCTGATCCGCGGCGGCCGTGTGCGCGACCTTCCCGGTGTGCGTTATCACGTTGTTCGCGGCGTTCTCGATACACAAGGCGTTAAGGACCGGCGGCAATCCCGTTCCAAATACGGCGCCAAGCGTCCTAAGTAATTGGGCTAAACAATTTGGCCAATATCCGGCTAACTGGAGTTATATAATATGGCACGTCGTCGTCGTCCCGAGAAACGGGTAATTCTTCCTGATCCAAAGTTTAAGGATCAGATTCTTTCTAAGTTCATGAACAACCTCATGATGGATGGTAAGAAATCCACCGCCGAGCGTATTGTTTATGGTGCGCTGGATAGCGTGGAAGCCAAAGCGAAAAAAGATCCGCTGCAGCTTTTCCACGATGCCCTCAACAATGTGAAGCCGGGCATTGAAGTCCGCTCTCGCCGTGTTGGTGGTGCAACCTATCAGGTTCCGGTTGAAGTACGGCCGGAACGTGCTCAGGCTCTTGCTATTCGCTGGGTCATTGCTGCCGCTCGCGCTCGCAGTGAAACCACAATGGCGGCGCGTCTGTCCGGTGAAATTCTTGATGCTTCAAACAATCGCGGCAACGCGGTGAAGAAGCGTGAAGATGCGCATAAGATGGCTGATGCTAACCGCGCATTTGCCCACTACCGCTGGTAGGCTTGAAGCCTATACTGCCGGTAGGCACAATTATAGTATACCGTTAGCGGTAAACCGGCCGCAGGCTTGTTGTCGAATGACATATTTTTGCAGGTTTGGCGCTAACGGATTTATTTGTTAAATTTCCTGCTAATCAGGTCTGGTCAACGCTGGCCTGTTTCACTATATGGGCGGCGCTAATTGGGGCCCCTCAAGATTCTGGAGTAAAGATTATGGCACGCAGCCATCCGCTCGAACGATACCGTAATATCGGCATTATGGCCCATATTGATGCTGGCAAGACAACCACCACCGAACGTATCTTGTTCTATACGGGCAAGTCTTACAAGATCGGCGAGACCCATGAAGGTACGGCCACCATGGACTGGATGGAGCAAGAGCAGGAGCGTGGTATTACCATTACCTCTGCTGCTACCACCTGTTTCTGGAATGCCGAAGATCGTCAAGGTCCAGAGCACCGGATTAACATTATCGACACACCAGGCCACGTTGACTTCACCATCGAAGTTGAACGTTCGCTGCGTGTGCTTGACGGCGCGGTAGCCTGTTTCGACGGCGTTGCCGGCGTTGAGCCGCAGTCAGAAACGGTCTGGCGTCAGGCTGATAAATATAAAGTGCCGCGGATGTGCTTCATCAACAAGCTCGACCGGACCGGCGCCAATTTTGAATTCTGTGTGCAGTCGATCATCGACCGTCTCGGTGCGACGCCGGCTGTGATCTATATTCCTATCGGTATCGAATCGTCGCTTGTCGGACTGGTTGACCTTGTGAACATGCGTTCCATCGTCTGGAAGAACGAAGATCTTGGCGCTGAATATACCTATGGCGAGATCCCGGAAGATCTGGTCGACAAGGCCACTGAATATCGTGAAAAACTGATCGAGCTTGCTGTTGAGCAAGACGATGACGTGATGGAACAATATCTGGAAGGCAACGAGCCTGATGCAGCGACCCTGAAGGCGCTCATCCGCAAAGGCACGCTGAACCAGAGCTTCGTTCCTGTGCTCTGCGGTTCCGCGTTCAAGAACAAAGGCGTTCAGCCTCTGCTCGACGCGATTGTCGACTATATGCCAAGCCCGATCGACGTGGAAGACATCAAAGGCGTCAAGCTTGATGGCGAAACCGAAGATTCCCGTCCTTCCACCGACGACGCACCATTTGCTGCACTGGCTTTCAAAGTCATGAATGACCCGTTCGTGGGTTCCTTGACCTTTGCCCGTATCTATTCCGGCAAGCTGGAAAAAGGTTCCGTGCTGAACTCGGTTAAAGACAAGAAAGAAAAAGTCGGCCGTATCCTCGAGATGCACTCGAATGACCGGAAAGATATTGATGAAGCCTTTGCTGGCGACATCATTGCTCTGGCTGGTATGAAGGCGACCACGACCGGTGACACGCTTTGTGATCCTGCTCATCCGATCATTCTTGAACGGATGGAGTTCCCTGATCCCGTGATCGAGCTTTCGGTTGAACCAAAAACCAAGGCTGACCAGGAAAAGATGGGCGTTGCTCTGAACCGTCTGGCTGCGGAAGATCCCTCGTTCCAGGTAACCACCGACCACGAATCCGGTCAGACGATCATCAAGGGCATGGGCGAGCTTCACCTCGACATTCTGGTTGATCGCATGAAGCGCGAATTCAAAGTGGAAGCCAATGTTGGTGCACCGCAGGTGGCTTATCGTGAATCCCTCGGTAAAGCTGTTGAAGTCGATTACACCCATAAGAAACAATCCGGCGGTTCCGGACAGTTTGCGCGTATCAAGTTTGAAGTCACGCCCGGTGAGCGCGGTTCAGGCATTACCTTTGAAGACGAAATCAAGGGCGGTAACATTCCGAAGGAATATATCCCGTCAGTCGAAAAAGGTATGCGTGAGACTGCTGAAACCGGCAGCCTGATCGGCTTCCCGATCATCGACTTTAACATTCGTGTTTTTGACGGCGCCTATCATGACGTTGACTCCTCGGCCCTGGCTTTTGAAATTGCGGCTCGCGCTGCAATGCGTGAAGCGGCCCAGAAGTCCGGCATCAAATTGCTTGAGCCGGTCATGAAGGTCGAAGTGGTTACTCCGGATGATTATCTGGGTGACGTGATCGGCGATCTTAACTCTCGCCGTGGCCAGATCCAGGGTACCGATACACGCGGCAACGCGCAGTCGGTTGACGCTCTGGTGCCACTGGCAAACATGTTCGGCTATGTGAACGAGCTACGCTCTTTCACACAGGGACGCGCACAATATACCATGCAGTTCTCTCACTATGAAGAAGTGCCACGGAATGTTGCAGATGAATTGAAAGAGAAGCTGGCTTAACCGCCGCGGCTCTTTTTACGAGTAACCGCGCTTACTTTCTGTTTCTGGGGAAGAATCCAGCCCAGAAGCCGAAAGGGTGTTGACAGATTTGGATAGTCTCGCCAAAGCGCGGCACGGACTATCAAGACGATAGAAATTAGAGGTAGATAAAATGGCAAAAGCAAAGTTTGAACGCAATAAGCCGCATTGCAATATCGGCACCATCGGTCACGTTGACCACGGTAAAACCACGTTGACCGCAGCAATCACGAAAGTGCTGGCTGAATCTTCAGGTGGTGTAGCCGTAGACTTCGCGAACATCGACAAAGCTCCTGAAGAGCGTGAGCGCGGCATCACCATTTCAACGTCTCACGTTGAATATGAAACCGAAGCGCGTCACTATGCGCACGTCGACTGCCCAGGTCACGCTGACTATGTTAAGAACATGATCACCGGTGCTGCTCAGATGGACGGCGCTATCCTGGTTGTGAACGCAGCTGACGGCCCAATGCCACAGACCCGTGAGCACATCCTGCTTGCTCGTCAGGTTGGTGTTCCTGCTCTTGTTGTTTTCATGAACAAAGTTGACCAGGTTGACGATCCAGAGTTGCTCGAACTCGTCGAAATGGAAATTCGTGAACTGCTTTCTTCTTACGACTTCCCAGGTGATGACATTCCTGTGATCGCTGGTTCTGCTCTTGCAGCACTTGAAGGTCGTGACGATGAGATCGGCAAAGACAAGATCCTTGAACTGATGAAAGCTGTCGATGACTTCATTCCTCAGCCAGAACGTCCTGTTGACCTTCCGTTCCTGATGCCAATCGAAGACGTGTTCTCGATCTCTGGTCGTGGTACGGTTGTTACCGGCCGTGTTGAAACCGGCATTGTTAACGTAGGCGACGAAGTTGAAATCGTTGGTATCAAAGATACCACGAAAACAACCGTTACCGGCGTTGAAATGTTCCGCAAGCTGCTCGACTCCGGTCAGGCTGGCGACAACATTGGTGCTTTGATCCGCGGCGTTGCTCGTGAAGACGTTGAGCGTGGCCAGGTTCTTTGTAAGCCAGGTACGATTACACCGCACACCGAGTTCAGTGCAGAAGTCTACGTTCTGTCCAAAGACGAAGGTGGACGTCACACGCCATTTTTCGCTAACTATCGCCCACAGTTCTACTTCCGTACAACGGACGTAACCGGCGAAGTTATCCTTCCTGAAGGAACGGAAATGGTTATGCCTGGTGACAACGTGACCATCAACGTGAAGTTGATCGCACCAATCGCTATGGACCAGGGTCTTCGCTTCGCTATCCGCGAAGGTGGCCGGACTGTTGGTTCTGGGGTTGTCAGCTCCGTAACAAAGTAATATAGGACTGCATCGCCGCCCGGATTTAGTGATTCGGGCGGCTGCTTCCAGCCCGAATGGGCATGGCGTAAATTCCGCCCGGCAAAATCGGGCGGTTTTTATTTTGAAGGTTTTAACATAGGTTTCCTTCGTTGTGACTTGGCAGAGTAACTGCCCGAGCTTAGCGAAGGATGGCTCTTTGACATTGGTATAAGGTTCATAATGGAAACGCAGAATATTCGCATACGCCTGAAGGCATTCGATCACCGGGTTCTTGATCAGGCAACAGGGGATATCGCTGACACAGCTCGTCGTACCGGCGCGCTTATCCGTGGACCGATACCATTGCCAACGCATATTGAAAAATTCACCGTAAACCGCGGCCCGCACGTTGATAAAAAATCACGTGAACAGTTTGAGGTCCGGACTTATAAGCGGTTGCTCGATATTGTGCAGCCTACGCCGCAAACCGTTGATGCTTTGATGAAGCTCGACCTTGCTGCTGGTGTGAATGTAGAGATTAAGCTCGCTTAATGTGAGTGATGACGCTGCCCCGATCGGGCAGCGGTGACATGGGAAACCGCCGGACTTGTCCGGGTCATGTGTCCCCCGTCTTAGTTTACTTGATCCTCGGATCATTTGAGCGCTTTGGCCCGGACGGGGCGATATTCAAAATTTTGGGCTGAGTTTTTGTAGCACGCCCGCTAGCAATACCGCGACCGGGCCTCTGTAAGGAGAAATGATCGTGCGTACTGGCGTGATCGCGAAGAAAATGGGAATGACCCGTTTGTTCCAGGAAGATGGTCGGCACGTGCCGGTAACCGTTCTTTCCCTGGAAGAATGTCAGGTTGTTGGAGCCCGTAACCAGGAACGTGATGGCTATTTTGCTGTCCAGCTTGGTGCAGGTGCCCGTAAAGCGAAAAATGTAAACAAACCACAACGTGAAGCTTTTGCTAAAGCAGAAGTAGAGCCCAAGGCACGTGTTGCCGAATTCCGGGTCGAGAGCGAAGATGCTCTGCTCCCCGTTGGTGCGACCATCACCGCAGACCACTTCATTGCGGGTCAAATGGTTGACATTCAGGGTGTGACGCAAGGTAAAGGCTTTGCCGGTGCCATGAAGCGTTGGGGTTTCGGCGGTATGCGCGCCAGCCACGGTGTTTCTATCTCTCACCGTGCTCACGGTTCGACTGGTCAGAACCAGGATCCGGGTAAAGTCTTCAAAGGCAAGAAGATGGCCGGTCACATGGGTGCCAAAAACCGCACTCAACAAAATCTTGAAATCGTTCGCACAGACGCCGCTCGCGGTCTGATCTTTGTGCGCGGCAGCGTTCCCGGTTCAAAGGGTGGCTGGCTGCTGGTTAAAGATGCTGTGAAAGTTGCTCTTCCTGAGGGCGTTCCATTCCCGGGTGCTATGCGCCGCAATGCGGATGAAACGGCTACCGAAGATGCGCCAGCAGGTATGATCGAAGCGGATGCAGCGGTCGAAACGCCAGTTGGTCCAACCGATGCGGAAATCGCAGCAGCAGCAGCGGAAACTCCCGCAGAAACACCGGCAGAAGAAAAATCCGATGCCGCAGATGATGCAGGGAAGGAGGGCTAAGCCATGAAAATCAAAGTGAAATCCCTCGACGGTAAAGCCCTGACCGGCGCAAAAGCTGACATCGAGCTGAATGATGACGTGTTCGGCCTCGAAGCGCGCGCAGATATTCTGCACCGCGTCGTAAACTGGCAGCGCGAAAACGCACGCGGCACGGCTCGTGCCGTTCGTGAGCGCGGCGATGTTGCCCGTACCGGTAAGAAGTTCGGCAACCAGAAAGGTGGCGGCGGTGCTCGTCACGGTTCACGCCGGGCTCCTGTCTTCATCGGTGGTGGTAAAGCCCACGGGCCTCGCAAACGTGATTTCAACACCTCGCTGAACAAGAAAGTTCGTGCGCTTGGTCTGAAAATGGCGCTGAGCGACAAAGCGAAGAACGACAATCTGATCGTGCTGGAAAATATCGAGCTTAAGGAAGCGAAAACAAAAGCGCTTTTGGCTCTTATCGCGAAACTTGGTTTCGGAAACTCGGCTCTCGTCATGGACGGTGATGCAGTGAATGACGCTTTCTCGAAAGCTTCGTCCAACATCCCGCGCCTGAACGTCATGCCGGCTGCTGGTGCCAATGTTTATGACATTTTGAACCACGACACCTTGGTGCTTACCCGTGCCGCGGTCGAAAAGCTGGAGGCACGCTTCAATGGCTAAAAAAGAAGCAATCGACATTCGTCACTATGACGTGATTGTCGGCCCGCACATCACCGAGAAATCAACTTTGCTAAGCGAAAATAACGCTGTGGTTTTCAAAGTCGCTAACACCGCGACCAAGCCGCAGATCAAAGCCGCTGTCGAAGCGTTGTTCGATGTCAAGGTCAAGGGCGTGAACACGCTGGTCCAAAAGGGCAAGAGCAAGCGCTGGAAGGGTCGTCCCTACACGCGCAACGATGTTAAGAAAGCTGTCGTTACTTTGGCTGAAGGCCAGACCATCGACATCACAACCGGAATCTAGGGCGGGAATAGAAGATGGCATTAAAATCCTATAAACCGACAAGTCCCGCGCAACGTGGTCTTATCCTGGTGGATAAGAGCGGCCTTTGGAAAGGCAAGCCCGTCAAAGCGCTTGTTGAAGGTAAGCGCAAGACTGGCGGTCGTAATAATAAAGGGCATGTGACCTCTCGCGGTATTGCTGGTGGTCATAAGCAAAGATATCGTCTGGTGGACTTCAAGCGCCGCAAGTTCGATATGTCTGCAACTGTTGAGCGGATCGAATATGATCCTAACCGGACCGCCTTTATTGCACTGATCAAGTACGAAGACGGTGAGCTGAGCTATATCCTGGCTCCTCAGCGTCTTGCTGTTGGCGATTCAGTGATTGCTGGCGAAAAAGTTGACGTGAAGCCTGGTAACGCGATGAAACTGTCGCAGATGCCAATCGGTACGATCGTTCACAATGTGGAAATGAAGCCAGGGAAGGGCGGCCAGATCGCTCGCTCCGCCGGCACTTATGTCCAGATTGTTGGCCGTGACCGCGGCATGGTTATTGTTCGCCTGAACTCTGGTGAACAACGCTATATCCGCAGCGATTGCATGGGCACGGTTGGCGCGGTTTCAAACCCCGACAACTCGAACCAGAATTTCGGTAAAGCTGGCCGTACTCGTTGGAAGGGGCGTCGTCCTCTTACTCGCGGCGTTGCCAAGAACCCTGTCGATCACCCGCACGGCGGTGGTGAAGGCCGGACTTCCGGTGGTCGTCACCCAGTGACACCATGGGGCAAGCCGACAAAGGGTGCTCGTACTCGTAAGAACAAAACGACGGACAAGATGATCATCCGGTCGCGTCACGCTAAGAAGAAGAGGTAAGCATGGCTCGTTCCATCAAAAAAGGTCCATTTGTTGACCTCCACCTGCTGAAAAAAGCACAGGACGCTCAGGAAGCTAGCAAGCGCGCGCCGATCAAGACCTGGTCACGTCGCTCCACTGTTCTTCCCGATTTTGTCGGGCTTACTTTTAACGTTTATAACGGTCAGAAATTCATTCCGGTTTCCGTGAATGAAGACATGGTTGGCCACAAGCTGGGCGAGTTCGCACCGACGCGTAACTATTACGGCCACGGCGCTGACAAAAAAGGCAAGAAATAATGGGTAAAGCATCATCACCCCGCCGCGTTGGCGACAATGAAGCTTTGGCTGTCGGCAATTCCATTCGTGGATCTGCCCAAAAGCTGAATCTTGTTGCACAGCTGATCCGTGGCAAGAAAGCGGAAGACGCTTTGAACATCCTGTCCTTTTCCAAAAAGGCCATGGCGAAAGATGTGAGCAAGGTTCTCGCTTCCGCCATCGCGAATGCTGAAAACAACCACAACCTGGATGTTGATGCATTGGTCGTTCAGGAAGCCAGCGTTGGCAAGAGCCTGACCATGAAGCGGTGGAAAGCACGTGCTCGCGGTCGTTCAGCCAAGATCATCAAGCCATTTAGCCGCGTTCGTATCGTAGTTCGCGAAGCGCAAGAAGAAGAGGCGTAAACCATGGGTCAAAAGAGTAATCCTATCGGGCTTCGCCTGCAGATTAACCGGACTTGGGATAGCCGCTGGTATGCGGATGGTTCCAATTATGGCGACCTCTTGATGGAAGACATCAAGATGCGGAAATACATTCTGGAAACCGTGCCACAGGCTGCGATCTCCAAGGTTGTGATCGAGCGTCCTGCCAAAACTTGCCGCGTATCCATCTATGCTGCCCGCCCCGGTGTTATCATCGGTAAAAAGGGTGCGGATATCGAGAAGCTGCGCCGCAAATTGAGCGAAATGTCTTCTGGCGATGTGTCTTTGAACATTGTTGAAATTCGCAAGCCCGAAGTTGACGCACAGTTGGTGGCACAGGGCATTGGTGACCAGCTCATCCGCCGTGTTGCTTTCCGCCGCGCTATGAAGCGTGCTGTTCAGTCGGCTCTGCGTCTGGGCGCTGAAGGTATTAAAATTGTTTGTGGTGGCCGTTTGGGCGGAGCAGAAATTGCTCGCGTTGAATGGTACCGTGAAGGCCGCGTGCCGCTTCATACGCTGCGCGCCAATATCGACTATGCCGAGCATGAAGCACTGACTGCTTATGGCATTATCGGTATCAAGGTCTGGATTTTCAAAGGCGAGATATTGGGTCACGACCCGATGGCTCAGGATCGGTTGATGGTGGAAGCGCAAACTTCCGGTGTTCGACCCTCTCGTTAATTGCCACGTTGATAGATTAGGGAATAGGTAGAGCATCATGCTGCAACCAAGAAAAACAAAATTCCGGAAGGCTCACAAGGGCCGGATTAAAGGAAGCGCAAAGGGCGGCACGACGCTGAACTTCGGCACTTATGGCCTGAAAGCCATGGAGCCAGAGCGGATTACGGCTCGTCAGATCGAAGCGGCTCGCCGTGCGATCACACGCCACATCAAACGGCAAGGTCGTTTGTGGATCCGTATTTTCCCGGACGTGCCGGTTTCAAAGAAGCCTGCCGAAGTCCGTCAGGGTAAAGGTAAGGGTTCTGTTGAATTCTGGGCGGCTCGCGTAAAGCCAGGCCGTATCATGTTTGAACTTGACGGTGTTCCCGGCCCAATTGCAGCGGTTGCTTTCGAGCGTGCAGCGATGAAGCTTCCTATTAAGACAAAAGTTGTGGCCCGCCTTGGCGACACCACACATTTGGAAGGTTAAGGACATGAGCAAGATACAGGATTTGCGGACCAAAACCGACGATCAGCTTGAAAGCGATCTGGGCGAACTGAAGCGCGAGGCATTTAACCTGCGCTTCCAGGCCGCAACCAACCAGCTTGAAAAGCCTAGCCGGATGCGTGAAGTGCGCCGCACGATTGCGAAGATCAAAACACTACAGGGCGAGCGTGCGCAGGCCGCTGTCTCAGAAAAGGCGTAAGGAACCGATATGCCAAAATCTATTCTCACCGGCACGGTAGTGTCAGACAAAGGCGACAAGACAGTTGTCGTCAAAGTCGAACGCAAAATCAAACATCCGCTTTACGGAAAGATTATGCGGCGCTCGAAGAAATATCATGCGCATGATGAAAATAACGAGATCCGCACCGGCGAAACCGTGCGTATCGAGGAAACGAAACCGATCTCCAAGCTGAAAACTTGGAAGGTGCTGGAACGGGTTGGCGCTGCTGCCGGTCCTGCAACACCAAAGGTTGCCGAAATTACTGCTGCAGACGAAGGCGAAGTCAAAGCCGAAAGCTGAAGCTAGCGAAGTTTAACTGTGCTCCGTTTGTCCGGGGCGGAATGAAGAAGGAATTGGATCCATGATCCAGATGCAATCGAACTTGGAGGTCGCTGATAATAGCGGAGCCAAACGCGTGCAGTGTATCAAGGTGCTGGGCGGTTCCAAGCGCCGGTTCGCTGGCGTTGGCGACATTATTGTTGTGTCGATTAAAGAAGCTGCGCCGCGCGGTAAGGTCAAGAAAGGTGATGTTCACCGGGCCGTTATCGTTCGCACTCGTAAAGATATCCGCCGCAAAGACGGTTCGGTTATCCGCTTCGATACGAACGCCGCTGTGCTGGTCAACAATGCGAAGGAGCCAATCGGCACCCGTATCTTTGGCCCAGTGGTTCGTGAACTGCGTGCCAAGAAGCACATGAAAATCATCAGTCTTGCGCCGGAGGTGCTATAATCATGGCTAATGCTAAGATTAAAAAGGGTGACACCGTTGTTGTTCTGTCCGGCAAGGACAAGGGCAAATCCGGTGAAGTAACCAAAGTGATGCCAAAGGACGGTAAACTAATCGTCGCTGGTGCCAATGTTGCTGTTCGTCACCGCAAACCGACACAGGCCAATCCGCAAGGTGGTCTGGAACGCCGTGAAGCACCTATGCACATCAGCAAGGTTGCCCTGGCCGATCCTAAAGATGGCAAACCGACACGGGTTCGCTTTGAAGAGAAAGACGGTAAAATGGTCCGTGTGGCCGTGAAATCCGGGGAGAAAGTCGATGGCTGATAAATATTTGCCTCGTATGCGCAAAAAATATGACGATGAAATCGTCAAAGCGATGCGGGAAAAGTTCAACTATTCGAACCACATGGAAGTTCCACGTATCGAAAAGATCGTGATCAACATGGGTGTGGGCGAAGGTAGCCAGGACAAGAAAAAGGTCACCACGGCTGCAAAAGAAATGGAACTGATCGCTGGTCAGAAGCCTGTCATCACCAAAGCGAAAACGTCTATCGCGACGTTCAAGCTGCGTGAAGGCATGCCAATCGGTTGTAAGGTTACCTTGCGCCGTCAGCGTATGTACGAATTTCTTGACCGCCTGGTCACGGTGGCTATGCCCCGTATTCGTGACTTTCGCGGACTGAACCCGAAAAGTTTTGATGGCCGCGGCAATTTTGCCATGGGCATTAAAGAGCAGATTATTTTTCCTGAGATTGCCTATGACGACATCGACGTGGTGCGCGGCATGGACATCATCGTGACGACAAGCGCAAGAACAGACGACGAAGCACGTGAGCTTCTGAAATTGTTCGGCTTCCCGTTCCCGAAGGAAGAAGAAGAAGAGAAAGCCGCGGCGTAAACCCGCCCCTAACTTTATTAGTCCCCCTGTTTTCTGGGGGCACGCAAGAAAGGAAGAGAACTTAAGTCATGGCGAAACTGAGTTCCATTAATAAAAACGAACGTCGCAAAAAGCTGGTTAAGAAATATGCCGGCCGCTATGCGAAGTTAAAGGCGATGGCCAACGACCAGTCTCTTGACGAGACAGAGCGGTTGATTGCGCGTCTAAAAATGGCGGAAATTCCGCGCAACGGTAATCCTACCCGCGTGCGTAACCGCTGCGAAACCACAGGGCGTCCGCGCGGATATTACCGCAAGTTCCGTCTCTGCCGCATTGAGCTGCGTGATATGGCCAACAAAGGTCTTATCCCCGGCGTAACGAAATCCAGCTGGTAAAGGGAAGATAATATGGCTTTTACCGATCCCTTGGGTGACATGCTCACCCGTATCCGTAACGGACAGCAAGCTCGTAAGGACAGTGTGGTTTCACCTGCTTCCAAATTACGCGGCGCTGTTCTAGAAGTTCTCCAGCGCGAAGGTTATATTCGTGGCTACAGCGAAGAAGAGGTCAACAAGCACCCCGGTCTTCGTATTGAGCTGAAATATTTTGAAGGCGAGCCGGCAATCCGCCACGTAGCCCGCGTTTCAAAGCCTGGTCGTCGTGTCTATAGCGGTTCGCAAGAGCTGCCGACTGTGCGTAATGGTCTGGGCATCACAATTGTTTCTACGCCAAAAGGTGTTCTGTCTGACGCAGAAGCGCGCAGCCAGAATGTTGGCGGCGAAGTACTCGCAGAGGTATTCTGATCATGTCACGTATCGGAAAGAAAACAGTGAGCATTCCTGCTGGCGTTACCGCCACCATGGAAGATGGCCTGGTTAAGGTCAAAGGACCAAAGGGCGAGCTTTCGACCCCTATGGTTGACGATCTGACCTATGATCTGAGCGACGATGGTTTGCAGGTTAAGCCAGCAAATAAAACCACCCGCGCACGCGCCTTTTGGGGTATGCAGCGCACGTTGGTCCAGAACCTTGTTGACGGTGTGACCGAAGGCTTCACCCAGGTGCTCGAAATCAACGGTGTTGGTTATCGTGCTGCGGTGAAGGGCAAAGTCCTGAACCTGCAACTCGGTTTCAGCCATGATGTCGATTTCGACATTCCGGAAGGCATCACGATCAAAACACCGGATCAGACCACGATCGAGATCTCGGGTATTGATAGACAGCAGGTTGGTCAGGTAGCTGCCGAAATTCGGCGCTGGCGGAAACCGGAGCCTTATAAAGGCAAGGGCATTAAATATCGCGGCGAATATATTTTCCGCAAAGAAGGGAAGAAGAAATAAGCCATGGCTAATCTTTCTTTATTCAAACGGCGTCAGCAACGTGTTCGCACCAAATTGCGTAAACGCGGCCTGACAAAGCCTCGTTTGTCTGTGCATCGCACGGGCCGTCACATTTACGCGCAGGTCATTGACGATGCAGCGGGCAAAACACTGGCCTCTGCTTCGACGATCGACAAAGCGTCCAAAGTGAAAACCGGTGCCGATAGCGCAGCGGCAGCCGATGTTGGCAAGCGCGTTGCGGAAGCAGCGAAAAAAGCTGGCATCAAGGAAGTAATTTTTGATCGCGGCGGTTTCCTGTATCACGGACGTGTGAAGGCTTTGGCCGATGCGGCCCGCGAAGGCGGATTGGAGTTTTAAGATGGCTGATGAAAACAAAACACCAGAAGGTGCAGCACAGCCCGGTACAACCGGCGAAGGCAATCAGCCTGAAGCTGCTGTAGCACCTGAAAACAAAACCGGTGGTAACGAGCGTCAATCACGCGGCGGAAATCGCGGCGGACGTGACAATCGCGGCGGTGGGCGTGATGGCGGACGTGGCCGTGGCCGCGGAGGTCGTGACCGGGATCAGGATCAGGGCGAAGAACTGATCGAGAAACTGGTTCACATCAACCGCGTTTCCAAAACCGTTAAAGGCGGTAAGCGCTTTGGTTTTGCTGCTTTGGTTGTTGTTGGCGATGGCAAAGGCCGCGCCGGTTTCGGTAAAGGTAAAGCACGCGAAGTGCCTGAAGCCATTACCAAAGCAACGGCTGCTGCGAAAAAGAAAATGGTTCGCGTTCCATTGCGTGAAGGCCGCACCTTGCATCATGATGGCAAAGGCCAGTTTGGCGCAGGTAATGTGACCTTGCGTTCGGCACCTCCGGGTACCGGTATCATGGCTGGTGGTCCTATGCGTGCTGTTTTCGAAAGCCTTGGTGTTGCCGACGTGGTGACCAAGTCTAACGGAACGTCCAACCCCTATAACATGATCCGGGCGACCTTTGTGGCGCTTGGTGAACAGACCAGCCCCAAGTCTGTATCGCAGCGGCGAGGCAAGAAAGTTGCTGATCTGCTCGGTCGCGGCGGTGCTTCTGAAGCAGAGGCTCAGGCCGAAGCTGCATCAGTTACGGAGTAAGGCATAATGGCTAAAGTGAAAATCAAACAGATTGGTTCGCCAATCCGTCGCCCCGAAGAACAGCGCAAGACGCTGGTCGGACTGGGTCTCAACAAGATGCACCGTGTCAGCGAATTGGAAGACACACCGGAAGTGCGTGGCATGATCCGTAAAGTGCAACATCTGGTAGAGGTTGTCGAAGGCTAAACCCCTGAAACAACCGTGCGAATAAAAGCGAAAGCGAGTACAAGACATGAAATTAAACGATATTAGAGATAATGACGGCGCACGCAAATTGCGGACCCGTATCGGCCGTGGCATTGGTTCCGGCAAAGGCAAAACCGGTGGGCGTGGCCAAAAAGGTCAGAAATCCCGTTCCGGTGTAGCTATTAAAGGCTTTGAAGGCGGTCAGATGCCCCTTCACATGCGGCTTCCAAAGCGTGGTTTCAACAACCCGTTCGGAACCGACTATGCCGAAGTCAACCTGGGCATGATCCAGAAATTCATCGACAGCAAACGTCTTGCCAATGACGGCACGCTCGACCAGGCAGCTTTGAATGAAGCTGGTCTGACACGCGGCGGTAAAGATGGTGTTCGTTTGCTCGCCAAGGGTGAAATCAAGGCGAAAATCACGATTGCGGTTGCTGGTGCATCCAAAGCAGCTATCGAAGCTGTTGAAAAAGCTGGCGGCAAAGTAGAAATTCTTTCTGGTCCAGCTGCACACCGCCCGAAAAACGAGAAAAAAGCAGTTGCTTCCAAGCCTGCGAAAGAGAAAAAAGCGGCTAACAGAGCCAAGAACAAAGCTTGATTCTTGAAAGGGGTTCTGCACGCCAGAACCTCTTTTTTTTCTGCCTCTTGTCTTTGGCTCTCCAACAACCGATATGAAGGCAGTTATATTTCCGCCTGAGCGGGAATCGTTTTCGTAGCAAGGGTACAGGACTTGCTAAAGGGCAACCCACTGCATCTGTGCGGTGGGTTCAGGATTTAATAGCCGTTATGTTTTGACGGTATAGTGTGGCAGGGAAGTCTAGTATGGCATCAAAAGCCGATCAGGTTGGAGCAAATTTGAACCTGGCAAAATTCGGAGAAGCAACCGAGCTTCGCAAACGGATTTGGTTCACTTTGGGCGCTTTGGTGATTTTTCGCCTATTAAGCTTTGTTCCGCTGCCAGGTGTTGACCCTGTTGTGCTCGCAGATCTTTACGATCAGACGCGCGGCGGCGTTCTTGATATTTTCAATACATTTTCCGGCGGTTCGCTGGAGCGGATGAGCCTAATCGCGCTCGGCGTTATGCCTTATATTACCGCATCTATCGTGGTCCAGCTGGCTGCAGCATTGTCGCCGACACTGGCCGCGATCAAGAAAGATGGCGAGGCGGGCCGCAAAAAACTCAACCAATATACACGCTATGGCACGGTCGGTCTGACCGCGGTCCAGGGCTATTTCATCGCTGTCGGCCTTGAAAGCTTTGCGTCTCAATCTGGCCTGCAAGCCGTGGTTAATCCCGGCATGGGGTTCCGCGTTGGTGCGGTTATCAGTCTGGTAGGCGGCACGTTGTTCCTGATGTGGCTGGGTGAACAGATTACCAGCCGCGGTATCGGCAACGGTATCTCCCTCATCATCATGGCCGGTATTGTCGCACAGATGCCAACGTTCGTCGGCAACCTGATGGAAGGTAGCCGGACCGGTTCGATCGGCGCTATCACCATCATCGGGTTGCTCGCCATGGTCATTGGCCTGGTCCTGTTCATATGTTTCATGGAACGGGCGCAAAGACGCGTGCTGATCCAATATCCCAAGCGCGCCACGCAAAATGGCGTGATGCAGGCGGACCGCAGCCACTTGCCGCTAAAGGTAAACACCGCTGGTGTGATCCCGCCCATCTTTGCATCGTCATTGCTTTTGATGCCGCTGACTGTCAGCCAGTTCGCAGGCAACACGACTGCTGGTGAAAGCGTAATGGGTGATTTTATCATCGCGCTGAACCAGTATCTTGCACACGGCCAGCCGCTTTATATGGGGCTTTATGCTGCCGGTATTATCTTCTTCTGTTTCTTCTACACGGCGGTTGTCTTCAACCCCGAAGAAACGGCTGACAATCTTAAGAAAAATGGCGGGTTTGTTCCGGGTATCCGTCCGGGCAAAAACACTGCCGACTATCTGGATTATGTCCTGACCCGTATCACGGTCGTTGGTGCAGCCTATCTGGCGCTGGTTTGTGTGTTGCCGGAATATGTGATGGCACAAACCAATCTGCCACTGTTTTTCCTCGGCGGCACCAGCTTGCTGATTATCGTGAACGTAACCGTGGATACAGTGACCCAGATTCAAAGCCATTTGCTGGCCTTGCAATATGGCGATCTGCTTAAGAAGGCGAAACTGAAGGGTGGACGGCGTAAACGCTAGAACCGGTTTTGCAACATTTTCATAGGTTATAGGGGACAATGAGATATGGATATCATCCTTCTGGGACCACCGGGCGCTGGTAAAGGCACCCAGGCCGCACTGCTTGAAGACAAATATGGCATGGTTCAGCTTTCAACCGGCGACATGCTGCGCGCTGCGGTCAAGGCCGGCACCGAAGTTGGCCTGAAAGCCAAAGCATTGATGGAAGCTGGTGAGCTGGTCCCTGATGAAGTGGTTTCCGGTATCATTGGTGAAAAGCTCGACGATCTTGGCCCCGAACAAGGCGTAATCTTCGACGGATATCCGCGCACTGCCGCTCAGGCTGTCTCGCTGGACGAGATATTGGCTGCGCGCGGCCGCAAGCTGGACCATGTTATCGAACTGGTCGTTGATGAAGACGCGCTGGTCGAACGGATCACCGGCCGCTTTACCTGCGGAAATTGCGGGGAAGGCTATCACGACACTTTCAAAAAGCCTGCCAAGGACAATGTTTGTGATGTCTGCGGCGCCAGTGATTTTAAACGCCGCCCGGATGATAATGAAGAAACCGTCCGGACACGCATGAGCGAGTATCGCGCGAAAACTCAGCCTATCCTGCCAATTTATGAAGAACGCGGCATCGTGACAAAGGTTGACGGCATGGGCAGCATGGATGAGGTTAGCAAAGCTATCGCAGCCGCTCTGGCCACGTGATAGACCGGGCTTGTCAAGTCCGGAAAAGTTAAAACATCTTATCAAATAAGTTAGAAGTTCAGTGCTTTGCGTATCTGTTGGAATGCTTCTAATAGGAACACATAGTCGGCCCGCGAGTCTCAAGCGTTGCAGCCGACGGGTAGCACGCAGGTAAACACTCTAGGGGGTATAAGACGATGGCCGTTTCCGATCATGTAGATTTCGCTGCATTCATGGAAGGCGTGAGAACTCGCAATCCCGGTCAGACCGAATTTATTCAGGCGGTGCAGGAAGTCGCCGAGGATATTTACGAATTTATCGATGATAAGGAACAATATCATACCGCGCAGATCCTGCGCCGTATGGCAGAACCTGATCGTGTGGTTTCCTTTCGTGTGTGCTGGGAAGATGACACCCACCGCATCCGTGTCCAGCGTGGCTGGCGGGTCCAGAGTAACAATGCCATCGGTCCCTATAAAGGCGGCATCCGGTTTCACCCCAATGTTACCGAAAGTATCCTGAAATTCCTGGCCTTTGAACAGACGTTCAAAAACTCGTTGACCGGCTTGCCTATGGGCGGAGCAAAGGGCGGGGCGGATTTCGATCCCAAGGGAAAATCCGATGCCGAAGTCATGCGCTTTTGCCAATCCTATATGACGGAGCTTTACCGTCATATTGGCCCTGACACCGATGTCCCTGCGGGTGATATTGGCGTGGGCAGCCGTGAAATCGGTTATATGTTCGGTCAGTATAAGCGGATCACCAATCGCTGGGAAGGAGTACTGACGGGTAAAGGCCGCGAATATGGCGGCAGCGAACTTCGTCCCGAGGCCACCGGCTACGGCGCTGTTTACTTCCTTCAGGATATGCTGAACCACAAGAATAACAGCATTGAAGGCAAAACCGTTGTTATCTCCGGGTCCGGCAATGTTGCAACCCATGCTGCTGAGCAGATTCTGAAACAGGGCGGCAAAGTGTTGACCTTGTCCGACAGCGGCGGATTTGTTCATGACCCTGAAGGCTTTACGCAAGAGAAAATCGACTGGGTCAAAGATCATAAAATCAAGCGGCGCGGACGCATGTCGGAATATGCCAACGAGTTCAAAGGCGCCACCTACCATGAGGGACTTCGTCCCTGGGGTGTTCCTTGCGATCTCGCCATGCCCTGTGCGACGCAAAACGAACTGAATGAAGTTGAAGCCAAAACACTGGTATCCAACGGCGTGATCGCTGTATCAGAAGGCGCGAATATGCCGACGACACTGGAAGGTGTCCATGTCTTCCACGATGCCAGGATCATGTATGGCCCGGGCAAAGCGGCCAATGCTGGCGGCGTCGCGGTATCTGGCCTGGAAATGAGCCAGAATGCAGAGCGCGTTAGCTGGAACCACGAACGGCTTGGCACGATGTTGACCGAATTGATGAAGGGCATCCATAGCCAATGCGTCGAATATGGCGACCAGGGTGATGGCTATGTCGATTATGCGAAGGGTGCAAATATCGCCGGCTTCAAGAAAGTGGCCGATGCGATGCTTGCTTACGGGGTTGTGTAACGCCTGACTCTCGTAACAGGCGGGGAGGGCATGATAATAATCTTGCCTATCCTGTAACCATCGACCACATATTGGGCGATGGCCAACAACAACCCCAAAAAACTGCCACGTTTACGGAAAAAGCTGAAAGAACCTTGTGAAATAGGTTGGTGCGAACTTGTTAGCTTGCCGGAACTGGGTATCGAGAATATTCACGCGAAGATCGACAGCGGGGCGGCAACATCGTCACTCCATGCTGTCAGGATAAAACCGTTCGAGCGTGATGGTGAGCAATGGGTCAGGTTCACGATCCCCAAGTCACCGGAATTTCCCGCGATACGTTGTGAAGCGAAGGTCATGGCAAGGCGCCTGATCAAAAGTTCCAACGGTCGCTCTCAACAAAGATATGTTATAGAAACAATTATGCAACTCGGACCGCTTACATGGGTTGGCCATATGACATTGGCTAACCGGCAATCTATGGCATTTCCGGTGCTTATCGGACGGCGGGCGCTGAAACGGGGCTTTCTGGTCAATAGCGCCAAACGCTGGATGCTGGGACAACCCGCCATCCAAACTATTGCGAAAGGGTAATTATGAAAATCGCCATGCTCGCACGCAATCCGAAGCTATATTCCCACAGGCGTCTGTTAGAGGCAGCGGAAGAGCGCGGGCATCAGCTGCAAATCCTGAACACGCTTCGCTGCACGATGAACATAACATCGCATCGGCCGTCGATCCTTTATAATGGAGAGACGCTGAAGGGCTTTGATGCCGTGATACCGCGTATCGGCGCTTCGATTACCCATTATGGCCTGGCGGTTCTGCGGCAGTTCGAGATGATGGGCGTGTGGCCGCTGAATGAAAGCGTTGCCGTTGGCCGCTCGCGCGATAAATTGCGCTCGATGCAGATATTCGCCAAGCATGGCCTTGGCCTGCCGGTCACCGCTTTTGCCCATGACCCGAAACAGACCGATGAAGTTCTGAAAATTATCGGCGGCGCGCCTGCGGTTATCAAGCTGCTGGAAGGAACGCAGGGCATCGGCGTTGTGCTGGGCGAAACTTCTAATAGTGCCAAGTCGGTTATCGAGGCTTTTCGCGGCTTGAACGTGAACATCCTGGTCCAGGAGTTCATCAAGGAAGCAGGTTCCAGTGATATCCGGATATTTGTCGTGGGCGGCAAAGTGGTCGCGGCGATGAAGCGGACGGGCGCGGAAGGTGATTTCCGGTCTAATCTGCACCGCGGCGGGACTGCAACCATGGTCAAAATCACGCCGGAGGAACGCTCCACCGCTGTGCGCGCTGCCAAGGTCATGGGGCTTAACGTGGCGGGCGTCGATATATTGCGCTCCAATCACGGTCCTGTGATTATGGAAGTGAACAGCTCGCCGGGACTGGAAGGCATTGAAAACGCCACGGGCAAGGATATTGCCGGGCAGATTATCCAGTTTATCGAAGCTAATGCCAGCCCCGGAAAGACAAAGACCAAGGGGAAGGGGTGAGGGCACACCCTTTGTTCGAGTTATACCCGTTTGTGCCGAGCGCGCGCTTGACTCCCGGCCTCATGGGTTTTACATGGACTTCATTCGAAGCAGTATTGAACCGGCAGTACCTCTTGTGGTGCGCGCTGGTTTTGTGCGTTTCGGATGTGTTTTTAACCACTTAGCGATGAGATAGAGGCCAGCGACTCGGCCTCTGTGGAGCAGGAGAAAAATATTGGCACGTATTGCCGGGGTAAATATCCCAACAAACAAGCGCGTAATTATCTCGCTTACCTATATTCACGGTATCGGACGCACTAAAGCGGCTGGCATTGTCGAAAAACTGAAAATTGATCCGGCCCGCCGGGTTCAGGACCTTACCGATCAGGAAATTTTGCAAATTCGGGAAACCATTGACGCAGAATTGACGGTTGAAGGTGATTTGCGGCGTGAAACCGCGATGAACATCAAGCGTCTGATGGATCTGGCCTGCTATCGCGGTCTTCGTCACCGTAAAGGACTTCCTGTTCGTGGACAGCGCACGCATACCAATGCGCGCACCCGTAAAGGCAAGCCCAAGGCAATTGCCGGTAAGAAGAAATAAGATTGGAAGTTGGTCCTTATTGGGCCGGCTTTTCTTGTTTCGCCACCGGAAGGTTGCTCAGGTCACAAGACCAACCGGGCAGCTTAACACAGGATATTAGGTAGGAATTGATAACATGGCACGCGAACCGCAGCGCTTAAAGAAAAGCGCGCGCAAAAATATTTCGGCAGGCGTAGCGCACGTCAACGCCACATTTAACAACACGATGGTTACCATCACCGATGCTCAGGGCAATGCGATCAGCTGGTCCTCCGCAGGCATGATGGGCTTCAAAGGCTCTCGTAAATCTACGCCGTACGCGGCGCAGGTGGCAGCAGAAGACGCTGGTAAAAAAGCGGCTGAACATGGTGTCCGCACCCTGGAAGTGGAAGTGAAAGGCCCTGGTTCTGGACGTGAGTCTGCGCTGCGGGCACTTCAGGCTGTTGGCTTTACCATTACCTCGATCCGCGATGTAACGCCGATCCCGCATAATGGTGTACGTCCGTCCAAGCGTCGCAGAGTTTAACCACTTTGTTCATGGGAGCTATCCGGCCGGTAGTTCCCAATTTTTGGTAATTCGGAGTGGTAACGGTCCAACCCACTCTTTGAACTCACTAGGGGAAGTCCATGACTGTCAATATGAAGAACTGGCAAGAACTGAAGAAGCCCAATGTTCTCGATATAAAATCTGGTGGTGATCCCAAGCGCAAAGCTACTTTCGTAGCTGAACCTCTTGAGCGCGGCTTTGGTTTGACGATTGGTAACGCGCTCCGCCGCGTTTTGCTGTCATCGCTTCAGGGCGCTGCAGTTACATCGATCAAGATCGAAAACGCGCTGCATGAATTCTCGTCGCTTCCCGGTGTTCGTGAAGATGTCACCGACATCGTTCTGAACGTCAAGCAGATTGCGCTGAAAATGGAAGGCGACGATGCCAAGCGTCTCCAACTGTCCGCAACTGGCCCTGCCGAAGTAAAGGCGGGTGACATTGCTGTTTCCGGCGACATTGAAGTGATGAACCCTGATCTGGTCATCTGCCATCTTGACGAAGGCGCATCGTTCAACATGGAGCTGACGGTTAACTCCGGCAAGGGCTATGTTCCAGCGGTTGCCAATCGTCCGGTAGATGCTCCCATCGGCCTGATCCCGGTTGATTCGCTTTATTCGCCAATCCGTCAGGTTTCTTACAAAATCGACAATGCCCGCGTTGGTCAGGAGCTTGACTTTGACAAGCTGAACCTGAACATCGAAACAGACGGCACCGTGACACCGGAAGATGCGATTGCTTATGCAGCCCGTATTCTTCAGGACCAGTTGCAGCTGTTCGTGCATTTCGAAGAAGCTCTGGAAAGCGTGTCATCACCCATCGGCATGGCATCTGCACAGAGCCAGCAGGAAAGCGACGCCAACCAGCTCAACCGTTACCTCCTCAAAAAGGTCGACGAGCTGGAACTTTCGGTACGTTCAGCAAACTGCCTCAAGAACGACAATATCATCTATATTGGCGATCTGGTTCAGAAAACCGAAGCCGAAATGCTTCGCACCCCGAACTTTGGCCGCAAATCCTTGAACGAGATCAAGGAAGTGCTGTCCAGCATGGGACTGCGTCTGGGAATGGATATTCCCGGTTGGCCACCTGAAAATATCGAAGAAATGGCCAAGAAGCTCGAACAGGAATTGCTCGGTTAATCAAATAACCGGCTTAAACGGGAAGCTGGGCCGACCCTTAAACCGGCCTGCATCGGGGTACCTCATACGGCCCCAATACGAACGGAGTATAGAATATGCGTCATAGAATGAAGGGCCGCCGTATGCAGCGGACCGGTGCCCACCGTCAGGCATTGTTGAAAAACCTGGCAGCGGCATTGATCAAGCATGAGCAGATCCAGACCACTCTTCCTAAAGCCAAAGAAATGCGGCCTTATGTTGAAAAGCTGATTACCCTGGCGAAAAAGGGCGGCCTGTCCAATCGTCGTCTCGTCCACTCACGCTTGATGGACGAAGTGCAGGAAAAGAAACTTTTTGAAACTCTGGCTGAACGCTACAGCGACCGTAACGGTGGCTATACGCGGATCATCCGTGCCGGTTTCCGTGCATCCGATGCTGCGCCAATGGCGATTATCGAGCTGGTTGACCGCGACACAGAAGCCAAGGGTCAGGACAGCGGTCCGGACCAGAATGCTGAAGAAGAATTCGAAGACGCATAAGTCCGAATTTTCTAAAGACAGTTTCATTTGAAAACAGGGGCTGCAAGCGATAAGCTTGCGGCCTCTTTTTTGTTTATATCCTCAGTCTTCGGGAAATCCTTCATGCGTCTCACCACTTTATTTGCTTTGGCATTGGCCAGTAGCACCGCAATCTCCCCTATCTCTGCATTGGCCCAGACCGATGCATCAATGAAAGACGATGCTTTGACCTATCCCGAAACCAAGACTGTTGACGTAGTGGAAGAACAATTTGGCGAGAAAGTCGCTGACCCTTACCGCTGGCTGGAAAATGACGTGCGTGAGGATGCCGATGTAGCGGCATGGGTGAAGGCCCAGAACAAGGTAACAAACGCCTATCTTGAAACGCTGGACGGGCGAGAGGCTTTGGCGGCGTCGATGACAAAGCTGTTTGACTATGATGCGCTGGGCGTTCCGGTCGAGGCTGGCGGAAATTATTTCTACCAGCGCAAGAGCGGCGGCCAGAATCAGGCTGTTCTCTATGTTCGTGAAGGCGAAGACGGGGAAGAGCGCGTTTTGATCGATCCGGCCAAGTGGTCGGACGATGGTGCAACGGCGCTTGCGGAGTGGAAGCCTTCGGACGACGGCAGCTTGCTCGTATATGCTATTCAGGATGGCGGCTCTGACTGGAGAACCGTGAAAGTGATCGAAGTTGCGACCGGCAAGATACTGGAAGATACGGTTGAATGGGTGAAGTTCAGCAATCTGGCGTGGATGCCGAACAATTACGGTTTCCTCTATTCCCGTTTCCCGGCTCCCCAAGAAGGAGAGGCGTTTCAATCGCTGAACAAGGACCAGACCATCTACCTGCACCTGATCGGAAAGCCGCAGGATCAGGATATGAAAGTTTACGAAACACCCGATAGGCCGGACCTCAACCATGTAGCGGAGCTGACATCGGACAGCGCATGGGTGGTTATCAGTTCATCCTCCGGCACAGATGAGCGTTATGAAATCACGCTGGTCAAGGTCGATGCGCCTGAGCTTGAAGCACGCACACTGGTCAAGGGCCTGGAGAATAACTGGACCTTGATCGATGGTATTGGCGACACGCTTTATTTCGCGACTGATAAAGATGCACCGCGGCGGCGGATCATGAAGACGGATGTCAGCGCGGAAATGCCTGAATGGGAAGAGATTGTTCCCGAACATGTCGCCACGATCGACACCGCCATATTGGTCGGTGAGACATTGGCGGTGGACTATATTGATGACGCAAAAAGCAGACTGGAGCTATTTGCGCTGGACGGCACACCCAAAGGCGTCGTTGATCTGCCCGGATTGGGGCAGGTAGGCGGCCTTAATGGCTCGGCCAAGGACAGCGAGGCATTTTTTGCTTTCACCAGCTTTAACCGCCCCTCCACAATCTACCGTTTTGACGATGCTGGCGCTCCAAAGGTCTGGGCTAAGCCGGATATTCCGTTCGATCCCGAAAATATCGCGGTGTCGCAGCGCTTTTACGAAAGCAAGGATGGCACGAAAATTCCGATGTTCCTTGTCCACAGGAAGGATATTGATCTCAGCAAAGGCGCGCCGACCCTGCTTTATGGCTATGGCGGGTTCAATATCTCGCTGCTGCCGGAATATAGCGCTCCGAAAATGGCGTGGATCGAAGCGGGCGGAGTCTATGCGTCTGCCAATCTGCGCGGCGGCGGCGAATATGGTAAGGAATGGCACGACGGCGGACGTCTGAATAACAAGCAGAATGTGTTTGATGACTTTATCGCTGCGGGCGAATATCTGGTCGAGCAGGGCATTACGCCGGAAGACGGCCTTGCGATTGAAGGGCGCTCCAATGGCGGCTTGCTTGTTGGCGCCGTAGTGAACCAGCGCCCGGACCTGTTCACCGCCGGCCATGCTGCCGTGGGTGTTATGGATATGCTGCGTTTCGACCGGTTTACCGCCGGGCGTTACTGGGTTGATGATTATGGCTATCCGGAAAAGGAAGCGGATTTCCACGTTTTGCGGAAATATTCGCCTTATCACAACATAAAGGATGGCACGGATTACCCAGCGCTTATCGTTTCAACCGCCGACACGGATGATCGCGTTGTTCCCGGCCACAGCTTCAAATATACCGCGCGGCTACAAGCGCTTGATACCGGTGACAAGCCGCACCTGATCCGCATCGAAACGCGGGCAGGGCATGGCAGCGGCAAGCCCACGGACAAGCTGATCGAGGAATATTCCGATATTTACGGCTTTCTGGCCGATGCAGTTGATCTGGATATTGCCGACTAGACCCCGTTCAATTTTGATTGAATCAAAATTGGGGCCTGGTTTATTGTTTTACCGTGATTTCCGAGCCGTGAAATGTTCCATTTCACTCGAAATCACTCTAGATTAGCCGCAAAGATACTAAACCTTACCATCATTCCCGCCTGCGCGGGAATGACGGGGTTTGATTATGTGGAGCATTATGAAATGAACTTCAGCTCCACATAATCACAGGCCTTATACCCTTTAAACGTCCAGATTGGCGACGTTCAGCGCGTTATCGACGATAAATTCACGCCGTGGTTCGACAACGTCGCCCATCAGCTTGGTGAATATTTCGTCGGTAACGTCGGCTTGTTCAACCGTCACCTGCAACAGCGAGCGCACTTCGGGGTCCAGCGTGGTTTCCCAAAGCTGTTCCGCATTCATCTCGCCCAGTCCTTTGTAACGCTGGAAAGACAATCCCTTGCGACCCGCCGCAAATATGGCGTCGAGCAGTTCGGATGGCCGGGTGATTAATGTGCCTTGAGCACCAACCAGTGCATCCTCTTCCGCATCTTCCACGTCCCCTGACGCGGATTTTACCAGACGGCTGCCGCTGGCATAGGTCGCGCTCTGTTCGGAGGACAGGCTATGCAGCTTGCGCGCTTCTGCGGATTCAAGGAATTTCGCTTCGATGATATGGTGATCGGTAACGCCGCGCCATACGCGCTCAAACAGGTAACCACCTTCTTCGGAAACACTGCCGGACCAGCGGCCGTCTTCGTCCACGGCATCCATCCACGCAGCAGCAGCCGCGACCGCAGCCTGCCTGTCCGTGGGGCCATATTCGGGGTTAAGCGCGCCGGTCAGGGCCATGGCCTCGACAATCGTGCTGTCATAACGGCGCGGAACATAAGTCATGAGCGAACGCATACGCCGGGCATGCTCGACCAGCGTGCGTAAATCTTCACCCGAACGTGCGCCTTCGTTGGTTTGCAGGATCATGTTCTGCAAACCGGCATCGACCAGATATTGTTCCAGCGCGCTGTCATCTTTCAGATAGACCTCGCTCTTGCCCTTGCCGACCTTGTAGAGCGGTGGCTGTGCGATATAAAGATGCCCGTTCTCGATGATTTCCGGCATTTGACGATAGAAAAATGTCAGCAGCAAGGTGCGGATATGCGCGCCGTCAACGTCAGCATCGGTCATGATGATGATTTTGTGGTAGCGCAGTTTTTCCAGGTTAAAATCCTCGCGGCCAATACCCGTGCCCATCGCCTGGATCAGCGTGCCGACTTCCTTGGACGACAGCATCCGGTCAAAGCGCGCACGCTCGACGTTCAGGATTTTACCCTTGAGCGGCAGGATCGCCTGATAATGCCGGTCGCGCCCCTGTTTAGCGGAGCCGCCAGCGGAGTCACCTTCCACCAGGAACAGTTCGGATTTTGTCGGATCGCGCTCCTGGCAATCGGCCAGCTTGCCGGGCAGGGAAGCAATATCCATCGCCCCTTTGCGCCGCGTCAATTCCCGCGCCTTTTTCGCCGCTTCACGCGCCGCCGCAGCGTCGATTACTTTCTGCACGACCATGGAAGCGTTTTGCGGATTTTCTTCCAGCCATTCGGCCAGCTTGTCGGCCATCAGGCTTTCGAGCGGTTGCCGCACTTCGGATGAAACCAGCTTGTCCTTGGTCTGCGAACTGAATTTCGGGTCGGGCAGTTTGACGGACACAATGGCGGTCAGACCTTCGCGCATATCATCGCCGGTCAGCTTGACCTTCTCTTTCTTGAGCGCGCCAGAGCTTTCGGCATAATTGTTGAGCGTGCGGGTCAGCGCCGAACGGAACGCCGCCAGGTGGGTGCCGCCATCGCGCTGCGGAATGTTGTTGGTGAAGCACAGCACGTTTTCATAATAGCTGTCATTCCATTCCAGAGCGACATCAATGGTAACATTGTCGCGGTCCCCGTGAATGGCGATGGGATCAGGAACAATAGGAGTCTTGTTACGGTCAAGATAGCGCACAAATGCCGCAATTCCGCCCTCGTAAAACAGGTCGACTTCCTTGGTGTCCTCGCCCCGTTCATCGCGCAGCAGGATGTGGACGCCCGAATTGAGGAACGCCAGTTCGCGGTAGCGGTGCTCCAGCTTCTCGAAATCAAATTCGGTAATCTTGAACGTCGCAGGTGAAGGGAAAAATGTAACGCGGGTGCCCTTCTTCCCGTTAGAATCGCCAGTCACTTCCAGCGAGCGCACGGTGTTACCGAATTCAAAACGCATGTTATGTGCCTTGCCTTCGCGCCAGATGTCCAGTTCCAGCCATTCGGACAGAGCGTTCACAACCGACACGCCCACGCCGTGAAGACCGCCGGACACCTTATAAGCATTGTCGTCGGACGTATTTTCGAATTTGCCGCCCGCGTGAAGCTGGGTCATGATGACTTCGGCTGCGCTGACGCCTTCTTCCGTGTGCATACCCGTGGGAATACCGCGGCCATTATCTTCGACAGAGACACTGCCATCCGCGTTCAGCGTGATCTGGATAAGGTCGCAATGTCCGGCCAGCGCCTCGTCAATCGCGTTGTCTGAAACCTCGAACACCATGTGGTGCAGGCCCGATCCATCGTCGGTGTCGCCGATATACATGCCCGGCCGTTTACGCACGGCATCAAGCCCTTTCAGGACCTTGATTGAATCCGCGCCATAGTCGTTTTGATTGCGATTATCGGAAGGGTTTTTCACGCCTTCCGGGGTGCCATTTTCTATGTTTTCACTCATCTAATCCTCTTAGCCGTTTGAGCCCCGAAACCCAAGGATTTTGTTTGAAAAGCAGATAATAAATTGCATATTTTACAGTCAGTTATCATAGATTGACCGGGGGGTCTTTCCACTAGCGCTATTCGTCGCTGAAATGATGCACTAGACCCCTGTTAGAGGAGGAACATGCCATATGACAAACCCTGCCGATATTGTGCCTTTTGCCAAGACGATGGGCATTACAATTACCGAAATGACCAAAGAGAAAATCACTGGCGAAATGCTGGTGCGGCCAGAGATATGCACGGCGGCGCAGGCGGGCGGTGCGCTATCTATCCATGGCGGTGCGGTGATGACCTTTGCCGATGTTCTGGGTGCATTCGGGGGCTTTGTGAACCTGCCGGAAGGATCAGGCGGAACGACGACATCCGAAAGCAAGACCAACTTTCTGAACGGTGCACCGGCAGGGCAGACAGTTTACGGCGAATCCACCCCGTTAAAAGTCGGCAAAAGACAATCGGTCTGGCAAACGCGGATCACGCTGGAAGACGGGACATTGGTTGCGGTCGTGACCCAGACGCAGATTGTTCTTTGAGCCAGTTGCCATTCAAATCTTTCCATCAGGGCGATTCTTGGGCTAGGCTCTATCCATGATGAGAAAGCTTTGCTCCGCCCTGTTGATTTGCCTGGCCGCCAGCGCCTGTTCCGAAACCACGAAAGTCAGCGATGACCTGGAGCAGAGCCAGACGGATGCCGGAAATCCGACTGGCCGTGTGGAAAGGGAGGGCGCCAGTCCGGGTGAACGGCCGGTCCGCATCGGTGAGGGTGGTCCCCGCTTTGAAGCCTGCCAGGGCGCGGGCAGGGTGGCCAATCTGCGCGGCAATGAAGAACTGGCTGTATTGATCGCGCCCTTTGCCAGCGCGGAAAGCAAGGACAGTCTGCAAGCCGGACAATTCCTCCATATATGTAGCCGCAGCCTTGACCAGCAATGGATGGGCGTCGTCTATAGCCCCGCGCCAGCAGAGGGTGAGGAAGCAATAGATTGCGGTGTATCCACGCCCGTCCGCTCCAAGCGCAATTATGATGGCCCGTGCAAAAGCGGCTGGGTCGAGAGCGCTTTTGTGAAACTGGTAGCGGGTTAACGCCGTTTAGCCGCTCACTCCTATCATGGGCCTAACAAGGGGAAATATTTCTATGGCATTAAATCCTGTCACCTATCTGGAACAGCCTTTCGGACAAATGGCCGAGCTTATCAACGCCCATGCCGAGAACCAGCCGGAGCGGATTGCGCTCGATGATAGTGAGGAAAAACTGAGCTGGGCGCAGACAGCCGATCTGGTCAACCGGGTCGCGGCGCAGCTTCAGGCAGATGGCTTGAAAAAAGGGCAGGCGGTTTCGATCCTCGGCACAACGACAGTCCGCTATGCCATTGCCTATCTTGCCGCGATCGTGGCTGGTGGCTGCGCGGCGCCGCTCACTACCTCCGCGACGCCGAAGCAGCTTGCAAATATGATGGCCGACAGCGGCGCGATGCATCTCTTTGTCGATAGCGCGAAACGTGCGGAGCTTTTCGACAGCGGTATTGACCTGCCGCCGCTCAAGCATGTCATGCTGGATGTGGCACAGGAAGACGCTCCGTTGATGTATGACTGGATGGCGGAAGAAGGCGCCATCCCGGAAGATCTGGGCGCTGGTCCCAAAGATCCGTTCAACATCATCTATTCCAGCGGCACGACAGGCACGCCCAAGGGCATTGTCCACAGCCGCCAGATGCGCTGGTATCAAATCTCCGTCGGCGAAGGCACCGGCTATGGCAAACCGGGTCAGGTGTCGCTGTTATCAACCCCGCTCTATTCCAACACGACGCTGGCTGTTTTCCTGCCGACCATGGCTTATGGCGGCACGGCCATCCTTATGCGGAAATTTGATTGCCAGCGCTGGCTGGAACTGGCTCAGGAAAACCGCGTGTCCCATACCATGCTGGTCCCCGTGCAATATCAGCGGCTGATGGATTTCGAGGGCTTTGACGACTATGATCTGAGCAGCTTCACCCATAAATATTGCACCAGCGCGCCGTTTTCTGCCGAACTAAAGGCCGAAGTCATAAAACGCATGCCCGGCGGATTGATCGAGGTTTACTCGATGACCGAAGGCGGCGTGGTCTGCATCCTGCTCGCCCATGCCCATCCGGACAAATTGCACACGGTCGGCATTGCCTGGGGCGGCAGTGAAGTGATTACCGTGGACGAAGATCTGAACCGTTTGCCACGCGGTGAAATAGGCGAGCTGGTCGGGCGGTCACAAACGATGATGAGCGGTTACCAGAACCAGCCGGAAAAAACCGAGGAAGCAAGCTGGTATGATGAAAATGGCGACCGCTGGCAACGCATGGGCGACATTGGCAAGGTGGATGAGGATGGCTTCATCACCCTGATGGGCCGGTCAAAAGACATGATTATTTCCGGCGGCTTCAACATCTATCCCCGCGACCTCGAAGAAGCATTGATGGCGCAGCCCGATGTTGCCGATGCGGCGGTGGTCGGTATAGCTTCACGGCAATGGGGCGAAACGCCTGTCGGCTTTGTCGTGGTAGAAGCAGGCGCATCGCTTGATCTGGAAGCGCTGAGAGAGGCGACCAATGCCCAGCTTGGCAAGACACAGCGCCTGTCCGAACTGCATCTGGTTGATGAATTGCCGCGCAGCCATATCGGCAAGATCCTGAAAACCGAATTGCGGGAGCTGGCCGAGGCGCAAAATCCAAAATAACCGCCCGCGCATGAACGCAGGCTATAGACTCTTTCCGCGCGCGAGATTAAGCGCATAGCCATGTCTATAGCTCATGAAGAAACCATCCTGATCGTTGATTTTGGCTCTCAGGTCACGCAGCTTATCGCCCGGCGCGTCCGTGAAGCGGGGGTCTATTCAGAGATCGCCCCGTTCAACAATGCCGAGGAGGCGTTTGAGCGTCTGAAGCCCAAGGGAATCATCCTTTCCGGCGGCCCCGCCAGCGTCACCGAAGAAGGCAGCCCGCGCATCCCGCAGGCGTTTCTGGATGCCGGTATTCCCGTGCTTGGCATTTGCTATGGCCAGCAGGTGTTGACCACGCAACTGGGCGGTCAGGTCGAAGGCGGCGAGAGCGGTGAATTTGGCCGCGCGTTTATCGAGATTTCCGAAAGCTGCGTCCTGTTCGACGGCCTGTGGAAAGTCGGCGAAAAGCATCAGGTGTGGATGAGCCACGGCGACAAGGTAACAGAATTTGCCCCCGGCTTCCGCATCGTCGCAACGACCGAAGGCGCACCTTTTGCGATTATCGCAGATGATGAAAAGCGCTTCTACGGCATGCAATTCCATCCCGAAGTTGTGCACACGCCCGATGGTGGCCGCCTTGTCGCCAATTTCGTGCGCCACGTCTGTGGGTGTTCCGGTGACTGGACCATGGCAGAGTTCAAGGAAGCCAAGATCAAGGAAATTCGCGAGCAGGTAGGGGATGGCAAAGTCATTTGCGGCCTGTCCGGCGGCGTCGATAGCGCTGTTGCCGCGGTGCTGATCCACGAAGCGATCGGCGATCAGCTCACCTGCGTCTTTGTCGATCACGGCTTGATGCGGATGGGTGAGGCGGATCAGGTGGTGAGCCTGTTCAAGGGGCATTATAATATCCCGCTGGTGCATCTCAATGTCGAGACTTTATTCCTGAACGGCCTGAAGGGCGAGACGGACCCCGAAAAGAAGCGCAAATTCATTGGCAAGACCTTCATTGATGTCTTTGAAATTGAAGCCAAAAAAGTCGGCGGCGCGGATTTCCTCGCACAAGGCACGCTCTATCCCGATGTGATCGAAAGCGTCAGCTTTACCGGCGGTCCGAGTGTCACAATCAAATCGCATCATAACGTCGGCGGTCTTCCCGAACGCATGAACATGAAGCTGGTCGAACCTTTGCGCGAACTGTTCAAGGATGAAGTCCGCGAACTTGGCCGCGAGCTTGGTCTGCCCGAAATATTCGTTGGCCGCCATCCGTTCCCCGGCCCCGGCCTTGCGATTCGCATCCCCGGAGAAGTGACCAAGGAACGCTGCGACATTTTGCGCAAAGCCGACGCTATCTATCTGGAAGAAATCAGAAATGCCGGATTATATGACGCGATCTGGCAGGCCTTTGCAGTCCTGCTCCCCGTCAAAACAGTCGGCGTGATGGGCGACCAGAGAACCTATGACAGCGTCTGCGGCCTGCGCGCAGTAACCAGCACCGACGGCATGACCGCTGACGTTTATCCTTTCGACGCAGGCTTCCTGACCCGCGTTTCGACCCGGATCGTCAACGAGGTAAAGGGCATAAACCGCGTGGTCTACGATTATACCAGCAAGCCGCCGGGGACGATCGAGTGGGAGTGAGTTGCAGCAGCGGGGCGCTCCGGTGCCCCGTCTTTGCGCCCGAAGGGGATAGTGGAACTACCAGCGAGTAAACCGATGAACAGCAGCGAAAAGATCTATTCCGGCAAGACAAAAGACCTGTACGCCCTGGCGAATGACAACATCCTCCTCGTCTTCAAGGACGACGTCACCGGGGGGGAAGATGGCGTCATCGACCCGGGTGCCAACGCCGTCATCGGTCAGGTCGAAGGCAAAGGCCGAAAGTCTCTCGCCATGACCGAGCATTTCTTCAAGTGTCTCCATGCCGCTGGCATCCCTACCCATCTGGTGCGTCTCGACCTCGAGCAGGCCAGCATGGAAGTCCGTCGTGCCGAGCCCCTGGGCAAGGATATCAGCGGCAAGGGTGGCCTCGAATTCATCTGCCGCACTCGGCCCTGGGGAAGTTTCCAGCGCCGTTACCAAAATTACATCGGTGAAACTACGGGTGATCTCGACTACCTCGTCGAGATCACCATCAAGGACGACGAACGCGGTGATCCGCTCATCAACGACGACACCATCGTTGCCCTCGGCCTCCTTAGCCAACAGCACCTCGATCAGGCCAAGGATCTCACCCGTCAGGTGTGCCGTATCGTCGAGTCAGACCTGGCTGACAAGGGCCTCGGCCTGATCGACATGAAGATCGAAATCGGCTTCGTCGATGGCGAGGTCGTGGTTATCGACGAGGTCTCGGCAGATGCGATGCGGGTCATGGACGGCGAAGGCAAAGTGCTGGAACACGGGACGCTGTACGAACAACTGATCCGCTAGGGTGCTGGGGCACAGCTGACAGCATCAACCCCACGAAGCCCGCAGTTCATAACTGGGGGCTTTTTTGCGGACTTTGAAAGTACGACATTCACGAATGCTGCTATGTGCGTCTCAGCGTTCAAGTGCCGAGATGAGTTGAGCCAAGCTGCTGGCGAGGGTTTCAGTCTCGGCCGCTGAGAAGGGGCTGCTTCCAGCACTTTTGAAGAACAAGTATTGGGTATGGTATTTTTTATGGCATTGCTTGGGTGCTTATTTTTAATACACTGATTTTTAAGGTAAAATTCTATCTGTTGATAATCGAGTGGGAGTGATTCTGCTAAATTAAGCAGCCACGCATCCATCTCTTGTTCTTCGCCTGTCTTGCAGAGATCCTGAAACCGGTTCAGGATGGCGAGTGAAAAGATAGTCATAGCTGACAAAACAGGAGAATCCCATGAAAGCCATTCAACTTCACGCGCCTGCATCGCTTGATAATCTTAAACTTGTTGATCTCCCTGATCCTGCGGCGCCCGGTCCGGGTGAAATTGCGGTTCGGCTGCGGGCGTCTTCGCTCAACTATCATGATTATGCGGTGGTGAAAGGCATGATTCCGACCGCCGAGAATCGTATTCCGATGTCGGATGGTGCGGGCGAAGTGACGGCGGTTGGTGAGGGCGTGACAGAATTTAAGGTCGGCGACACGGTTGTCTCGACCTTCTTCCCCGACTGGCTTGATGGCGGGCCACCAGAGAGCGGCTTTCAGCGAGTGCCCGGTGACGGAATTGACGGCTATGCTTGTGAGCAGGCGGTGGGGCAGACGACTTCCTGGACCCATGCGCCCAAGGGATATAGCGCGGCAGAGGCGGCGACGCTGACCTGCGCAGGGCTTACGGCCTGGCGCGCGCTCTTCGTTGATGGCTGCGTGAAGCCCGGCGATACCGTGCTGGTGCAAGGGACTGGCGGCGTGTCGATATTTGCCCTGCAATTTGCCAAGGCGGCTGGGGCGAAGGTCATCGCGACATCATCTTCGGATGAAAAACTGGCTCGGCTCAATGATTTGGGCGCAGACCATCTGATCAATTATAAAGAGGTGGAAGCCTGGGGACCGAAGGTGCTGGAACTGACCGGCGGGGCAGGCGTCGATTGCGTGGTGGAAATTGGCGGCCCCGGAACGCTCGACCAGTCGATGATGGCAACGCGCATCGGCGGTCATATTGCGCTGATCGGTGTGCTGACCGGCTTTGCCGGACCAGTGCAGACCGGACTGTTAATGGGCAAAAACCTGCGGGTACAGGGCCTCACCGTGGGCAGCCGTGCGCATCAGCTCGACATGATTGCGGCCATCGAGGTCAATGGCATCAAGCCGGTTCTCGACAAGCATTTCCCGCTGGCTGATTTGGCCGATGCATTCCGGCATCAGGAATCGGGTGCGCATTTTGGCAAGATCATTGTGGATATCTGATCGCTTTCCGGCGGAATGACGTGGGGCGCGTGGATTAGCTTCGCCGCCCCGACACATGCTCGACATGACTAAGCCAGGAAGCATCAATAGGCTTTGCAACCTGAGCATATCTGGCCTATTCAGTCGGAAAGACAATCTGCACATTCCGGAGGTTTATGTGACCTATGTCCGCACAGTGGCATGTGTCTCTGGTTTGCTGCATATTCAAAACTAGGATGAAGACAATGAGTAACGAAACGAAAATGTATGGCATCTCCAATTGCGACACGATCAAGAAAGCGCGCAACTGGATGGAGAAAAACGGCATTAATTACGCTTTCCATGACTATAAGAAATCCGGCATTACCAAGGACAAGCTGGAAGAGTGGGTGATGCAGGTCGGCTGGGAACCGCTGTTGAACAAGCGCGGCACGACGTTCAAAAAGCTGCCGGACATGGTGAAGGAAAATGTTAGCGAAGACACCGCGATCATGCTGATGCAGGAAAATCCCAGCATGATTAAGCGCCCGGTTCTGGAGCATGGTGACGAACTGGTCGTCGGTTTCAAGGCCGCAGATTATGAAGCGGTCGGACTAACCGCGCGCAACGGATAGATAGCTGGCGGTTAGGGAAGGGATGTGATGCAGCGGTTTTTCCTGATCCTGTTTCTTGTGACGGGAACAACCGCCTGCAACATGCAAAGCCGCGCTAATGATGGACCAGCACAATCGATGCCGACATTAACCGGAGAGCCGCCCATCATCATCGCGCATCGCGGCGCGAGCGGCAATGTTATCGAACATACGCTGGAAGCCTATCAGCGCGGGATTGATCTGGGCGCTGATTTTATCGAGCCTGATCTGGTCCTGACAAAAGACGGGGTTCTGGTCGCTCGCCATGAGAATGAGATTAGCGAGACGACAAATGTCGCGGACAAGCCGGAATTTGCGGACCGCAAAACGACCAAGGCCATTGACGGATCGGACCATAGCGGCTGGTTTACCGAGGATTTCACGCTCGCCGAATTAAAAACCCTGCGCGCCAAGGAACGGCTGCCAGACATAAGGGCCGCGAATACAGCCGATGACGGGAAGTTTGAAATCCCGACCTTTGAAGAAGTGCTGCAACTCATCAAGGCGCATGAGGAAAAGACCGGCAAGCGCGTGGGCGTGTATCCCGAAACCAAGCACCCGTCCTATTTCGCCTCAATCGGTCTGTCGCATGAAAAGCCAATGCTGGAACTGCTTGCAAAATATGGCTTTGCAGGCGCGGCCGACCCCGTTTTCATCCAGTCATTTGAAGTCGGCAATTTACGCGCACTCGACAAGATAACCGACATCCGGCTGGTGCAGCTTGTTTCCGAGCGGGGCGGGCCAGCAGATATGCCGGACCTTGATTATGCGGATATGCTGACAGCAGACGGGCTGGCAGAAATCGCAAGCTATGCAGATGGCATCGGACCGGCCAAGGATCTGGTCATCGCGCGCTCGCTGCTCGGCTATCTGGGCGAGCCAACCGGTCTGGTTGCCGCGGCGCACAAGGCTGGTCTGGCCGTGCATCCCTGGACATTCCGGGCGGAAAATGCCTTTTTGCCCAAGGATTTCCAGAAGGGCGGTTCAGCATCTGACACCGGAGATATGAAAGCGGAGATCGGCGCGTTTCTGGCTACCGGGATTGATGGTTTTTTCAGCGATAATCCGCGCGAAGCCGTTTCCGCTGCCCGGCAATATTCGGACAAATGACGCACCACGGCGCGGCGGGATTGCGCCGGCTAATAAATATTTGATTTTGCGTCTGGAAAATGGTGATTTCATGTTAGTCTGGTTTTAATGTTACCTGGAGGCTATTAGAATATCTATGTCCACGACTTACACACTCGATACGTCAACAAGCCGTGCCAACCCGACGCCGCAGCCGATGAAGCGGCTCTCGGTCCCCAAAATCCAGCGCCGCAAGGTCGATGGCGTGACGGCAGAGCCCGTGGTGATGCTGACAGCCTATACCGCGCGGATGGCGCAGTTGCTGGACGCGCACTGCGATATGCTGCTCGTTGGTGATTCCCTTGCCCAGGTGATTTATGGCTTGCCGTCCACGATCCCGGTGACTGTGGATATGATGTGCAA
>JADKLW010000102.1_pt1 | contig 50076 bp, 52 predicted proteins | sample 8641881 | NCBI WGS metagenome assembly JADKLW01 (sample SAMN16272185, study PRJNA661076) | feces metagenome | isolation source: fecal sample from diarrhoea affected cattle B | host: Bos taurus | place: South Africa: Lokaleng Village, Mahikeng | collected 2019-09
AAGCACCGGAGCCTTCTTACCAGCATCAAAAGCGGGAGTTGCCAGAGTTTTCGTCTGTGTAGGCAGGTTTGGAACCTGCTTTGCATCCACCTTGGCATCGGGCTGTTCTGAACCCCGCTTAGGTGAACCTACTATCATCGTGGCTTTGGTCTGCGTTTCGTCAACTGTATTGGCATATTGGCTTGCCAGAGGTTGCAGCGCCGAAACTATCTGTGTGCTGTGCGCTGGAACGGGAACAGGAGATGGCGTAGCTTCAACCTCCACATTCCCGACGGCACCATTTTCAGTGGTTGTTTTTTGTGCTGAAAGCGTCAGCCCGATGGATTTCGCGGGATTGACTTCGCCGAGAGGTGCAAGCGACACATCGTCACTACCGATCAGCTGGTTCAGAAACTGCTCGACATCGGGCTTGGCGCTGTGATCCTTCAGACCATCTTTCACGCCATCCTTCAACGCACCGCTTTTCAGTGCCGCAGCGGCATTGCCGGACGCGGGGCGCGTCCGGTTTTCACCGGAAAGCAGAAGGGAGCTGAACTCGTTATTGGCGGTGCGTGTTTCCATATCCGCAGGCTTTGCAGAAAGCATGCCAATTATGGAGTGGGAAGCCTCCGACAATATCTTACCAATCATCGCGGCAATCCTTCCTTTTATTATTACCTATATTATACAATATGTTATGCCTGATATCCGTCTTGAATATTTCTGCTCGGCGAGCCTTTTTAAGACTGGAATGGAACAGCTTCTCGGTGCTTTCATAGGTCGTCCGGGCGGCAAGATTTTGCCGCTCTGCATGGGCAAAATCTTGCCGTGCCGTTTCTATCGATGCCTCTATCGACCGTTCCGCATCGACCAGCCTTCCTGAAAGCTCCATCCGGGCGGACAACATGTCAGCGTCCACCGCCTCGACATTGCTCAAAGTCTCCGTGTGAAGCTTTTTGATCCGGCTTTTGTTATGCTCCAGAACCGCGCAGTGATTATGCGCCTTGGCCAGCGCGAGCTCCTTCAGCTTCTTTTGCGTGTCCCGCACCTTCAAAATGCGTTGCAGCCCTTTCACCTTGCGTTTCATGTCTGAAACAGACCGAATAGATCGCTGATGCTTTGCCGGAAATTGATAAGCTCACGGGGCTTTTGGCGCAGGTAATTTACCATGACCGGCCACTGGGCCAAAGCCTCGTCAATGCTCGGATCGCTCCCCGCCTGGTAAGCACCCATCAAAACAAGATCGCGGTTTGACTCGTAAATCGACCAAAGCCGCCGGAAATGCGTCTGGGCAGCATGATGATCTTCATCAATAATATCGACCGCGACGCGGCTGATCGATTTTCCGACATCAATAGCCGGGAAAATGCCCTGCTCGGCCAGAGAGCGCGACAATATGATATGCCCGTCGGCAATCGCGCGGGCATTATCGACCACCGGATCGTCAAGATCATCGCCATCCGCAAGCACAGTGTAAATGGCTGTGATCGAACCGCCGGTCTGACTGTCATTCCCTGCTCTTTCGATCAGGCGCGGAATCAGCGACAAGGCGGAGGGCGGATAGCCCTTCATTGTCGGTGGCTCTCCCGCTGCCAGTCCGATCTCGCGCTGGGCATGGGCGACGCGGGTCAGGCTGTCGATCACCAGCACAACCGATTTTCCCTGCGAGCGGAAATATTCTGCAATGGCCGTTGCGCGGTGAGCGGCCTTTAACCGCGAAGAGGGCGAATGGTCCGCTGGGACAGCAACCGTTATCGTCGGCACGGCATCTTTCTTTGCGTTGCGGCGGTTGACGAAATCATTTACCTCTCGCCCGCGCTCACCGATCAGGCCTACGACGACGACATCGGCGACCACGCCGTCGAGTATCTGGTTAATCAGCATGGATTTACCCACCCCGGAACCGGCGATGATCGCAACCCGCTGCCCCTGACCAAAGGTCAGCAATCCGTTGATTGCCCTGATGCCCATATCAATCGGCTTGGACACGCTGGCGCGGCGCATGACATTGCCTTCCAGTCCGGATAGCGGCACGGTGTCGGTCGTCAATATCGGGCCTTTGCCGTCAATCGGTTCCCCCATCGGGCCAATGATCCTGCCAAAAAGTGCGTCTCCGACAGCGGCTTCGTTCGATTTTGCATAAGGCAGCACCGGACTTCCGCTTCTTAGCGGCGCATCCTGCACCATCGGAATCATGAGTGTGCGTGAACCTTTGAAGCCCACCACTTCGGCGGTGATCTCCCGCCCGTCGGTGGCAATCACCCGGCCGGAATAACCCAGAGGATAGGGAAAGCCAGTGACCTCCAGCATGCCATTATCATGCGCGGAAAGTTTGCCGACATGGCGCGGCTCGTTACTGATATGTTCAATACGCGCCAAAAGACCCTGTATGCCTTTGCCGCTCACAGGGTCGGAGACGAAACCATTTGTCGCTTCCGTCATGGCTGCTGCCCGGCATCATCGGGTTGCTCGCTGCTGAATTCGTCGATCAGGGCACGCAATTCTTCCAGCACGGTTTCGGACCCTCTTTCGATCCAGCCGCCGGCGTGGCTTAGTTTCAGATTGCCGCGAAGCATGGACGGATCGGCGCGCAACGGGACTTTGCACAAATCCCGGTCGATCAGTTTCAGATCATCGGGATGCAGGATCAGGCTCGCGCCCTTCTGGTCCTGATCAATCCTGTCGGCCAGTTGCACTGCCCAGGCCTGCAACAAGAGCGGATCAGGCATAGCAAGTTCGGAACAGCGGCGGAAAAGCGATTCAATCGCATTGAGGATTAGCGAAAAGCTGCCCGTGGAATAAAGGTCGTTCACATGGCGTATAGCATCGGCCAGCACCAACGCGGCCTGACCGTCAGCGGCTCTTTCTTCGGCCAATGCTGCTTGCCCGTCTTCCCAGCCTTTGCGATAAGCCACTTCAAAAATATCCGGCTCCAGATCGGGCGTTGGCATGGTGGGTTCAGGGGCAGCGGCAGGTTTATCAAAACTTTGGAACTGGTGCCCGGAATGTGAGCCTGCATCCGCCGACAGATTTCCGAACCATGCGGAAAACTCTTTCTGCTCCACCGGCATACGCCAGAGCGGTGCAACATCGGCATGGGCGCTATCGGCCCTCTCATCCGGGAACGTCTCGTGAAGATTTTGCTCGATATAGAGGTCAGACATAATCGGCACCGCCAGTCGTCATGCTGATTTCGCCATTGTCGATCATTATCTTGGCAATCTCGATAACGCCTCTTTGTGCGCTGATGACCGCTTCCATGGGCTGCGGCGGAGTTTCGTCCATTTCATCCTGTATAGTTTCGGCAGCGCGCTGAGACATGGCAGCGAAGATTTTCGCTTTCAATGCGCTTGGTGCGCCGCGCAAGGCGGGAACCAGTATGGCATTATCAACCTTGCGGACGACGGTGCCGATATCTTTGCTCGACAGGTTCATCAGGTCGGCGAAGACGAACATTTCATCCTCGATCTGGCGGCCGATCTGCCGGTTGCGCTTGGCCAGTCCTTTGAGGACCATCTGGCTCATCTGCTTCGGCAGGTTGTTCACGATAGAGGCGCTCTCCATCACACCGCCAATTTCCATGGGCGGGATAATCTCTTCCGCTGACGGTCCGTTATCTTCGAGCAACGCATGGATCTGGGCCAGCGCGTGGGCGCTCACCGGTGCCAGGGTCGCGACCCGGTAAATCAGCTCTTCCTGCAATTCAGGCCGCACAAGCTGTAACATCTCTGCCGCCGCTTCCGGTGTCATAAAAGAAATCAGGACGGCAGCAATTTGCGGCGGTTCGTTTTGTACCAGCTCGGCAATATCCCTGGCCGAAATCCATTTCAGCAAGCTCGCGATATTGCTTGGCCGTTTGGGCGCAAAGCGGTTCATCATATTTTCCGCTCGTGGGGTGCCAAGCGCTTGCCGGAAAACCCGCCCTACTTTCTCGTCGGACTTATAAGCCAAAGTCGTCTGGGTTTTGACCAACTGCAAAAAGCGGTTCAGCGACCCTTCAATTTGCACAGCATCGACATCGGCAACGCTGAACATCGCCTCGCCCAGCATTTCCGCTTCTTCTGGTTCAAGCCGTTCGAGTATTTTCGCGGCTTCTTCATCATCGAATAGCAGCATCAGGATCGCGGCGGTTTGCTTGCCGGTCATCAATTCGAGTTGCTGGTCATTTTCGTTGACGTTCTTACCGTCTTTCATCGCCGCCTCAGCCATTAGCATCCTCCAGCGTGTCCGCTTCTTTCAAAAGTTCTTTCACCACCAGCGCAGCATGGTCTGGATTCTGCCTGACAAAATTCTGGGTCAGCAAAGCTCGTTCCTGGTAACTGGGCGCTGCCTGGATCATGTCGATCGTGACAGGTGCTTCATCCAGCCGCGCCGGTGCAGCAGTGTCATCCTGCCCCTCGCCGTCCTGTGCGCCTTCACCAAGCAAGCCGCCATTGAGCGATTTCAGCTCTCCGCCGGTCATAAGACTGCCAGCCACCATATCGGTTTTCCGGCTCTTTTCAGCGTTCAGCCACTTTTTCAGTATCGGCCGGGCGATGACAAAGATGATGAGCAAGGCGACGACAAGCGCGGTCAGATTGCGGCTCACTATTCCGAACCAGGGGGTTTCATACCATGGTTCTTCGACAGCTTTTTCAGTCACCGGGCGAAATTGCCGTGCCGAAACCGCAATCTGGTCACCGCGTTCTGCGTTAAATCCAACCGAGCCCTTGATAAGATTTTCGATTTCCTGGATCTCTTTGGGTGACTTGGCGTTTTTCAACACTTTGTCATCAATCGCCACTGCAACCGACAGGCGCGAAACCTGCCCCGTTGCCTGGTTGATAACCGCTATTTCGCGGGCCAGTTCAAAATTGCGCTTATATTCTTCGCTGGTTTTTGTCGCGTCGGTCTGGACATTTCCTTGTTCTTCAAGCCCTTCGGCCTGATCCTCAAACTCCGCAGCAGCGGGTGGGCGGTTGGACAAAGCGCCCGGTATTCCGCCCGGTTGCGGACCACCTGCCGGTTCTTCTGAGCGCATACCCTGTTCAGAGCGCAGGACCGAACCGTCGGTGGGATAGGTTTCGCTGGTCGCCTGTTTCTCGTCAAAGTTCACATCGGCGGTGACTTCGGCAACAAAATTTCCGGCACCGACTATCGGCGTCAACAGGCTTGCCAGAGACTGGCGATAGCGGTCTTCTATAGCCGCTTTAATCTTTAACTGCGTGTCATTGATGCGCGCGCCATCGTCTTCGCGGCGCGAAAGCAGTCTGCCGTCCTGATCGACGACCGAAATATTCTCGGTGGAGAGGCCGGGCACAGAGCTTGCGACCAGGTTTAATATGGCCTGTGTTTGCTTCTCGTCCAGTTGGGTGGAGCCGGTCAGTTGTAAAATGACAGACGCTGCCGGTTCATTCCGTTCGCGCAGGAAAATGCTGGGCTGTTCAACGGCGAGATGCACTCTTGCAGACAAGACATTATCCAGCGCCTCGATTGAGCGCGCCAGATCCATTTCGCGTGAAAGCTTCAGTTTTTCCGATTCAACCGCACGGCTCGCGCCCATTGGCATGCTTGATATTATGCTGTCGCTGCTGGGGGCAGAACGCGGAAGCCCCTGCCCTGCCAGTTCGATCTTGGCGGTGTGGTAATCCGCTTCCGCGACCATCAGAGTGCCTGTCGAATGATCGACCTCATAAGGGATGTTCGCGCTTTGAAGCGCCTGCATCACTGCTGATTTATCACCGTCGGGCAATCCGCGGAACAAGTCACGCTGGTCCGGTTCACGCAGGACCAGCCACGCGGACAGAGCCGCAATGACCACGGCGGAAAGAATGATCAGCGGCATTGCCCGCGCAATGGCGGGCTGCTGAGTGAAGGATTTGATCGAACCCAATATACCGCCTGCTCCGGGCGCATTTGCACCCGCCCCGGTGAGCGGCACGAGATTCTGGTTTATGGTTGCTTCCTGGGCCATATTATACCGGCATGTTCATGATGTCCTTGTAGGCGGACAGAAGCTTGTTCCGTGCCTGCAAGGTGGATTCAAAGCCGATCGAGGCTTTATGTTTGGACAGCATGACCGCCGCGACATCATTGGTTTCACCCATCTGATAGGCTGTCATATTGTCTTTCGCTGTGACCTGAAGCCTGTTCACTTCCTGAATGGCGTCGGTGAGCTGCGCGGCAAATGCCCCGCCGGGAGCGCCAGAACTTTCTACGCCACCTATGCCGGAAGTCTTGCCGGTTTGCGGCCCCTGACCAATGCCGGACAGATTTGCCGATTTGCTAGCAATATCCTGCAGCGCATTATTCTGGTTCAGGATCGCATTGCGCGCCGCCATCAGGCTGTTCATATTAACGGAAGACATAATCTATCTCCTGCTCACGCCGCGAGCGCACGCATATCGGCCATCCGATAGCGTAACGTGCGTTCCGAAATGCCAAGTTCTTTGGCAGCTTCGCGGCGGTTGCCGTTGGTTTGTTCAAGGGTTTTGGTGATCGCGTCATATTCAACGCTCTTGGAAATGGACTGCAGGTCGCGTCCGCGCAGGAACCGTGCCGAGCTGCCAGGTTGAACCACATCCTGCTTCGGACCGGAGGACAGGCTTTCGCCAGAGAACATAAGGTCCCTGGCTTCGATACGATCGCCATCACACATGACGAGAGCACGCTGGAGCACATTGGCAAGCTCGCGAACGTTACCTGGCCAGTGATGCGCTTTTAACCGCTCGATGCAGCATTGCGACAAAGAGACAAATTTATCCTGCCCTTTCTGGAAGTCCATCATCATGAAAGCGGAGATGGCGACAATATCGGCGGGGCGGGAAGCAAGTGGCTCCAGCTCAACCGGCATGACATTCAAACGCCAGTAAAGGTCTTCACGAAATGTGCCGGCTTTGACTTCTTCGGCAAAGTTGCGGTTGGCAGCGCAAATGATGCGAACATCGATTTTTTCATGGCGCGTTGCACCGACGGGGAGGATTTCACCTTCTTGCAGCACGCGGAGCAGCTTTGACTGGCTCTCCAGAGGCATCTCGGTAATCTCGTCGAGGAATATCGTGCCACCGTCCGCTTCCTTGAACAGGCCAATGGCGCTGGCATAGGCTCCGGTAAAGGCACCTTTCTTGTGACCGAACAGGATAGATTCAATCATCGTTTCGGTGATCGCCGCACAGTTTACGGTGACAAGCTGTTTATCAGCACGCGCGCTATTCTCGTGAATATAGCGCGCCACGCCTTCCTTGCCTGTGCCGGTCTGGCCGGTAATCATGACATTGGCGTCGCTACGCGCCACGCGGGCAGCATATTTATAAAGGGCTATGGACTTGGGGTCTGCAAAAGCAGGCCCCCTGCCCCCACGCATGGATTCGATGATGCACGACAGACCAAATAACTTGTCGGCCTCGCCAAATTCAATGCGCGGGGGTTGGCTGAGGGTAGCCGGAACAAAACGAAATGGCCCGTCGCGATAGATGACGACGGGGTCTTTTGGCGATGATGCTTCGGAGTGGAGGGGTTCAACACTCGCCAGCATATCAACAAACTCTGGGAACCTAGAGACCAGGCTAGATTTTAATGTATTGTTGACCATCTTTTTCCCTCACGTTTCATTCGGAACACGGGATCGATACTCTGCGCTCCCACGTCCGTCCGACACATCGCAATCCGCATGCCAGTTTCGCAAACTGGCTGAAACGCGCCATATTTTAACGATGAGCTGTCGGTTTCCCGACAGGAATGTCGGAAACCGGACAGTCATTTTCGGTCCCTGTCGGAGAACCGACATTTTTTTGATTAATTATTTTCAGGCCCGCCGTTAACTCCAATGAGGCCGCTTCAAGGGACGAAGTGACCCACTACAAACGACCATGTATTTGTGAAAAGGATGTCACTATGACTGTAATAGGAACTAACGTAACGGCCCTGCGTACCAGCTATGCTTCTAACCAGGCTGAAATGGGTCTTGCACGTTCGATCGAGCGCCTCTCGACCGGTAGCCGTATCAACTCCGCAGCGGATGATGCCGCCGGTAACGCCATCGCAACCCGTATGACCTCGGAAGTGCGCGGCCTGAACATGGCGATCCGCAATGCAAATGACGGTATTTCTCTCGCCCAGACCGCAGAAGGCGGCATGAACGAAATCACAACCATGTTGCAGCGTATGCGTGAGCTGTCTGTTCAGTCTGCCAACGGCACGCTTTCCGACAGCGACCGGGAAAACCTTCAGACCGAAGTTACCGCTTTGATCGCCCAGGTTGGTGATGTTGCAACACGGACGACTTTCAACGAAGTGTCATTGCTTGACGGCACCAACGCGACAATCAACATCCAGACCGGCAGCAGCGCAAACCAGACCGTAGTCATTACACTGGAAGATGTCAGTGCCGCGACACTTGGCGTTGATGCGCTGGATATCAGCACCGAAGCTGGTGCAACAGCTGCGTTGACTGCTCTGGATACCGCTCTGGATACAGTGACCACGGGTCAGGCAAATCTGGGTGCATCACAGAACCGTTTGGAAGCCACGATCTCCAACCTGTCCGACCGCGTAGCCAACACCATGGAATCGCGTTCGCGCATCATGGATGTCGATTTCTCGGCTGAAACCACTGAACTGGCGAAAAACCAGATCCTGAGCCAGGCTTCTACCGCTATGCTCGCGCAGGCTAACCAGTCACAGCAATCGGTGTTGAGCCTGCTCCGCTAAGACGGGTCATTACCGATATGAAGAGCCTCTTCCCGAAAGGGAGGAGGCTTTTTCTTTGGTGAGGATGATGCGTAATAAATTACTGGTTTGATCCCATCGCGGCCTGCAATTTTTCCAGAGCGCGTTTTTTGATCTGGCAGATACGCACGGACGATACGTCCAGAACTGCCCCGATTTCATCAAGCTGCATTTCCTCGATAAAATAACAGTTGAGGACAAGCTGTTCCCGTTCGGTCAGCTTCTTCAGATTTTCCGCGAGCAGCCGGACCATCTCTTTCTTTTCCAGCGTTTCGTGCTGGTCATCCTCTTCATTGGTGAACCAGCTACTGGAATCGCAATAGACTTCATCAAGTGAATCAACATGAACATCAATGGCGCGATCGGCATTTTTGCGAAACTCCGCCTGATCCATGCCCATAGCGTTCGCAAGCTCGACCTCGCTCGGTTCATAGCCGTTTTCCTGAGCCAGTTGTTCGCTAACCCGGCGCAGGTTTTTGTTCCACTCCACCGCGCTTCTGCGCAGGTTGCAGCTTGAGCGGAGATAGTCGATCATCGCTCCGCGGACGCGGACATATAAATAGGTGCTGAAGCTGTGCCCCTGGTCAATATATTTGGCGGCGGCCTCCACCATCGTCACAAGGCCGACCTGGATCAGATCCTCAAGCTCAACATGGTCGGGCGAGAATGCCTTAATCTGCCAGGCAATTCTGGTTACCAGACCCTGATGCTCCTTGACCATATTCGTCTCGTCGACCTGCATCGCACCATAAGCTTGAGAGACTCTGTTTTTCGTTTGTAACATTGGGCCATTCCACTCGATTATAATGTCTGATGCGCTTCGACACGCGCTGGCTCGGGCCGCGATTGCGGAACCCCGATTTTTGCCAATACTTCAATAGACTTGTCTTCCGGCAGTTCCTGATAGGAAAGCACCGTCAGGTCCGGGAACCGGTTCTTCAGCAATGCGCCCAGCGGACGCCGGACAATGGGGGAAGTGATGAGCGCGATGTTGCGCGATTCCATCGGCAGGTTGCGCGCGGTTTCATCCACCGCTTCGACCAGCTGCTGCGCCAGTTGCGGCTCAATGGGATAATTGGCATCCTCCCCGATCTTAAGCGCCTTGACGAGCAGGCTTTCCAGATCGGCATCCAGCGTCACTACGGGTAGCGGAAGGTTGATCGGCACCATTGTCTGGATAATAAGGTTGCCGATTTTCTGACGGATCACGTCCACAATCTGTTCGGTTTCGCTATGATGGTTGGAGGCTTCCAGCATCGCCAGACAGATTTTCTGGAAATCCTTGACCGGCACTTTCTCTCCCAGAAGCTCGCGGCAAATCGCGGTGATCGCAAATAGGGACAGCGGTTGCGGCGTGAGGCTATCGACCAGTTGCGGTGATGTTTCTTTCAGCATGTCGAGCAGTTTTTGCGTTTCGTCCATGCTGAACAACTGGGCCGCGTTCCGGCGGATCACATCATTGAGATGGGTCGCAACAACAGTAGGCGCATCGACAACCGTGTAGCCTTCGGCAATCGCCTGTGATTTCTTGTCGGCACTGATCCAGATCGCATCCATGCCAAAGGTCGGGTCTTTACAGGGCCGCCCCTTGATAACCGCATCGACATGCCCGTCATCGAGTGCCAGAAAATCATTGGGCCAGACAGTGTCTTCGCCCAATATCATGCCGCCCATCATGATCCGGTAGCTATTCGGCTCAAGCTCCAGATCATCCTTGATCCGCACCAATGGAACAACAAAGCCAAGCTCTTTGGAAATCTGACGTCGGATGCCGGTGATCCGTTTCATCAAAGGAGCGCCCTTGCGGTCCTCCACCATCGACACCAGACCATAACCAATCTCGATACCAAGCCGCGCTTTTTCGGAAACGTCTTCCCAGTCAATCTGTTCGGGTAGCTTTTCGGGAACAGTCTCAGCCACTGTTTCCACCGGCTTCGGTTTGCGGATCAGATAGAAAGCCAGGCCGCCAGCGACCGCGGCTGCGGAAAGCACGACCATATGTGGCATACCCGGAAGTACGCCCAATATGGCAAGGATCACGGCTACCGGAACCCATGCAGCACCGGACCCGAATTGCGATGTAATCTGGTCGGGCAGGTTCTTGCTTGATGTCACGCGAGTGACGATGGCCGCCGCTGCGATAGACAGGACCAGCGCCGGGATCTGGGCGACCAGCGCATCACCGATGGCAAGCATGGTATAAGTGCTCGCCGCTTCGGCAAGCGGAAGGCCATGCACCGCGCTGCCCAGAACGATACCGCCAATCACGTTGACGGCAAGGATCAGGATACCCGCGACCGCATCGCCTTTGACAAATTTGGAAGCACCATCCATCGATCCGTAAAAATCGGCTTCGGTGGCGACTTCTGCGCGCCGTTCTTTGGCTTCTTCCGGCGCGATCAGACCGGCATTCAGGTCGGCATCAATCGCCATCTGCTTACCTGGCAAGGCATCCAGCGTGAAACGGGCGGACACTTCGGAAACCCGGCCCGCGCCCTTGGTAATGACGATCAGGTTGATAATCATCAAAATCGAGAAAACGAATATACCGACGATATAATTACCGCCAAGCAAAAGGCTGCCGAAGGCTTCGATAATCAAGCCAGCAGAAGCACCGCCTTCATGCCCCTGTACCAGCACAACGCGCGTCGATGCGACGTTCAGGCCGAGCCGCAGCAATGTTGCGAACAGCAGCACCGTCGGGAAACTGGAAAAGTCGAGCGGCTTGTTAGCATTCAATGCCACCATCAGGATGGCCAGCGAGATCATGATGTTGGTGATGAAGCCAATATCCAGCATGATCGTCGGCAATGGCAAGACCATGAAGATGACGAGCAAAAGCGTCGCCATAGGAAGCAAACCCGATTTCAGGTTCTCAGCCATCCGGCCCATGGAAAAATAATCGCGGTTCATTATAAGTTACATTCCCAGGCTGGCGAGCATCAGATAGGCGGCGCGTGCAGGCTCGCTAAATGGCTTCGATATGGAGGATTGATTTTGACTGGCGGAAGGGTCGCCGGTTTTGTCATTCAGATGCGCCTGCGCTATCCGCAGGTAATCGGCAGGTTGAACCATGCGCGGCGCACCAGCGCCCTGACCGGCATGTTGCGGCAAAATATTTCCGCCAGATGGCAAGCCATTGCCGCCAACTATATTCACGGCATTGGCGAGCTTGCTTTCAAAACGGTCACGAATGGCCGCAAAACTTCGCGCAGCACCGCTGCGGTCATAGAATATATTGTGATTGGCGCGGGCTGCTTGCGGAAAGGATGATGCAGCAGATCCGCCGGGGTTGCTGTTCATATTATTGAGGAACTTTGCCGCTCCAGAGGCCCCTAGAAAATGCGCCAGGTAGAGATCAACGGACTCCGGCTTGCGGCCGGTTTGCTGTTCCAGATACGCGCCATTGTCGCGGGCAAATTCACCAGCCATCGCGGCAGACAGCGCAGGGTCATTGCGAAGCCCCAATATGCTGGATTTCAGAGCTTTATCGGCAACATTAAAGTGCCCGTTGGGATTTCTGGAAATAGCATTTTGCGCCCAGCCAAGGCCGTATTGATCCCCCTTATCCTTGACCAGTCCAAGCCATGTCTGGTCGATAAACTGGTAAAGCCCGGTTGCCGAGGACGTGCCCGCCTTGGCATCCGCCCGCATCCCGCTTTCCAGCTGTGCCTGCGCGATCAGATATTGAAAATCAACGCCGGTCCGCTGCGCCGATTGCGCGATAATGGACGGCAGATCGCGGCGCCCGCCGGTATGAACCCGTGCCGGATCAGGACTGGAATTGGGAATGGACAGATTGGACATGGTGATATCAGAGTCTCCTGTTGAGAGGAGAAGCAATAGTCATGCCAAGTAATTACAGGGGAAAGCGGACCTGTTTGCTCATAGCCCGTCACTCGCGCATGGACAGGAATCCATCGACGGCGATGCCAATATTTTTCGAAAGATGAAGCTGGATTCCCGCTATCGCGGGAATGACGGGGGATTTGGAATAAGAGCTGTGACCAGAGGCCTAGCGTCCGCGTGCAGATACGGAATATGTGGCTGTCTGGCTTCCGCTAAATCCGGCCAATATTTGCAGCCGCGTAGCGCTATGGTCACGCAAGAAGCGCAGGCGATAGATTGCGGCTTGCATCAGTTCGTCCGCTTCGCTGAGCAGCGGTTTCAGGTCATGGTCAATATCCCCGGCCTCAATCGTACCGAGCCTGGTGGCCGCTTCGCTTAAACCTGTGCTGGCCCGGAAAATAGCGTCGCTATCATGGCCTTCCAGGGCAGAAAACAGCATATCTTGTGCGTTACGGAATGATTCCACTATTGCTTTCATTTATCAGATTCCGTTCCGAACACACCCATATCGAGCATCTTTTTCGCCAGTGCGGCGGTGTCCACATCATATATTCCGGCCGCGATTTTCTGGCGCACTTCGGCTACTTTATGTGAGTCAAAAGGCGGGGTTTTAGCGGCGAGCAAGGAAGCCGTGGTCATTATTGCAGGCTCCGCTTTCGCATTTTCTGTATTCTGGTTTGCAACCGGACCGCCGACTTTTCTGGCTGTGCCTTCTTGAACCGACGGGCGATCCAGCCGCGTATTGATGGCCGAGTAGCTTTCAACAGGTTTCATTTCAATGGCTCCTTCACACTTTCAGCCTTCAGTGTTTGTGCTTCTACACTGGCACCGATAATATTCTCGTTCCTAACGATTTACGGCGCGTTGTGAAAAAATTAATATCTCTTTGAAAAAATAATTACTGGACCAGTTCAACTTCGCCGGAACCGGACACGCGGGCCATTAATTCCTTGGATTCACGGCTGGAACGGACGGGGATATAATCGCCTATCCGTCCGTTTTTCTGGGCCACCACACCATAGCTTATGGAAAAGCTAGGCCGCCGGACGACAAGTGTCAGGGGCTGGTTTCGTAAAACTACAAACTCGCCAGAGCGGTCTGCACTGGAAGAATGTCCGGTCGGTCCGCGCCGCACCGGAACAAATATCCGCCAGCCCAGATGCGGGCAGCTCACCATCACGGCGCTGTTATTAGTAGCCGAAAGCTGCACCTCACCGGGACAGCGCTTCAATCGCAATTTCGTGTCGATCGGTGCCAGCGCCCCGCCCGCATCACCGATATTTGCATTGAGATGCGTCGCAACCTGCCGATCAAGAGCGGTGCTGTCCTCGAAAGGGGAAGCCGCACCTGTTGCAAGAAGGGCGAATATCGGAAGAGTAAGGCGTTTATATAACATGTCAGGTTCCTGTGCGTTCTGTCCGGAAAGAATTGCCCGGATAAACTTAGCCAAAACAAAGCAGGTTTCGTGCCAGTTTACTGCTCACAGTTTTTCATTCACTCGAAGCATCGCTTTTCGCTGGCAGGAAGGTCAGCGTTATATTCAGCTTCTCATCGGCTTTAGTAACCAGTTTTTCGGGGATTTTGAGGATAATCATCTCCCCGTCCTGCCCTGCCTTTTCAAAGGCATCAGCAATAGCGGCAGAACGCGCCGCTACTTTTTCCCATTGCCGTAGTCTTTGACCGCCCGGTATTTGATCTACTGCGGGCACATATATGGTCAGCAACTGCTTTTCCCGGATGTTCGGAATTCCGGCAATTTCCTCCCGCGCATGTTCGCTCAGCATCGCGCTGTTATCATCGAAAAAATCAGTGATCTTATATTCAAACACGGCATGGATGCGCTGCTGGGGCGCGGTTTGTTCTGCCAGTTTTTTGCGGGCATCGGGACCTGCCATATTCACAAAATGAGCATAGGCAAAGACGCTAAGCAGCATCAATGCCAGGTCCAGAAAGGATAAGGTAGTCCGCCCCGCGATCATTTATCAATGCGCCGCCCGCAGCGGTTTTGCCGGAGAGAAATGAACCGGGGTCAGGATGACAAGTTCGCGCTTTGCTATCGCGATCAAATGCTCTGCAACAGCCGCGCGATAGGCGTTCAATATCTCCGCCCGCGCTTTTAGCCGCATGTGAATGGGGAAAGCGATGATGTGCGAAATGAACATGCCATAGAGGCTGGTGAGCAAGGTAAAGCTCATCGCCGGACCCATTTTCAGCGGGTCGATGCCGGTCGCAAATAGCTGGATCAGGCCGATAATCGTACCGATCAAGCCGATGGCCGGCGCAATTTCAGAAGCCGCATTCCAATAGCTTTCCGCCATGTCCTGCTTCTTTTTGGCTATATGACACTGCATTCGTGCCCATTCCTCGAAAGTCTTGGCGTCCTTGGCATTTACCAGTTCGCCGATCATGCGGGTGATGAAATGATCTTCGCTATGCAACCGCTCCAGCCCGATAAACCCCTGTTCTCGCAGCACAAAATCGATACGACGGCACATGAAAGTTGCATTTTCCCCGCTTTCGGAAAACGGCTCCCTTCCGCAACGGGGCAGCGCTGCAAAAGCCAGTGCGAGAGAGGATTTGCCGCTTTGAACCCACGCCAGGATCAGCACGCAGCCAAGCACTAGTCCGAATATCACAGGATCAAATAGCTGCCCGAACTTGCCGAGCGTATCACTATTGCCGAACATCATATCCACCGGCTTACCCTCCCCACGCTCGCAAGTCGGGCAAAAGCGGCAAGATTCTTCCGCTCACCGGCAAAAACTTGCCGCTCCAGACCATCTGCGAACAGGTTATTAATTTCCTTGGCCATGAAATCCCCAAAAACTGCCATTTCTCACTGCCCGTTAAGAAACTGGCACGTCGTTTGCGTTGAACTGCTCGAGATTGGCTATCCCGGAACTTCCCGGACTTAGCGTTTCTCAATCAATGTGACGGTCGCGAGGCCGCAATATTAAGACAGGATTTCGTTCGATGCCGAGTTTGGATCAGATTTTTGCGTTAAACGGCGGAGCGCTACAGTTGCGCTCCCAGCGTTTAAACATGCTGGCTTCTAATATCGCGAATGCGTCTACGCCCGGTTACAAGGCGAAGGACCTCGATTTCGATCGCGCGATGCAACAGGCGCAGAGCGGCGGATCGCTGAGCAAAGCAATGAGCGACCACACAGGTTTCCGCGTTCCGCTGCAACCCTCGCTCGATGGCAATACTGTCGAGCTGTCCGTCGAACAGACCCTGTTTGCCGAAAACGCCATTCAATATCGGACCACCCTCTCCTTTCTTCAGGGCCAGGTGTCCACGATCCAACGCGCCTTGAAAGGGGAATAGAGATGAGCGGTATGAATGTATTTGATGTTGCCGGCAGAGCCATGTCCGCGCAGATGGTGCGGCTGAATGCAACGGCATCGAACCTGGCCAATGCCCGCACGGATTATGCATCGAGAGACGAAGCCTACCGCGCCGTGCGCCCGGTTTTTCGCTCTGTCATGGAAGACAATCTGGCGACCGTCGATGTCGAGCGTATCGTCCAGACCGATCTTGAACCGCAACGGCGTCACGACCCGTCAAACCCGATTGCCGATGAAGAAGGCTATGTCTGGGAAGCTGCGGTCGATGAGACAGCCGAGATGATCGACATGCTCGAAACTGCTCGAAACTACCAGAATAACGTTCAGGTCATGCAGACCGCAAAATCACTCATCCTAGAAACGGTAAGGAACCAGTAATGGATATTAATCCACAGGTTTATGAATTTAAAAGATCAGCTACCTCCGACCTGTCTTTCTCTCAGCCCGCCGGTGCAGTCGGCGATAGCAATATGGACCAGGATTCCTTTTTGCGGCTGATGACAACACAGCTTAAGTTTCAGGATCCGTTTGACCCGATGGACAATCAGGCGATGGTCGCACAGCTTGCCCAGTTTTCAAGCGTTGCGGGCATTTCCGAGATGAACAAGTCACTGTCTGAAATTGCTTCCATGCTGGGCAACAACCGTTTGTCCGATGCAAAGGAATGGATCGGACAGTCGCTTCTGGTTCCCGGTAACTATGCGGTTGCGAACAAGAGCGGCGAATATACCGGCGAGTTCGAACTGGACCAGCCGAGCGAAAATATCTCAATCGACCTGCTCAACGAAGCGGGTGAAATCGTTATGTTTGCCGAACTTGGCCCACAGAAAACAGGGCCAGTCCAGTTTAATTTCGAAAGCAAGAATGCCGCAGGCGAACCGCAGGATCTTGGCCGGTTGAAAGTCCGGGTAAACGGCGGGGCGGTGTCCAATCTCGCCACATGGGTTCCGGTCGCATCCGTCAAAACATCCGAGGGCAACGGTCCGCCCATTCTCGTAACCCCGATTGGCAATGTCATGCCATCGGAAGCACTGCGCATCGGATAAGCGCAGCAATATTCCCAGATTTCAAACAGGAGAAGAATAATGTCTTTCTTTACATCCCTAACCGGCCTGAAAGCGGCACAGACCGACTTGAATGTCATTTCAAACAACGTCGCCAATACAAGCTCGATCGGCTTCAAAAAAAGCCAGGCGATCTTTGGTGACCTCTTCGCGGCTGCACCGACCCAGACGACCAAGACCGTCGCCGGTCAAGGTGTCCGGCTGAGCGGTATCACGCAGCAATTTACGCAAGGCACGTTGAAGCCGACCGAAAAGACCCTTGATCTGGCGATTGCCGGTGATGGATTTTTCGCAGTCCGCAGCCAGCCGCCACAAGAAAGCCTGACCTTTACCCGTAACGGCGCGTTTATAGTCAATGTTGACCATGAAGTCATCGACACAACCGGGTCCAAGGCACAACTTTTGCCCGTCGATGCCGATGGTATCGCTACCTCGACCAATGTTGCCGACATGTATGACTTTATCATGCCGGAAAATGATCCGGGCGATCCAAGCGCTTTGCTTGCGAATATTTCTATCAATGGTGAAGGCGTCGTCACCGCCAGCTTTACCAACGGCAACCAGATCAAACTCGGTGCTTTGGCTCTGGCCAGCTTTACCGCGATCGAAGGACTTCGCCCGAACGGCGATGCCCATTGGCAGGCAACCGGTGATTCCGGTCCGCCGCAGATCAATCAGGCCGCAAATGGTCCTTTGGGACAGGTGCGTTCCGGCGCTCTGGAACTGGCCAACGTGGATATTACCGAGGAGCTGGTTTCGCTTATCTCCGCACAGCGTAATTTCCAGGCCAATGCCCAGGCTATCGAGACTGCCAATACCCTTAGCCAGACGATGATCAACCTGAAGGTCTAAACCCCTGACGGATAGAATAATCTAGGAAAGTCTAATGGATAAACTTGCATATACCAGCGTCAACGCGATGAAATCGTTGATGAACCGGCAAACCGCTATCGCCAATAATATGGCGAACGCAAATACGGTTGGTTTCAAGGCCGATATGGTGTCGGCCCATGCCAAATATCTGACCGGTCCCGGCCATGACAGCCGGGCGATGGCGGTCGAGCGGGATATGCAAGCCAATATGAACGCCGGTGTGATTACACAAACCGGCCGTCCTCTGGACGTTGCACTGGAGGGCGATGCCATGATCGCTGTTCAGGCAGCCGACGGAGCAGAAGCATATTCCCGGCGCGGTGATTTAAAAATCGCGGCGTCGGGAGCCATGCTCACCGGGGATGGCTTTCCGGTGATGGGAGCGAATGGCCCTATCACCATGCCACCCGCGGAACGGGTGGATATCGGCGCAGACGGGACCATCTTTTTTGTTCCCAAAGGCGGTGATCCCAATCTGCCGCAGGAACTGGACCAGATCAAACTGGTCAGCATGACCGGCAGTGCCATTTCCAAGGGAGCCGACACATTATTTCGTGCCGCCGATGACGGTGTCCTGCCGGTAGATGAAAATGCCCGGCTGGTATCCGGCGCGCTGGAAGAATCCAACGTCAACATGACCACCGCTCTGGTGGATATGATCGAAACAAGCCGTGCCTGGGAAACCCAGGCCAAATTGCTGCGGACAGCCCAGGAGCTGGATGAAAGCAGCGCCGCGGTCATGAACATACCGCAATGATGATTGAATGCGTTAACCGCACGAAGGAGACGATAAGATGAGCAATGCAGCCCTACAAGTCGCGCGCACCGGACTGGACGCGCAGAATACGAAAATGCGGGTTATCGCTAACAACCTGGCGAACGTAAACACGACCGCCTTCAAACGCGACCGTGCGGATTTTGAAACACTTGCCTATCAGAATATCGTCACCCCCGGCGCACCTTCTGACGCACAGAACCGCTTTGCCAGCGGCCTGCAACTCGGCTCTGGCGTAAAACTCTCCGGGATTGGAAAAATCGACACTCAGGGCACATTGCAGAATAGCGAAAATGCACTTGATATGGCGATTGAAGGCGCCGGCTTTTTTCAGGTGGAAATGCCCGACGGCACCATCGGTTACACCCGTGCCGGTAATTTCAACATGACCGCAGAGGGCAACCTTGTCACCAGCGATGGCCTCCCCCTCATCCCCGGTATTCAGGTTCCGCAAGATGCTACTTCGCTGACCATCGGTAATAACGGTGTGGTGTCAGCGACGCTGGCGGGTCAGAACGAGCCCAGTGAACTGGGCCGTATCGAGCTTGCAAGCTTCACCAACCCGGCCGGACTTCTTTCGGTCGGCAACAATATCCTGACCGAAACCGCAGCCAGCGGCATGCCCTTGGTAGGCGAAGCGGGCGCGGAAGGGCGGGGCCAGATCCGCCAGGGAGCGCTCGAAGGCTCCAACGTCAATATTGTCGAAGAACTGGTCAACATGATCGAGACGCAGCGCGCCTATGAGGTCAATTCAAAGATGATCTCCGCCACGGATGAAATGCTGCAATTCGTGAATCAGCAAATCTGATGAACTTTATTTTGAGCGAGAGACTTTAGCATCATGCACATATCACTCCTTTCCAAAATGCCCCTGTCGGTTCTGGCCGCGCCCTTCATGCTTGTGGGCTGCATGGGCTCTGGCGGCAGCGCACCGGAACATGGCTTTGCCCCTGTGGTGGCGCCTGCCCTTCCCGATGCTGCTCCTGCCCAAGCAAACGGCGCGATATTTCAGGCGGCTTCCGGTTACGCAGCTCTGACCAGCGGGATGCGCGCCAGTCAAAAGGGTGATATCATTACGATCCTGCTGGTAGAAAATACCAAAGCCGCCAAAACCAACAGCGCTTCCAAGGATCGCGGCGGTGGGTTCTCTCTGTCACCACCTACAACCGGGCCTTTCTCGCTATTTTCGCCCAGCGATATAGCAGCCGGCGGATCGCAGAATTTCAGCGGTAGCGGGAAAGCTGCCCAGTCCAATTCCCTGCAAGGGCGGATCAGCGTGACAGTGGTCGAAAGCTATGCCAACGGCACCATGCTGGTGCGCGGGCAGAAGCTGACATCGCTGAACCGCGGCGACGAACATACACAATTTAGCGGCCTCATCCGCGCGATTGACGTTTCATCCGAGAACACAATCCCGTCCAACAAGGTCGCCGATGCCCGCATCATTTACGGCGGCACGGGCGAAATCGCTACGGCCAGCAAGCAAGGTTGGCTGCAAAATTTCTTCTCTATCCTTTCACCCTTTTAGTCCCCGGACAGGCGAGACAATATGACCCTATTCCCGAAAACAGCCCGCTTCATTCAGCTCCTGGCCGCTCTGGCAATGAGCTTTACGCTGGCTATGCAGCCGGCCCAGGCTGAACGGATCAAGGATATCGGGCAGTTTGCCGGACTGCGTACCAACCAGTTGGTGGGCTATGGGATCGTGGTCGGTCTTGCAGGAACCGGTGATGACAGCCTGGAATATGCAACCTTGGGCGTGAGGGGCATGACCAGCCGCTTTGGCCTGCCGCTGCCTCCCGGCATCAATCCGGCGACCAAAAATGCAGCGGCCGTCATGGTTACTGCCGAAATGCCAGCCTTCGCCAAACCCGGCCAGCGGCTGGATGTTACTGTCTCTGCATTGGGTAAAGCAAAATCACTGCGCGGCGGCACGCTGATTTTAATGCCTTTATATGGCGCTGACCAACAGATTTACGCGATGGCACAGGGCAACCTTGCTGTAGGCGGTCTTGGTATATCGTCCGCGGACGGGTCGAGATTGACGGTCAATATTCCTTCTGTCGGGCGGATTTCCGGCGGTGCTTCTATTGAGCGAACGGTCGCTACTGGATTTGAAAGCGAGCCTTTTCTCAGCTTTAACCTGACCGAAGCCGATCTTACCACATCCTTGCGCGTTGCAGACGCAATCAACGAAGCTGTCGGCCGCGAAATCGCCATTGCAAGCGATGCCGTCACCGTTCGTATAGCCGCCCCTCCCGGCACGCAGGAACGTGTCATGCTGATGGGCAGGATCGAAAATCTGGCAGTAAAACCTGCCGATGCCCCTGCGCGGATCATCGTCAATGCCCGCACTGGTACAGTCGTCATCAACGGCGCTGTCCGGCTTGGTCCGGCAGCGGTCAGTCACGGCAAATTAACTGTCCGGGTAGAAGAAAATCCGATGGTGGTTCAGCCCGCTCCGTTTAGCCGCGGTCGCACCGAAACAGAGCAGAATAGCGACATCTCGGTCGAGGACAATGGCGCACCCGCATTTGAAATCGGCACCCGCGCTTCTTTGTCGGAAATTGTCGAGACTATTAATTCCATCGGTGTTTCACCGTCTGATCTAACAGCGATCCTCGAAGGATTGAAACAGGCAGGCGCCCTGAAAGCGGAGTTGATAATCATATGACTTTCATTAATCCTAACGGGAATCCGGTAGCCGCACCGCCAAACCAGGCCTCAGCGAAAGCGGATGCAAAGGCCCAAGTCAAAGCGATGGCCGCGGATTTTGAAGCCATATTCGTCCGCCAGATGCTTAGCTCTATGCGGACAGCTTCCCTGGGCGAAGGTATTTTCGACGGCCAGGGCATGGAAGAGTTCCGCGATATGCAGGATGCCCAGCTTGCCAAAAGCATGGGCGAAAAGGGTGTGTTCGGGGTTGCCGACATGTTGAGCCGTCATCTGGATAAAACCGGAGTGACCGGCAACAAAGCCAGTCAATATGCTTCCGCAAGATATGGTGAGGAGGCACAATAATGTCTGACATGCTGAACATCGGCCGCTCCGCTTTGCTGGTAAATAGCCGGGCGCTGGAAGTGGTCGGCTCTAACATCGCCAATGCCGAAAACCCCGATTATGTGCGCCGCTCGCTCAATATCGGGGATACAACGATTCATAGCAGCACCAATCCGCTCTATACCAATTTTACCGGCTCCGGCGGCGTGGCGATAAAAGGCATTACCCGCGCCAGCGACCAGTTCCTGGAATCCGCCACACGTCAGACCGGCGCTGACCGGGTGCGAAGCGAAATCATGGTTCAATGGCTGGAACAGGGCGAAATCGCGCTTGCCAATAACAAGTCCGATATCGGTAGCCAGTTGACCAAGCTTTTCGGTAGCGCAGAGCAACTGTCCGCGGTGCCATTTGAACCTGCGCTCAGAGGCCAGTTCCTGGCTGATATTGAAGACTCGGTTGCACGTTTCAACCAGACGGCGGCCAATCTGTCGGCAACGCTGAACCTGATGGACGGCGCCGCGGCACAAGAGGCTACAGGCCTTAACAGCGCCTTGGCCGAACTGGCCGCGATCAACCAGAAACTACGCCCCACCCAAGAGGGCACATCGCAGCAAATAGCCCTGCTGGACCAGCGCGATGCAGCACTGGCCGTTGTTACCGAAAAGCTGGACGTCCAGCTTGATTTCGGGGCCAATGGCATGGTCGATATTACACGCAGCGGCACTAGCCTGGTGGATTTCAACACATCCAGCCCTGTGACTTTTGTCGCCAATGCGGGCGGCGCTTTTGACCTGGAAGTGGGCGGAGCGATCCAGCCACCACCTACCGGCGGAACATTGGGCGGGCTGCACCGCGCGCAATCGAAAATAGCTGGCATGTCCACCGATCTTGATGCTCTTGCGGTGCAGTTTGCCGCTGAACTAAACGGCTGGCAGGCCAATGGCCGGACCGATGGTGGAGCGCCCGGCGCTGCGGTCGTATCGCATGGAGGCACAGCGGCCAGCCTGACGATTACAGGGCTGGCGGGTGATGATCTCGCTCTGGCATCATCCTCCGGCGTTGCTAATGGCAATATACTGGCCTTTGTAGACCTCAGAACCGCAGGCGGGACTGAGCAGAAATATGAAGGGATGATCGTCAGCCAGGCGCAAAACCTATTGTCCGCTCGCAGCGAAAGCGACGCGGCCATTGCGTTTGACCGGGCCACGCGGGAAGCACGCAACCGGGTATCATCCGTCGATCTCGACCGCGAAGCCGCCGATCTTATCCGTTTGCAACAAGCCTATGAAGCCTCCGCCCGTATCATTCAGGTCGCGCGGGAGACTATTCAATCCGTTCTGGCCATTTTTTAGCGCCGTTTTTTAATCGGGCGCCAGACCAGGCGCGCCCAAGGGGGAAATAATGCAATCGATCAACCGAACAAGACCGCCGGATGCGATACAAAAACAGACCGAGCTATCGAGATTGATTGCCCGGACGGAGGAATCTGTTGCGACAGGGAAAAAATTTAACCGTCCGTCAGAAGCACCCTCGGCCTGGCTGGAAATCTCCACCATTAGCAAACAAGCCACTATCGAGGATGGCTGGGCCAGCAATATCGGCCGCGCGCGCATATTATCGCAACAAGCAGAGTCCACCATCGACACCTTGTCAAACGGCGCTGCGCGTGTCCGCGAGCTGATGATCCTTGCCAATTCCGAAACCCTGGCACAGCGCGATCGCGACATTATCGCGCTGGAGTTGGAGAGTTTTCGCGACCAGTTCAATAAATTGAGCCTGTCGCAAGACAATTATGGCGGATATCTGTTCCATCCCGGCGATCCGATCCAGATGCGGATCGACGCTGACGTAATGGTCACCCCTGCCCCGACCCGGCAAGAAGTGTTCGGTGACATTGACCTTGGCGGCGGCGTGACCGGGGATCTCGATGTCATCATGGCCGATATGATTGATGCAGTCCGCACCGGAAATGCAGCAGACCGATCTGACCAGTTAGGTAATGCCAAGTCCATAAGCGACCATTTCGCCACCGTGATCGGGCGTCAGGGTGTGCAAGCTAACCGGCTGGATGAGCAGGAATTGCGGCTCCAGGAATCAAAACTTCATATAACAGAGCGGCTAACAGCTCTTGAAGGTACGGACGTGACCGAAGCGATAGCCCAGTTCAAATCCCTGTTGGTGAACCTGGAGGCGGCGCAGCAGCTTTATGCCCAGACGGGCCGCACCTCTTTAATCAAGCTGATCGGTTAATCCTGATAGCCGCCTCACGCTCTTAATATCAAGGACCCCCGCCCGTTAACCAATATGATGACCATTTCCTCGCTGGCCGAGGATCTGTCAGATGGAAACGGGCCTGTAAATTGGAATGAGTATATGTTCGCTGGAATTGGTATTGTTGTTCTGCTGGTCATGGTTTTCGGGATTTTCGCGCTATCTGGCGGTGATCTCGGCGTCGTTCTTCATGCCCTTCCTATCGAGATGGGAATTATCGGCGGCGCGGCTGTCGGCGCGCTGATTATCGGTAATAACGGCGCGCAGCTAAAAGCTCTGCTCGGAGCAGTGGGCAAGGTTTTCAAAGGCCCGACGTACCACAAACAGGACTTCATGGACTGCATCTTGCTGGTGTCCCAGTTGAACAAGATCCTGAAAAGCGACGGTCCGGTTGCGCTGGAACCGCATATCGAAGATCCTAAAGCATCCCCGATTTTCAGTGCTTATCCCAATTTGCTGAAAGACGAAGCCCTGATCCACCTGATCGCTGACAGTTTGCGGCTTGTTGTCGTTTCATCGGGCACATTGGACCCCTATGCGGTCGAAGATGTCATGGACCAGTCTATCAAGACCCATCATCATGAAGCCATTGCCCCTGCCAACAACCTTCAAACCCTGGCCGATGCGTTGCCTGCTCTGGGCATCGTTGCCGCAGTTTTGGGCGTCGTCAAAACTATGGGTGCTATTGATCAGCCGCCTGTAATCCTGGGCGCCATGATTGGCTCTGCACTGGTCGGGACATTCCTGGGCGTATTATTAGCATATGGCTTTGTCGGCCCGATGGCCGGCCGCGCACGTGCTTTGATCGAAAGCGATGCGACCATTTATCATGTCGCAAAACAACTCATCATCGCCAATCTTCATGGCCACCCGCAACCGCTGATAATCGAAGCTGCCCGGACCAGTGTGCCGCATGCGAACCAGCCAAGTTTCTCCGATGTATTTGACGCGGTAAGAGGACGCTGACCATGGCCAAGAAAAAAGCGCCGGAACCGGTTCGGCCGATCATCGTAAGGCGGATCATTGCCAATAGCCATGAAACCCATCACGGCGGGGCATGGAAGGTCGCCTATGCCGACTTTGTTACCGCGATGATGGCGTTTTTCCTGCTGATGTGGCTACTTGGCGCGACGGACGAGAAACAGCGCAAGGGCATAGCCGACTATTTCGCGCCCACTATCGCCCAGGTGAAGCGTGACAGCGCTGGCGGCACAAAAATGTTTGGCGGTTCATCAGTCACCGATCCGGACAAATATCCTCACAAGGCAACCCAGATCGGGAATCAGGCCGTAGCCATCACGCCGAAGAATAATCCGCTGCGAGAGAAAAAGAAAAATATCGACCGCCGCCGCGATTCCATTCCCAAGTCATTGACCGCCGAGGAATTTGAAAAGCGCGTCAAGCAAGAGCTGATGAAGAATCCCCAAACGGCAAAATTGCTGTCCAATGTCCGCTTTACCGACACCAAGGAAGGTTTGCGGATCGACATTATCGACGAAGCGGATTTCAGCATGTTTGCGCTTGCGACCAACAATCTTCAATCCCGCGCAATCGAGTTGATCGCTCAGGTCGCCAAAATCATTGACACGGTGGATAATGAACTGATTATCCGGGGCCATACGGACAGCCTGCCCTATGCCAGCGGGCAGAATATGAATAACTGGCTGCTATCCTCCGCCCGCGCCGAAGCAACAAGGCAAGAGCTTGTCAGGCAAGGTGTCGGACTGAACCGCATGGCGAGGATCGAAGGCGTCGCGGATACAGAGCCATATAACCCGGCCGAACCGATGGATGACCGGAACAGGCGTATCTCGATCACGATGAAGACCGAGTAGATGTAGAGGTAATGATGGGCTGGAAAGCCTGTCGCCTTGGCAAATAACACACTGCCTTAAGCTATCAAGGGCTTCCCAAGCACACGCAAAGCAATGCGAGGTCTTGATCACCCCATCCAATTTATAACCATTATGGACTTAATAGGTGCCGATGGACCCAAGTTGGGCTGAAAACCGGTTGATATTTTTTCATCCGATTCGGATACAAGCGCTGAAGGTTTAACCTTTCGATCAAGGTCATTTATCAACCCCCGCAGGTTGAGACTTTGGTGAACGTAGCGCACCTGGTATGCGTTATATATTGGGTAGAGTGGCTCACCCCGCTCTACCCAAGCGTGTTTCTGGGCCAAGCAATAGCGCTAGGAACGCCAAAGGCGAACTCCCGTCATTCCCGCGCAGGCGGAAATCCAGCTTTATTTGAAATACAGTTGCCCGCCGAAGCTCGCGAATAATGGTCTATTCTAATCCAAGGGATGTAACGCCCAAATCACAGATTACTGGAATATTTCAGCACACTGTTACGCCCTTTGGACTTCGCTTCGTAAAGCGCCAGATCAGCTTTCCGCAGGATTGAGCGCTTTGTGTCCGACTTCAGACATTTGGCTACACCGGCGGAAAAAGTAACTTTCCCAAGCGGGCGACCGGATTCCAGATCAATCAGTTGACGACGGGATAAGTTTTCCCGGCATTTATCCACTTTTTTGACGACTTTGTTAATGTCGCTATCTTCAAAAATTATCGCAAATTCTTCGCCGCCATAGCGGGACGTGTGGCATTTGCTGTTCGACATGGATGACAGCTCATCAGCGATCAGCCTTAATACCCGGTCTCCACAATCGTGGCCAAATTCGTCATTTATCGCCTTGAAGTGATCAATGTCGATAAAGACCAGAACCAGTGCCCGCTCATCGCCAATGAGTTTTTCCAACACCTCATCCAGCGTCCGTTCAAATTTCCGCCGGTTCGGCAGCTTGGTCAGCTGATCAAAATCGGCATCATTTCTGGCTTGCTCCAATTCGGCATGCAAAATTTCGAGCTTCTTGTTGGTCGCAGAGATTTGCGCACGGTTTTCCCTGGTCGTTTCAATCATCAGCTCCGATAGGCTCAGCAGTTTCTGAACGGTCGCATCCAAGTCAAGATCGCCTGTGCGCGCCCGGATATGACCGGCCTGTTCGATTAGACTGTCTTCCCATTCCAGCGTTGCTTTTTCGCCATGATCGATCGATTTCGTAGTCGTGCGAATGTGGGCAATCGCTTCGGTTAAAATCTTGTCGATTTGCATGCCGATGTCGGAGCGCAGATATTTGTCATGCAGTTCCCGCGCCGCCACATTATCAAGCCGGCCGGCGCAGGACAGGCCGCGTATCTCGCTTTTCAGGGCAGCCTTACCGCCGCAAATATATTCCCATGCCAATTCAAGATTGGCCGAAGACAATATAAGTCCGTGCTGCCGGATGAAACCGGCAATATCGAAAAGCGGCGAACGCTCACCATCTGTTTTGATACAAACCGGGCACGCATCATCGCCATTTTTGTCGCTGAAATAAGTTTCCAGTATATTTTTGATATCGAGTTTCACTTCATATCCTCAATCTGGCGCAATATGTCAGATGCGTCATCCGGTTAGGGATTGTCCTCGTCCCGCAATGGTTAACGGCAGATCAGGGAAGCGATTAAGTGCCTGTCCCCAGCATTCTTCGAGGGTGCAAGTATTTGCTCAAATCACAAAACAGTTCGGCGCCAAGACAAGTAAGTCATCCAAGCCTGATACTTATGATATAATATTTTACATTTGGCAGTCTGTATTATTGTTGAAGGCTGAACTATCCTCAATTATGCGGCTTCAACTATGCGAGTAGTCCCCCGATAAAAGCAAGTTTCTGTTTCAGATTTTCGTTTGCAACCGCGGCATAGGCCAAAAGCCAGTCATGCTGCCGAGAAAAGGCATTAGATAATGATGTGTGAGGTGCAAGAAACGAACAGGGATTCCAGTATTCCCGCGCTGATAGCGAAGCTTGAAATGATTTTATTGCTATTGGATCAAAGTGGTCACCGGATCTCCGCGATCAAGGTGGAAGAAGCTATTTGCGCTCTAAAAGATGACCAGCAAAAATTGGCGACCAAAGTCAGCCCTATATACTAACACCTTAATCGGGATCAGAAAAAGCCGTATATCTAGTCAGACGGCTTTGGCTGTCCGGATTTGTTGACCTTCCGCGGTAATCATCCCCATAATGGGCGGCCGGTTAAACAATTTGGGAGGGCGGTTTCTGTTGGTTGGTCCTTGCAGAAACTGCCCTCTTTATTTTCCCATCTTATTCTTCTGAAACCTAATCGGCCAGGCCGCCAAAGGCTTCCTTGATTTTCGAGAAAAAGCCCGTGCTGTTCGGACATTCGTCGCCGGTTTCGGTTTCCTGAAACTCGCGCAGCAATTCTTTTTGCCGGGACGATAGCTTGGTGGGGGTTTCGACTTCGATCTGCACGACCATGTCACCATTCCCCCGCCCGCGCAAAACCGGCATACCAGCACCGCGTTGACGGATTTGTTTGCCGGACTGGATACCGGCGGGAATACGGATTTCATGCTTTGCGCCATCAAGGCCGGGAATGACAATCTCTCCGCCCAGCGCAGCAGTCGTAAAGCTGATCGGCGCGCGCGTGAACAGGGTCGTCCCTTCACGTTCGAACAGATCATGGCGTGACAGGTGGATGAAAATATAAAGATCGCCGGGGGGAGCGCCATAAGCGCCCGCCTCTCCTTTGCCGGACAAGCGGATGCGTGTGCCGGTGTCGACGCCAGCCGGTATTTCGATTTCGAGCGTTTGGGGCCGGTCAACCCGCCCTTCCCCGCGGCAGACATGGCACGGGCTTTCGATCACTTCGCCGCGTCCCTGACAGCTTGTGCAGGTGCGCTCGACTACAAAAAATCCTTGCTGTGTCCGGACTTTGCCGTGACCGTGACAGGTAGGGCAGGTCTTTACACCAGTGCCCGCTTCTGCGCCGGAACCGTCACATTCCTCGCAGCCAACGGAGACATCAATTTCAATTTCGGTTTGCTTGCCATGGAACGCATCTTCCAGCGAGATTTCCATGTCATAGCGCAGGTCAGCACCCCGCGCAGGGCCACGATGTTGTTGCTGGCCGCCAAATCCGCCAGCGCCGCCGCCAAAAATCGTTTCGAATATATCGCCAATATCATTAAAGGCCGCGCCGCCAAATCCACCGCGCCCGGCATTATTGCCGCCACCATTGGTAAAGGCCGCATGGCCATATTGATCATAGGCCGCCCGTTTTTGCGGGTCTTTCAAGACATCATAGGCTTCGTTGATATTCTTGAACTTCGCTTCCGCATCCGCGTTGCCGGGGTTTTTGTCCGGATGGTATTTCATCGCCAGTTTGCGATAGGATGATTTCAGCGTTGCGCCATCGCAGCCGCGTTCAACCTGAAGCTCTTGATAATAGTCCATTTCGGTTGCCATTAATTACTACCCAGCCCTGTCCGAAAGCCAAAAATCCAAAATAAAACAGGTTACCGGGCCTGCCGCATATCCCTTTGACAGAACATGATTTCCGACAGGCCCCGCAACCTTAATCATTGTTGCCGTTACTCAGCGGCTTTTTCTTTGGAGTCCGTGTCGTCGCTGTCATCGACTTCGGAAAATTCCGCGTCGACCACATCGTCATCTGCACTCGCGGCGGCATCGGCTGCCGCTGCATCCGCAGCATCACCGCCCGCGGCCTGTTCGGCTTCGTAGATTTTTTGACCCATTTGCATAGAAACCTGAGCCAGAGCTTCGGACTTGGTTTTCATAGCTTCCGGATCGCCGCCTTCAATCGCTTCCTTGGTTTCCGCGATTGCTGCTTCAATCTGACCTTTCAGATCGGCGTCAATCTTGTCACCATGCTCGGACAATTGCTTCTCGGTCGTGTGAACCAGACTTTCGGCGTTGTTTTTGGCTTCAGCCTCTGCACGACGCTTCTTGTCTTCTTCGGCAAATTTCTCGGCATCCTGAACCATCTGGTCGATATCGCTATCGGACAGTCCACCAGAAGCCTGGATCTTGATCTGCTGTTCCTTGCCGGTGCCTTTGTCCTTGGCCGACACGTTGACGATACCGTTCGCGTCAATGTCAAACGTCACGTCAATCTGCGGAACACCGCGCGGTGCTGGCGGAATACCGACCAGATCAAACTGGCCTAGCATCTTGTTATCCGCTGCCATTTCACGCTCGCCCTGGAACACGCGGATCGTCACAGCGCCCTGATTGTCATCGGCGGTTGAATAGACCTGCGATTTCTTTGTCGGGATCGTCGTGTTGCGGTCGATCATGCGGGTAAAGACACCGCCAAGCGTTTCGATACCGAGTGACAATGGCGTCACGTCGAGCAGCAATACGTCTTTGACATCACCCTGCAAAACACCAGCCTGAATAGCCGCGCCCATGGCAACGACTTCGTCAGGGTTCACACCGACATGCGGTTCTTTACCAAAAAATTCCTGAACGGTTTCACGAACCTTTGGCATGCGGGTCATGCCGCCAACCATGACGACTTCGCCAATTTCCGATGCGTTGATGCCAGCATCTTTCAGCGCCTTTTTGCAAGGCTCCAGCGTACGGCGGATCAGATCACCGACAAGCTTTTCAAGATCGGAGCGCGTGATGGTTTTCACCAAGTGCTTCGGGCCATTTTGGTCAGCGGTAATGAACGGCAGGTTGACTTCCGTGGTTTGTGCCGAAGACAATTCGATCTTCGCTTTTTCCGCGGCTTCTTTCAAACGTTGCAGCGCCAGCTTGTCCTTGGTGAGGTCAATGCTTTCCGCTTTTTTGAAATCTTCGGCCAGATATTCAACAATCTTCGCGTCAAAGTCTTCACCGCCAAGGAACGTGTCGCCGTTGGTCGATTTCACTTCGAAAACGCCGTCGCCAATTTCCAGGATGGAAATATCGAACGTACCACCACCAAGGTCATAAACAGCGATGATGTTACCTTCGCTTTTTTCAAGCCCGTAAGCCAGAGCCGCAGCCGTCGGTTCGTTGATGATACGCAGAACTTCCAGACCGGCAATCTTACCGGCATCTTTGGTTGCCTGACGCTGGGCATCGTTAAAATAGGCCGGAACCGTGATAACTGCCTGCTGCACTGTTTCGCCAAGATAGCTTTCGGCCGTTTCTTTCATCTTTTGCAGCGTGAAAGCCGAAATCTGTGCAGGTGAATATTCTTCACCGCCAGCTTTCACCCATGCGTCACCGTTGGAACCTTTGACGATGTTATAAGGCACCAGTTCCATATCTTTTTTCGTCATCGGATCATCGAACCGGCGACCGATGAGACGCTTTACGGCAAAAATGGTGTTTTCCGGATTGGTAACAGCCTGACGTTTGGCTGGCTGACCGATCAAACGCTCACCATCTTTGGCAAAAGCGACAACCGACGGAGTTGTCCGTGCGCCTTCTGAATTTTCAATTACCTTCGGCTTTCCGCCGTCCATAACCGCAACGCAGCTGTTGGTGGTGCCCAGATCAATACCGATTACTTTAGCCATTTTTCCCTCAATTCACTTTCAAATATTTTCTAAAACTAGCAAAATAGCCGCCCGGCCCTTTTAGTTTGGCACCGTTACAGCTTCGAGAAGGGATATAGGTGGCATTTTCTTTGGCACAAGACTTGGCAGCGCCATGTCGAGCCTGTAGAACCAAAAAAACGCTTTTCCAGTCCGTAAGATCAGGAGTTTCGGGGGCCGCCATGACAAAATTATTTTCCATATTCTCTGCTACAATCGCTGCACTTTTCCTGACTGCATGTGGTCAGGGCGATGTGCTTTTGGTCGAGAAAGCGGTGGTTAACCTCTCACCTGTAGATGGCAATCCGTCCGCCGGTTATTTTACCGTTCGTGGCGGTCCGGAAGATGTGACATTGGTGGCTGTCACAGCCGATGACTCGATGCGCCTTGAAATGCATGAAACCGTTGAAGAAGACGGCGTATCTAAAATGCAGGCCGTGGAAAAAGTAGCTATCCCGGCTGGTGGAACCGTAAAATTTGAACCCGGCGGAAAGCATCTGATGATCTGGGGCGTTGGCAACAGCTCTATCCAGCGCGGCACGTTGCGGATGATCTTCATCTTTTCGAATGACGACCGGATACAGTTCGATGCCGTTATAAATAAAGTCGGCGGTGCCAAAACGGATGACGCGGCAGACGCAGACGCCCAAGATGGGTAAGCCCATAACGCTGAATAATTGGCAAATCTGCAAGAAACCGGAACAGGCGAGTTGGGAATGCGCGGAACAGCTCGCTCTTTAACTGATGCAGAAAAAGCCATGTGCCGCTCCGTTTTCGGTGATGCCGTCGACTATCAAAACGTGCGAATATTCAACCGCAAATGGTGGCCCTTTCACCCGCGCCGCGTCACCATGGCCCCCGACGGCAATATATGGTTTCACCCCCACAGCGGATTGTTCCGCGATGATTATGGCGATGCGGACATAAATTTGCAGGGACTGTTCATCCATGAAATGGTGCATGTCTGGCAGCATCAGAGCGGCGTTTTTCTGCCCCTCGCCCGGCATCCGTTCTGCCGCTATGATTATAAGCTGGTTCCCGGTAAACTCTTTGCGGACTATGGCATTGAGCAACAGGCAGAGATTGTCCGGCACGACTTTCTATTAAAGCACGGCGCAAAGTTGAAAAACGGATTTCAACCCGCCCAGTTTACCGGACTGGTGCCTTTTTCCCCGCTTGGTGATTATACGCCGGATAACCGGTTGGCTTGAAAAAGAAGATTTGCGACTAACGGGTCTGGGGCAGCAATCCCAGTTTTTCGCGCATCGTCCACCGCGACAACATCAACAGTGCGACAATGGCTAGTCCGGTTGCTAGTCCGGTCCACACGCCAATGCCTTCCCAGCCCCGCCAGAAGGCAAGACCTGCACCAACGCCAATGCCGATAAACCAATAGCCCATCAGCGCGAAAACCATCGGCACGGTTGTGTCGTGCAATCCGCGCAGCATCCCTGCTGCGACAACTTGCGCGCCATCGGCAATCTGGAATATCGCGGCGATTGCCAGAAAGCTGACTGCCAGAGCCGCGACTTCTTCGCTGCCTGGTGCCTCCGCATCAATGAAAATCGAAATCAGCACTTCGGGGGCCAGCACCAGCACGACCGCCATCGCCGCCATGAAAGATGTGCCCAAAATGAAGCTGACCCAACCCGCGCGCTTGATGCCGGCATGGTCGCGCCGTCCATATTGTATGCCAACGCGAACCGTTGCTGCCTGCGCGATACCCATTGGCACCATGAAAGTCAGCGATGCCAGTTGCAGTGCAATCGCATGAGCCGCCACGGATTCTGCATTGATAAGCCCCATCAGCAAAGCCGCTATTCCAAAGACAGAGCCTTCCAGTCCCATGGTCACGGCAATAGGCAGGCCAAGCTTCCAAATCATGCGGTAACGCGGCCAATCGCTATAGGAAAAGCGCCCGAACAGGTGATAACGGCGAAAACGCTTGTGCAACAGAACGACCAGAACCATACCGCCGAACATCAGCACATTGGTCATAACGCTGCCAATGCCTGCGCCAATCACGCCGAAAGCGGGCACGCCGAATTTCCCGAAGATCAAAGCATAATTGAACAGGAAATTGGCCAACACCCCGACCACACTGATGACCAGCGCCCAGATCGGCTCTTCAAGCGCAGACACAAAATTGCGTAAGATGATGAAGCATAAAAATGGCAGGATCGACCACATATAGGCCGAAATATATAGACCGGCATTGCGCGCCAGATCAGCTTCCTGGCCGAATGCCAGCAACAGGCTTTCCGTGTTCCACAGCAATAGCCAGAACGGGATGATAACGGTGATCGCTGCCCATATCGCCTGACGGAAAGTCCGGCGAACATCGCGCACACTATGGCCCATGCGGCCAATCTCGCTGGCCATCAAAGGCGCGGATGCGGTTATCAGCCCCATGCAGAAAATAGCGCAGCTCATCGCAAGGTTAAACCCAAGCGTAGCCGCCGCCAGCTCGCGCGGGCCAAGCCAGCCGATCATCATCACATCGGTCGCACCGATCAGCGCCATGGTGAGGTTGGACAGGATCAACGGCCACGCAAGACGCATCGTCGCGCCGGCTTCAAGGCGCCACGGGTTTGGTGTTGTAACGAGGTGCGCTGCGCTAACCATAGCGCCCGTTAGCCGAGCCTGAAGCAACGCGCTAGTGAAAGCTGGTTATTACCTGTTGAAACGTGTTTTTCTGTATACCGTCTTCAAGACAGCCAACTCCCTCTCCCATTTAAGGGAGAGGGAGTTGGCCTTAGAAAATCAGGCGTTCAATTAACGCGGATAGCCCGGCAAACCGCGGCAATCTTCATCCAGACGGCCTCTGTCATCATAGCCGTCACAGCGGTCATCCTTGTCCACGAAATAGCCCGCGGCTGCACCAGCCGCTGCGCCAATAGCAGCACCCGTCAGGGCATCATCGCCGTCACCGGTAACCGCGCCAATAACACCGCCTGCGGCAGCACCGGCCGCTGCGCCCTCGGCAGCATAATTGCTCGCACAGGCAGTCAGGGACACAGCCGAAAGGGCTGTAACCGACAGGATTGAAATCTTTTTCGCTAATGTGTGTCCGATGGGTCGCATAACCATTCTCCTGAAATTAACCTGCCCCCGCTCAAGCCATTATAACGCACCAGACCCGATCTGGTTCATGAACAAACAGAATTTATCAGATGAACGGCGCCCCTGCTGCGATGACTGATATTATGCAGAATAAGCTGATTCCACCAAAAGCGGCTCTTTAGCTTGCCGGACCTTTCGCTTTAATATTGAACGATCAAATCAAACCCCCGTCAAAATTGATCCTTGCGGCGCGCCGCTTTGCTCTGCCAATAGGCGTTCAGGAAAAAGGGGACCAGAATGATATCGACAATCGGACTCATCGGCGGACTGGCGCTGCTCATTTATATGACCGTGAAGGGTGTGAATATCCTGATCGCCGGGCCGGTTGCCGCCGCGATTGTGGCCGCGACCAGCGGGCTGGCTTGGTTGCCGCCGCTCGCTGCAGAAGGTGCCCCCGATTTCGCCACCGCCTATCTGGACGGATTTGTAGGCTTTTTCAAAAGCTGGTTTTTCATGTTCCTGCTTGGCGCGATATTCGGTGAAATCATGGGCGCTTCGGGCGCAGCGGCCAGCGTCGCTCACTGGATTGTCGAGAAAATCGGTATCAAGCATGCGGTGCTTGCCGTGGTCGCAGCCTGTGCGGTTCTGACCTATGGCGGGGTAAGCGTGTTTATCGTGGCATTCTCTGTCTATTCGCTGGCAGTCCACTTGTTCCGTGAAGCCAATTTGCCGCGCCGTTTCATTCCTGCAGCTCTGGCTTTCGGGTCTGTGACCTTCACCATGACATCGGCGGGTAGCCCGGAAATCCAGAACCTTATCCCGATGGAGTTTCTTGGAACCACGGCCTATGCCGGTTGGGAGGCCAGTCTTTTTGTTGCAATTATCATGGCCGTTTCCGGTCATTTCTGGCTGAACTGGATGGTCAAGCGCGCCGTCGCCAACGGGGAAACATTTGTTGGCCGCGAAACCGATGACGACAATCAGGACTATGGCCGCCTGCCAGCCCCGATACTATGTTTGCTGCCTCTGGTTACCGTGCTCGGAATCTTCCTGATTTTCCAATATCCGCAGGCGATGGGGCCGCTCTCAGCCATTCTTCCCGGTGAATCGCTCGAACAATGGGCGCTTGTAGCTGCCCTGGGTTCCGGAGCCATTGTCGCGCTGGTTGTGGGTTATCGGAAGCTGAAAACCATGCCAGAAGCCTTTTCCCGCGGGGCAACCAGCGCGGTGGTGGCCATTACCAATACCTGCGCCGTAGTCGGATTTGGCGCGGTTGCCCAGCTTTCCCCCGCTTTTCAGGCAGCTTTGGAAATGGTCCAGAACCTGCCCGGTAGTCCGCTCATCGGCGCGGCCATCGCTGTCACCGTTATTGCTGGCCTGACCGGATCGGCATCGGGCGGACAAACCATCGCCCTGCCCCTGCTCGCACCGCATTATCTTGATATAGGCGCACAGCCGGACGAGCTGCACCGCGTCGTCGCCATATCTTCTGGCGCGCTCGATAGCTTGCCGCATAATGGCTATGTCGTCACCACCATCCGCGCCGTCTGCGGAGAGACCCATAAGGACGCTTATGGTGCCGTCGGCGCGCTGACCGTTATCATACCAACCCTAGGCACTATATTAGTGCTAGGGTTGTTCATGATTTTTTAGGATTATGGAGCGTTAGTCCGGCTTTTTAGCCACGCCAACCAGCGCCGGGCGCAATAGCCGGTCTTTGATCACATAACCGGCCTGCATTTCCTGAACAACTGTGCCGGGTTCTTCCGCATCGGTTGGCACTTCGATCATGGCCTGGTGGTGGTTCGGATCAAGCGGCAAGCCCATAGCAGGAACGCGTTTGATACCGTTTTTTTCGAACACCGTTTCCAGTTCGCGACCCGTGGCTTCGATACCGCCGATCAGGCCTTGCCACTTTTCTTCATTCTTGATCTCTGTCGGAATGGCAGCCAGCGCCCGTTGCAGATTGTCCGATACGCTCAGCATATCGCGCGCAAATCCGGTCGCGGCATAGGCTCTTGCATCCTGCGCATCTTTCTCAAGTCGGCGGCGGACGTTCTGGGTTTCGGCCTGGGCATAAAGCACTTGCTGCTTTGCTTCGGCCAATTCGTTTTCAAGGGCTGCGATGCGCTCGTCCTGGGAAGCTTCTCCAGAAGCAGCATCATTGTCCCGTCCACCATCTTTAAATGCGTCCGGCACACCTTCCAGCTCCGCTGCTGCGGCTTCGTCCAGCTTGTCATTCTTATTGGTATGGGGCTTTGTATCACTCATTATTCTTCACTCGTTTTTCATTATTTGATCAATAGTTTAGATATAGTCTGTGCTGTGAAATCTACCATGGGTACGACTCGAGCATAATTCAAGCGGGTTGGCCCTATCACACCAACCACACCGACTACCTTTCCATCGCCATCTTTATAAGGAGCCGCTATCACAGATGAGCCGGAAAGGGAGAATAATTTATTCTCCGCTCCGATAAAGATTTTCGCCGCATCGGCATCTCTGGCATTATCCAGCAAGCGCGCAATTTCCTGCTTGCCTTCCAGTTCGTCAAGCAACTGCCTTATCCTGTCAATGTCGGCAAGCGCGCTATCTTCCAGCAGATTTGCCTGACCGCGCACGATGAGCACCGGCCGTGCGGCGTTATCCTTTGACCAGATAGCAAGGCCGCGCTGCACCAGATCTTCAGACGCCTTGTCAATCGCCATCCGCCCTGCCTGAACATCCCCGTCAAGCCGCGATAACGCATCGGCCAGCGTCATTCCGCCAAATTGGGCGGTAAGATAGTTCCCGGCTTCAATCAGCGCGGATTCCGATATACCGAAAGGTAGCTCCAGCACCCGGTTTTCAACAGCGCCATCTTGCCCGACAAGGATCGCTAGCCCCTGTCCTTCTGACAGTTTCACAAAACTGAACTGTTTCAGCAAAGGCTCACGCTTAGGCACCATCACCAGCCCGGCACAAGCCGAGAGTCCGGACAATATGGCCGTGGTTGCGGACAGTGCTTCTTCTATAGGGCCTTGGTCCCTGATCTGCGATTCAATCGCCTCACGCTCTTTTTTCGATGGCTGAGCCGTTTGCATCATACCATCGACAAACAATCGCAATCCTCGCTCCGTAGGAATCCTGCCCGCACTGGTATGCGGGGCAGCGAGCAAACCGAATTCTTCAAGATCCTGCATGACATTGCGGATAGAGGCAGGCGAAAGCTCCAGCCCCGGCGCTTTTGAAATGGTCCGCGATCCGACAGGCGCGCCATTGTCGAGATAGGATTCCACCACGATCCGGAAAATATCCTGCGCTCGGGTTGTCATTTCGGTGATCGCTGTGGTTGTCATGATAGCTAGATAGGCACACTTCTCATTTGATTCCAGCCTTGCAGAATTAACTGCCTGTTCTAAGACGTAGCGCAAGCCATCCACAGGAGAATCACTTATGCGCCCATCAGGACGTGCGCCAGACGAAATGCGTGCCATTACTATTGAAACCGGATTTACAAAGCATGCAGAAGGGTCTTGCCTGATAAGCTTTGGTGACACACGCGTATTATGCACGGCCAGCATTGAAGAACGCATTCCGCCATGGCTGCGCGGCAAGGGCGAAGGCTGGGTTACCGGCGAATATTCAATGCTGCCCCGCGCCACCCACACCCGCGGTTCACGCGAAGCCGCGCGCGGCAAGCAATCCGGCAGAACGCAGGAAATCCAGCGTTTAATTGGTCGTTCTTTGCGCTCCGTCGTTGATCTGAAAAAGCTTGGCGAGCACCAGATCACACTGGACTGTGACGTGCTTCAGGCCGATGGCGGTACACGGACAGCGTCGATCAGTGGCGCATGGGTTGCGCTGCGTCTGGCGGTCAATTCTATGTTGGATCAAAAACTGATCAGCGAAGACCCGATAGAGCAGAAAATTGCAGCGGTTAGTTGCGGTATTTTTGACGGCACGCCGGTGCTCGATCTCGATTATGATGAAGACAGCAACGCCGGTGCCGACGCGAATTTCGTATTGACCAGTGACGGCAACATTGCAGAAGCGCAGGCAACAGCCGAAGGTCAGACATTTGATGATGAAGGCCTGATGCGTCTGATGCGGCTTGCCAAAATCGGTTGCGCCCAGATTTTTGAGGCGCAGGAAAAGGCAGTTTCGTAAGCAGAAAAAATGACCCAGCACCGCAAACTCTCTCCCGGCAAGCTTGTCATTGCCAGCCATAACCAGGGCAAGGTGCGCGAAATCCGCGCCTTGCTCGCTCCTTTTGGTATCGAGCCTGTTTCAGCCGGAGAACTGGGCCTGCCCGAACCGGAAGAAACCGGAACAAGCTTTGCGGAAAATGCGCTGCTCAAAGCACATGCCAGTGCGCAAGGCGCCGATTGCGTGGCTCTGGCGGATGATAGCGGGCTGTGCGTGACTGCTCTGAACGGTGCGCCGGGGGTCTATACTGCCGACTGGGCAGAGGCGGACATATTCGAAGGCGGGCCGGGCCGTGACTGGTATATGGCCATGGGCAAGGTTGAAGGAAAGCTGGCGGAGCTGGGACCGGATACTGACCGCAGCGCCCATTTTATTTGCACACTCGCACTCGCATGGCCCGATGGCCATACGGAAGTATTTGAGGGACGCGCCAATGGCAATCTGGTATGGCCGCCGCGTGGCACATTGGGCTTTGGCTATGATCCGGTGTTTCAGCCGGAAGGATTTGAGCAAACTTTCGCGGAACTGGACCCACAGCACAAGCACGAGATGAGCCACCGCGCCGATGCGTTCAACAAACTGGTAAAAGCCTGTTTTGATTAAACCGGACCGTTCATAATGACGCTTCACGCCCCCTCCTCTACAATATCCGCAAAGACTGCGGATGGGCAAGGGCTTGCGCTTTATATCCATTGGCCCTTTTGCATATCCAAATGTCCCTATTGTGACTTTAACAGTCATGTGCGCGAACAGATTGACCATGATGCGTGGCAAGCGGCGCTTCTGGCAGACATGCGGTATGAGCATCAGGTCTCTCAAAACAGGCGGATAAGCTCGATATTTTTTGGCGGCGGAACACCCTCGCTCATGCCGCCCCGGCTTGTCGCCAAATTGATAGAGGAAGCCGATGCCCTGTGGGGCCTGGAAGAAAGATGCGAGATCACTCTGGAAGCGAACCCGTCTTCGGTTGAGGCGAGCCGGTTTTCCGATCTGGCAAGCGCTGGGGTGAACCGTGTTTCATTGGGATTGCAGTCTCTTGATGATCAGACTTTGGATTTTCTGGGCCGGGCGCATGATGTGACAGAAGGCCTTGCCGCCCTGGACACAGCACAGAAAAACTTTGGCCGCGTCAGCTTTGATCTGATCTATGCCCGCCCCGGCCAATCCCTTGTTGACTGGCAGACGGAACTGGGAACTGCGCTGGGCTTTGGCACAACGCACCTATCGCTCTATCAACTGACCATTGAGCCGGGTACACGCTTTGAAACATTGGTGCGCACGGGCGCTTTGGTTCCTGCCGATGACGATCATTGCGCCGACCTGTTCGAACTGACGCAGCAACTCACCTGCGCCGCCGGTTTGCCCGCGTATGAGATCAGCAATCACGCCAGGCCCGGTCAGGAAAGTCGCCATAATCTCAGCTATTGGCGCTATGACGATTATATCGGCATTGGCCCCGGCGCGCATGGCAGACGGCTGAACAGCGCAACCGAGCGGCACAAAAAGCCGGAGAATTTTCTCTCCGCTGTCGAACGCAACGGCAACGGGTTGAAAATCGAGCAAGCCCTGTCCCCGCAAACACGGGCGATGGAAGCATTGATGATGGGACTGCGGTTGGCGGAGGGCGTTGATCTTGCGGTTCTGGAGAATAAAACCGGACTGACGTCCACGGACATTATCGATATGCACGAGGTTGAAAAACTGTCCAGTGCAGGGTTTATGGAGGCTAGTGCCGCCCGGCTGATGGTTACTATGAAAGGCATGCCGCTGCTCGATGCGATATTGCCCAAGATAATATCCGACAACCTCTGACCATCAGATATTTGGACTTTATCCACAGGCGCTGCTAGATTCTGTGTGATGGAAAGCACCACTGCGCTCATTCAGGATTTTTCCCGCCATTTGCGCGAAGGACGGCGGCGTTCGCAGCATACGGTGCGGGCCTATATCACCACGGCAGAGCGGTTTTGTGCATTCTTGACGGAGCATTTAGGCGGCACTGTCGATAGCGCGCAAATTAAAGCTCTTACGCAAGCCGACATCCGGTCTTATCTCGCCTTTCGCCGCGCGGATGATCTGTCCAATAACAGCGCGGCACGGGAATTGTCCGCGATCCGTGCCTTTCTGAAATTTATCAGCGCAGATGACAGCCAGATACCGAAAATCAAGGGACCGAAAGTCACTCGCGGTGTTCCTCGTCCTGCTGCACCGGACGACATAATCGCGATGGCAAAGGATATATCCCAAGGTGCCAGCGAAGACTGGATTGGCGCGCGCGACTGGGCGGTTTTAATGCTTCTTTACGGCTCTGGTCTGCGGATCAGCGAAGCGCTGGATCTGACCGCCGATGCGCTGCCCCTGTCTGATACCCTCCGCATAACCGGCAAGCGCGGCAAGACGCGGATCGTGCCCCTGCTTGCCGAGGTGCGTGAAGCGATTGAGCATTATATCGATCTCTGTCCGCATGTAATGGTGCCGGGAGAATCGATATTCCGGGGCAAGCGTGGTGGCCCGTTATCGCCCAACCTGATCAGGCGGGTGGTGCAACAGGCACGAACTAACCTTGGCCTTTCGGACAAGACCACACCCCATGCCCTGCGCCACAGCTTTGCCACCCACTTGCTCGCTGGCGGTGCGGATTTGCGCAGTCTTCAGGAATTGCTCGGCCACGCGAGTTTGAGCAGCACGCAAGTCTATACAGCCGTCGATGCCGCGCACCTGCTGGATGTTTACCAGAACGCCCATCCGCGCGCGTCAAACTCTTAATCTTGCTCTTCTTCCTTCGGTCGCCAGAAAATCACGCGCCAGATATAGATGACGATGGCTATCACGATAACGCCCAGCGACACCGGCCCGACATATTTTTCGATCTCGTCTACATTCTGTTGCAGTTGATAGCCGGCAAAGACCAGCGCGCTATTCCATACGGATGCACCGGCCAGGGTCGCCAATATGAAACGCTTGTGCGACATCCCGAACAGTCCTGCCGGAACCGAAATAAGGGTGCGAATATTGGGTACGCAGCGCGCAAAAAAGACGACCCATTCGCCATGATTGTCGAATATCTCGTCAATCCGGTTCACGCTCTTCACGTCAAGCGTCAGCCAGCGGCCGTGCTTTCGAACAAAGTTGCGAACGTCCTCCTCATCCCATCGGCGCCCGATCATGAACCAGAAATAATTACCGGCAAGGGAACCGAGCGAACCAACTAGCACCAGAAGCGGCGCAGAAAATCTGCCCTCCCCGACGCTCACACCGCTCAATCCCATGATCAGCTCGGAAGGTATCGGAGGAAAGATATTCTCTACAGCCATGAGCAAAGCTATCGCCAGATAGCCACCTTGCTCGATAAAATCAGGAATCCAGTCACTCATGGGGAACAAACCATTTACTTGTGATCGGGTTCACATATTTATTTTTATGCAAGCTTTCTGACCCGCTCTTCTATCGCGTCCCAGATCATGCCTGATGTATCGGTGCCGTTAAACTTGTCGATCGCCACAATGCCGGTTGGCGATGTCACGTTGATTTCGGTCAGCCATTTCCCGCCGATTACATCAATGCCCACGAAAAGCAGGCCCAGCCGTTTAAGGTCTGGCCCCATCGCCGCGCAGATTTCCTCTTCGCGCTCGGTCAGCACCGCCGCTTCGGCATAGCCGCCTTGCGCCAGGTTGGAACGGAACTCCCCTTTCCCCGGCTTGCGGTTGATCGCACCGGCAACCACTCCGTCAACCAACACGATGCGCTTGTCACCGTCCTGCACTTCGGGAAGGAACGGCTGGATCATGTGCGGCTCTGGCCATGTCTGGTTAAATAGCTCGATTAAGGCGCTCAAATTGCTGCCATCTTCGGAGACAAGGAAAATAGCCTTGCCGCCATTGCCGTGCAGCGGCTTCACCACAATCGCGCCATGCTCTGCCTGAAAGTCACGGATTTCATCAATGTTCCGTGTAACCAAAGTCGGCGGCATGAATTGCGCGTAATCCAGCACATAGACTTTCTCTGGAGCGTTGCGAACCGATGCCGGATTGTTGACGACCAAAGTTTCGTGCTCGATACGTTCAAGCAAATGCGTCGCGGTGATATAACCGACATCGAACGGCGGGTCCTGACGCATGAGAACAACATCAATATCGCTGCCCAGATCGATCCGGACCAGCTCGCCAAATTCAAAATGATCCCCCTCGACCTGCTGCACTTCGACCGGATGAGCAAGGGTGATGAGGCGGCCACCAACATACGTGAGGTCTTTTACATCATAATGATAAAGCCGGTGCCCGCGCTTCTGCGCCGCAATCATCAAGGCAAAACTGCTGTCCCCTGCGATCTTCACAGTTTCCATCGGGTCCATTTGCACGGCGATTCTCAAACTCATAACCTATCATCCCTTGAATATGGCGGTCACATACCCGTTAGTGTTTCCACGCCAGGAGCTAACGGATTGATTGGCAGGGTTAAAACCCGTGCCAGACATTGGTTAAATGGGTCGGCAAGCGGCGCGGTGCAACCAAAATCACATCGATCCGGGCATCTTCCCCATTCTTGCAATATTCCGGATAGAGGATTTCCACCGCCGCCGCGACCCGTTTCAGCCGGTGCTGATCTATAGCCAGTTCCAGATCCTCTATCTTCGTTCGTGCTTTTACCTCTACAAAAGCAACCAGTCCGCCCCGTTTCGCGATCAAATCCACCTCGCCTCGCGGAGTGCGGACACGTTGGGCCAAAATGCTCCAGCCATGCAAACGAAGCCAACCCGCAGCAATACTTTCTGCGCGCCTGCCCTGTTGTTCAGCACGCGCTCGCTTCATTAGTGGCCTTCCGTTTTCCAGCGGTTTGCCAGCTCGTAGAGCGCCTTCCTGTCGGCACCATATATGCGCGAAACCTCCCCGGCAGCTTTGGCCGCCGGAAGCCGCTGCAACGCTTCGCGAAGCGCTTCCTCTATATCTGTCTCACTTGTCGGTTCTGCTGCACCGGGCGGGCCAACCACGACGACAATCTCCCCCTTCGGCTTTTCATCGGCATAGCGGTCGGCCAGCTCTTTCAGGCTGCCGGTGACCGTTTCTTCAAATTTCTTGGTGATCTCGCGGATCACGGCCGCAGGACGATCTCCCAACTGGTCCAGCGCGTCCGCCAGCATCGCGCCTAGACGGGAACCATTTTCATAGAAAATCAGCGTTGCCTTGATCGGCTTCAACTCGGCCAAAGCCTCTCCCCGCGCTTTGCTTTTGCTCGGCAAGAACCCTTCGAACAAAAACCGGTCGCTGGGCAATCCGGATAAGGTCATCGCGGCAATGACAGCGCTTGGACCCGGCACGGTTGTGACATAAGCCCCCTGTGCCCGTGCGTCCCGAACCAGCTTGTAACCGGGGTCAGAGATGAGCGGTGTCCCCGCGTCGCTGACCAGTGCGACAATTTTGCATCTTAATGACGCTAAAATCTCTTGCCGTTCCTGCTCCCCCTTATGGTCATTATAGACGACCATCTTGCCCTTTTTACCGATATGATTCAGAAGCTTGCCGGTAACTCTTGAATCTTCCACTAAAATAATATCCGCAATGCCAAGGATTTCTATGGCCCGGCGGGATAAATCTCCGAGGTTGCCGATTGGCGTAGCCACGATATACAGACCATGTTCAATGGGAGCAGACATAATGAATGCCATGACAGATAAATCGCATGTAGGACAGGATGAAAAATCATTCCTTCAGGCAAGTTTTGCACCCCCGCAAAACGCCGCAGCAAATGGCCGCCGTAGCTTGTTGAAATATGCCGGCCTCGCTTCCGTCATATTTCTGGCGGGTTGCGGAACAATCATGCCGCGCGGAACAGAGCCGCCGCCTGCGCCAACACCTGCGCCGCCGCCGGTAACAGGTGACCTGCCCAGCGATGAAAATCATCACCGGATTGCCTTGCTGGTCCCCCTGTCCGGTAAAAATGCCGGAATCGGCCAGTCTCTGGCTAATGCTACCACGATGGCGCTGCTCGATACCAAGGCCCAGAACATCCGTATGACCAGCTATGATACTTCCAAAGGTATTACTGCGGCTGCAACCAAAGCGATTGCGGATGGCAATAAGCTTATCATCGGCCCCCTGCTCAGCGACAATGTCGTTGCGACAGCGAATATCGCCCGGCCAGCCGGTGTGCCGATCCTTAGCTTTTCCAACGACGCCGGTGTTGCCGGAAATAATGTCTTTCTGCTCGGCCATATCCCCGCCCAATCAATCGAACGTGTAGTCACCTATGCCAAATCAAAAGGCATGAAGCGTTTTGCGGCTCTGGTGCCCAATGGCGTTTATGGTCAGCGCGCATCCTCTACCTTACTGAGTTCGGTAAAGGATGGCGGTGGTACTGTTGTTTCGATTCAGACATTCAACCGCGATTCCGCATCCGTCGAAGCGGCTACGAAGAAACTTTCCCAAAACGGTGACTTTGACGCTGTGTTGCTGGCAGATAATGGCACGATGGCGATCCAGGCCGCACCTTATATCCGCCAAAATGCCAGCGATACTGCCAAGATATTGGGAACTGACCTCTGGAACACCAGCAGCGAACTTGCCGGAGCACCGGCCTTGCGCGGTGCATGGTTTGCCAGTGTTTCAGACGGCCTATACGGGCAATATGCCACCAAATATCGCGCTCGTTATGGCCGTGCGCCTTTCCGGCTTTCCAGCCTGGGATATGATTCGGTTCTGCTGACCGTCAAAGTGGCGCAAAACTGGAAAGTGGGCACAGCGTTTCCGATCAATCAACTAACTGATCCCGGCGGATTTATCGGCCTGGACGGCGTATTCCGTTTCCGCCGCGACGGCATCTCTGAACGGGCGCTGGAAGTGCAGGAAATCAAGAATGGCAGCTTTAGCGTTATAGACCCTGCGCCCAAGGGTTTCTAACGGTTTGAACTTCATCGTCATCCCGGCTTTGACTCGATTTCAGCCGGGATGACCATGAATATAAATTGGCGATTATAGATTAGCCGATCTGTTGGCCGGTATCTTTCCAGTCGGCCAAAAAGCCTTCAATGCCTTTGTCGGTCAGAACATGCTTGAACAGTCCGCGAATAACATTTGGCGGCATGGTAGCCACATCAGCGCCGATACGAGCGGATTCCAGAACGTGGATCGGGTGGCGGATGGAAGCGACCAGAATTTCCGTATCGTAGGCATAATTGTCGTAAATCAGACGAATATCATCAATCAGCTTCATTCCGTCAAAGCCATTATCGTCATGGCGACCGACAAAGGGTGATATGAAACTTGCGCCCGCTTTGGCGGCCAATAATGCCTGGTTGGCAGAAAAACAAAGTGTCACGTTGACCATCGTGCCTTCGCTGGTCAGCGCCTTGCAGGTTTTCAGGCCATCAATGGTGAGCGGCACTTTGATGCAGACGTTATCCGCGATTTTGCGAAGCACTTCTGCTTCTTTCATCATTGTTTCATGGTCCAGCGCAACCACTTCCGCGGAAACAGGGCCATCGGTCAGACCGCAGATTTCTTTGGTCACTTCCATAATATCCCGGCCAGATTTTTTAATCAGTGACGGGTTGGTGGTGACGCCATCAACCATTCCGGTTGCGGCCAGATCAGCGATTTCGGCGGTGTCAGCGGTATCAACAAAAAATTTCATGGGGTTTCTACTCCGGATGCAGGTGCGTTAAATATGCTTATGGCCCGCTTACCGGTTTTTATGGCCGGGCGAAACAGAGCATATCGAATAAATGTGCATAAAGCTGTGGATAGCTTGCGGGTTGTCCGGTGGATAAAACTGGTCAGCTCAAGCCAAAGACACTGATTAAGAGCGGATCGCCCGTGGCGGACGGGTTGGCCCGGATTCTGGCTTCCTGCGCGCCGATGGAGCGGTAAATGGCCTCGCTGGTCTTGATCGTAACGTCCTCGCTGATGTCGGCAAAATCTATATCGCTGATCTGTGACAGGGCCAGGTTGATGATTTCGTTATCGAACAAATTCAATCCCTTGCTGATCCCCGGCAACATATGCGTGACCAATGACGAGCCAAGCTCGCGCTGCAAAAGATTGGTGGCGGCGCGGTCCCCGCCTTTGATGATCGCCGCCGCATCGGCAATGCTCATATTTCTTATGGTTTCCGCAACAATCGGCGCGGCCAATTCCGCCCCTGTTTCAGCAGCGCGGTTCACTTGTTTGAGCAAACGCTTCTGAATCGCCTCCGAGCGCAGCAGAGCCGTCGCAATATTCGTCACACGCGCACCGCCCAACCTGTCTGGAACCGCTATACGCGCTATCTGGCTGTCAAAAAACCCGTTGGCCTGCATCAATTCGGCAAAGGCATTTTGCGACGAAATAGTCAGCAGCCGCCTGACCGCTTCTGTCAAGCTAAGCTGCGGCAGGCTGGTACAGCCCGGTAATACAAATATAGCAGTTGCGACTCCAATGACTCCATTCGACAGAAAATTCCGGCGATCAATATTCTGCATTATCCTGTTCCCAAGACCTGAAAAGCCAACTTCGAATAGTTTGCATAGCAGTTGATGACGCAATCCCAAACCATGCTTATACGGGCGATATGAATCGTGCCACAAATCGAGTGAGAGTGCTATTACTCAATGCAGCCTTGGGGCCGCTCGATTACCGCGTGCCCGAAGGAATGAATGCAGAACTGGGTTCAATAGTAATGGCACCGCTGGGACCGCGCAAAGTCCCCGGCGTCATTTGGGAAGCAGAAAGCTTCCCTGTGGATGAAATTGATCCCAAAAAACTCCGCAAATTACTGGAAGTACGCGACGTCCCACCACTTTCCGCACCGTTAAGACGTTTGATAGAATGGACAGCCCATTATTATTTTGCTTCCCCCGCATCCGTCCTGCGTATGGTCCTTTCGAGCGGCGCGGCCTTTGCCGATAACCGTCCGATCGTCGAGTATCAGTTAAATGGCAATATCCCGGACCGGATGACTCCTCAAAGGGAACAGGCGCTTGAGAAGCTTGCAGGCATCCAAGGCACGATTAGCGAATTAGCAAATAAGGCCGATGTATCTATCGCTGTCATTAGAGGGCTAGAGAAAGCCGGAGCTCTGGATCGAAGTGAAGTTCCTTTGTTCGCGGATGCCGATCATCCTGATCCCGACTTCGCAAAGGTTGATTTGAGCGAAGATCAAATACGGATCAGCCATGAATTAATTGGCGCCGTTCAGACTGCTTTATTCCAGCCCTATTTATTGGATGGCGTGACGGGATCGGGTAAGACCGAGGTTTATTTTGAAGCGGTGGCAGAAGCGCTTCGTCAAAATAAACAGACATTGGTACTGCTCCCCGAAATAGCTTTGACAGAACCGTTTCTGGACCGTTTCAAGGCGCGGTTTGGCACTGAACCGGTGGCATGGCATAGCGGGCTTAAGCAATCGGATCGCAAGAAAAACTGGCGCGCACTGGCTGATGGCGATGCAAAAGTGGTCGTTGGGGCGCGTTCGGCTTTGTTTTTGCCCTATAAAAATCTTGGTTTGATCATTGTTGATGAAGCGCATGAAGTGAGTTTCAAGCAGGAAGATGGTGTGCGCTATCATGCACGCGATGTTGCGGTGATGCGGGCATTGCATGAGAAAATACCAGTAATTCTCGCTTCTGCGACGCCAGCGATTGAAAGTCTGCATCAGGTTGAACAAGGCAATTATAAGCTGCTCGAATTACCCGCTCGCTTTGGTGCTGCAACTTTGCCAACGATCGAAGCGCTCGACCTGACGCAGGATATTCCGGCGCGAGGGTCGTGGCTTGCGCCGACGTTGATTAATGCACTGGAGGAGAATCTGGATAAGGGGGAGCAATCATTGCTTTTCCTGAATCGGCGGGGTTTTGCCCCGCTTACTTTGTGCCGGACGTGCGGCCACCGGATCAATTGCCCTAACTGTACTGCATGGATGGTCGAACATCGTCTGACAAAACGTCTCGCCTGTCATCATTGCGGGCATGTCATGCCGCAGCCGGATAAATGTCCCGAATGCGGTGACGAGGATTCGCTTGTGGCTTGCGGGCCGGGGGTTGAGCGGATTTGTGATGAAGTCAAAATGCTTTTTCCCCAGGCGCGAACTGCTATTGTCACTTCAGATACGATCTGGTCGCCTGCCAAAGCGGGTGAGTTTGTGGAGCAGATGGAGTCAGGAATCATAGATATCGTAATTGGCACGCAGCTGGTTACCAAGGGCTATCACTTTCCCAACCTGACTCTGGTGGGTGTTGTCGATGCCGATATTGGCCTGGAAGGCGGGGATTTGCGGGCAGCAGAGCGGAGTTTCCAACAAATTGCCCAGGTCGCTGGCCGGGCCGGGAGAGCCGAGAAGCCGGGCCATGTTTATGTGCAAACCCGCATGCCGGAAGCGCCGGTAATTCAAGCACTTATCAAGGGCGACCGTGACGGTTTTTATGCTGCCGAGACTGAAGCCCGCCGCGCGGCAGCTGCTCCGCCATTCTCAAGGCTTGCCGCGATTATCATATCGTCGGAGGATAATTCGGAAGCGATGGAAACGGCCCGCCTGATCGGGCAGACCGCGCCAAAGGTTGAGGGCTTTGCGGTATATGGCCCTGCCCCCGCCCCTCTTGCCATGCTGCGCGGCCGCTATCGCCACCGCTTGCTGATTCATGCGCACCGGTCAGTTGATTTACAGGATATTACGCGCGCCTGGCTGGAAAAGCTGGAATGGCCAAGAGCCGTGCGTGTCGGCGTCGATGTCGATCCCTACAGCTTTGTCTGATCGATGAAAAACAGAGGCCCATGCGCTCCACGCTTGATAGTGAGTGGAATCTAATGGTAGCTCTCCCCCGAGGCTTCGTATCTTGTGCGAAGCGTGTAATATTGAAGGCTCACGAATGAACCGCATCCTTGCTATTCTTGTTCTCGCCGCCACCGCCCTTTTAGCAGGTCCGGCACAGGCAGATCCGGCCGATATTTCCGCCGCCAGCCGTTCGGTTGTCCGCGTGGTTCTGGCCGCGACAGATGGCGATCAGGTCGCTTTTGTCGGCCATGGCAGCGGTTTTGCGGTTGCGCCTGACAAGATTGTAACCAACGCCCATGTCGTTGAAATCGCGCGGCAGGAAAAAACGGTTGTTATTGGCATTGTGCCCTCTCAAGGCTCAACCAGCTATGGCGGACGGATCATTGCTTATTCGCCGGGCAATGATCTGGCGCTGATCCAGATCGAGGATGGCGGGCGATTGCCGCCCATGACGGTTTTCAGCGGGCCGATAGAAGATGGCGCGGAAGTTCTGGCAGTTGGCTATCCCGGCTCTGTTGACCGCGCGCAGGGACTTAACCTTGACGATCTCATCACCCCGATGTCACCTGTGAAAACACGCGGCTCTGTATCGGGCGGGCGCTCCACTAAACAGTTTGATACGATATTGCACACCGCGCCCATTGCCACCGGAAATAGCGGCGGTCCGCTAATCGACAATTGCGGCCGGATATTGGGTGCGAACAGCTTTGGGTCCATTTCGGATGGCAATGATGCAGAGTTCGGCTTTGCTGTATCCAGCCGCGAGATACTGTCTTTCCTTCGCAAAGCAGGGGTCAAACCATCATTAACCGCCACCCCTTGC
>JADKLW010000103.1_pt1 | contig 49790 bp, 46 predicted proteins | sample 8641881 | NCBI WGS metagenome assembly JADKLW01 (sample SAMN16272185, study PRJNA661076) | feces metagenome | isolation source: fecal sample from diarrhoea affected cattle B | host: Bos taurus | place: South Africa: Lokaleng Village, Mahikeng | collected 2019-09
TAGATAGCTACCAGCCCTTGCTAGATAAGGGCTAGAGGCCAATTTCACTTAAAACCAGGAAGAGGCTTACAGCACCTTGGCTTCGTTTTTGAGCTTGTCGACCAGCGTTGCCACATCGGGCACTTTCACGCCAGCGCCGCGCTTAGCGGGCTCTGCCACCTTCAAAGTCTTGATGCGGGGAGCAACGTCCACGCCCAGATCTTCAGGCTTGACCACGTCCAGCTGCTTTTTCTTGGCCTTCATGATGTTGGGCAAGGTGACGTAGCGCGGCTCGTTCAGGCGCAGGTCGGTAGTGATGATGGCGGGCATCGACAGGCTCAGAGTTTCCAGACCACCGTCCACTTCACGCGTCACGTTGACCCGGGGCGCGTCAGCCTTGTCACCGACCAATTCCACCTTGGAAGCAAACGTGGCCTGGGGCAGATCAGCCAAAGCAGCCAGCATCTGGCCGGTCTGGTTGTTGTCGCCGTCAATGGCTTGCTTGCCCAGAATGACCAAGCCGGGCTGCTCTTTGTCGACCAGGGCCTTGAGCAGCTTGGCAATGGCCAGGGGCTGCAGCTCGGCATCGGTCTCGACCAGGATGGCGCGGTCAGCACCGATGGCCATGGAGGTGCGCAGTGTTTCCTGGCACTGAGTCACGCCGCAAGACACAGCGATCACTTCCGTGACCACGCCCTTTTCTTTGAGGCGAACGGCTTCTTCGACAGCGATTTCGTCAAAGGGGTTCATGCTCATTTTGACGTTGGCAATGTCCACGCCTGTGCCGTCAGATTTGACGCGCACTTTGACGTTGTAGTCCACCACGCGCTTGACTGAAACCAATACTTTCATAGCAATCTTCCTTTACTGCAAAAGGGCTAGAGCCCTATTTGCCTTGTATATGCAAAAGGCCACGCTGGGTGGCCTTGTGTCAGTGTTTACGCCACGCGCTGCAGTGCGCTGGGTTCCTTTGCCTGCTCGGCACGCTGCTTGGCGACTTGCGCGCGGCGGGCAGGGACATAGGCTTCTTGGCCCAGCGCTGCATGCAGTTCGGAGGTCACGTCAAAGTGCTCGGCCAGTCCAGTGCGTTCCAGCAAAGAGATGGGGCCTTCGGGGTAGCCCAGACCCAGGCACAAGGTCTTGTCCATGTCGTCGGCAGAAGCCAGTTTCTCGTCCAGACGGCGCAGTGCAGCGTTCAGATACGGGCGCACCAGACGGTTGACGATGCGGCCCGGGAAGTCGTTGCACACGGCCACTTTGAAGCCCGCGGCTTCAAAAGCTGTCTTGGCAGCGGCCAGCGCATCAGCAGAAGTCTGCGGCTGCTTGACCAGCTCGATCAGGTTCGAAGGGTCGGCCTTGCCCATGCGAAAACGTGCAAAACCGACCACGTTAGAGCCCTCTTGACCACGGCCCTCGCCGGTGTGTACGCCCAGGCATTCATTGCCCAGCTCAATAGCGACAAAGCTGCGGCTGTCTACATTGCCAGCCTTGACGAAGGCAGTGCCCGCATCAGCACCAATCAAAACCAGACCTTGGCCTTTGGCCACTGCTTGCTGCGTGAACGCGTGGTCTGCAGGGAAAGAGTGGCTGGTGCCTGCGCGGATGATTTCGTAGCTGCTCATGGTTTTACGCTCCATACATCTTGTTGTCGGCATAGGTATGAAAGCCCTTGCCGGTTTTCTTGCCCAGCCAGCCTGCGGCGATCATGCGGCGCACCAGTGGTGGGCATGTGGCGCGCGGTTCGTTGGTGACGCCGTGCATGGCTTCGCACAGCAGCTTTTGCGTATCCATGCCTACCAAATCCAGCAGCTCCAGCGGCCCCATGGCGTAGCCCATGCCGGTCTTGATGGCCAAGTCGATGTCGGCAGCGTCGGCCACGCCCTGCTCTACCAAGCGGATCGCGTCGTTGTTAAACGGGATCAGGAAGTAGTTCAGGATGAAACCGGGGGTGTCTTGCGTGCGCACAGGTTTTTGCCCCATGGCTTCGCACACCGCCCATGCCTTGGCAAAGGTGTCGTCACTGGTGGTCAGGCCTTGCGACATTTCCACCAGCTTCATCAGCTGCGCGGGCAGGCAAAAGTGCATGCCGACAAAGCGGTCGGGGCGGCCACAGCCACCGGCGATTTCGGTGATGCTGATGGTGGAGGTGTTGCTGGCAAAAATGGTGTGCTCAGGGCACACAGCATGGAGCTTGCTGAACAGATCGTGCTTGGCGGGCAGGCTCTCGAAGATGGCTTCGATGACCAGGTCGCAGTCGGCCATGTCGTTCAGATCGCTGGTGCCTTGCCAGGCATTCATGATCTCGGGCAGTTTCTCGGCGGCCAGCTTGCCGCGCTCCACGCTCTTGCGCAAGAAGCCTTCGGTCTGCTGGCGGGCGCGTTCGACCGATGCGGGGTTCAGGTCAAATACTTTGGTGCGAAAGCCTGCACGCGCACAGACGATGGCAATGCCTGCGCCCATGGTTCCGGCACCGGCGATGCCAATGGTTTTGATCTCACTCATGGTGATGTCTCCTAATGTTGGTGTCTTAGCGCTGCAGGAAGCTGCGGCCGATGAGCTGGCGGTGCACCTGGTTGGTGCCCTCCCAGATCTGGGTGATCTTGGCGTCGCGCATCAGGCGCTCCATGCGGAAGTCTTTGCAGTAGCCATAGCCGCCCAGCAGTTGCACGCCGTCGGTGGTCACGCGCATGGCCAGATCCGTGGCGCGCATCTTGAGCAGCGAGGCATCAATGCCAAAATCTTTGGCGCCTTCGTCAATGCGGCCAGCGAGTTGCCACAGGAAGCTTTCGACCAAGGCCATCTCGGAGGCCAGATCCGCCAGCATGAACTGGATGCCCTGGAACTCCAGAATGCGTTTACCGGACTGGCGGCGCTCGTTGATATAGGCCACCGAGTCTTCAAACGCAGCGCGGGCAATGCCCAAGGCATGCGCGGCCACGCTGGGGCGCGACTTGTTGAGCGATGCAAACAAAATCTTCAAGCCATCCCCGGGGTTGCCCAGCAAGTTGGCACGCGGCACGCGGCAGTTGTCAAAGGCCAAGGTGGCGGTGCTCGATGCGCGGTGGCCCATCTTGTCTTCCAGGCGCACCACGGACAGGCCCGGCGTGCCCTTCTCCAAAATCAGCACCGAAATCGCCTCCTTGGCGTTGGCAATGCCTTCCCACTTGCCAAACAGCAGGTACAGATCGGCCACATCACCGTTGGTGATAAAGGTCTTGCTGCCGTTGATGACGATCTCGTCACCCTCTTCACGGAAGGTCGTACGCATGCCCGTGGCGTCCGAGCCAGCGCCGGGCTCGGTAATCGCCAGCGCACCCAGACCGCCGTCAGCAATGCGCGGCAGCAGGCGCTGCTTTTGCTCTTCGTTACCCCAGTCAATCAGCGGCTTCATGCCGTGGTAATTGGTGGCCCAGACAATGCCGGTGGCCGCACAAGCCTTGCTGATTTCACGGGCGCAGGCCAGATAGGCCGTGTACGACATCTGCGCGCCGCCGTATGCCTCGGGAATGAACATGGCATTCAAGCCCAGTTCATTGATGGCCTTGACGTTGTCCCAAGGGAACTCTGCCGTGCGATCGTAGTGCTCGGCCTTGGGGGCAATCTGGTCTTGGCACAGGGCTTTGACGCTGTCGAGCAGCATGCGCTCTTCGTCGTTGAGCGCAATGCGTTCGTCCATGCTTTGCAAAATATTCATAGCTGACTCCCCTTAGTGCGCAATGCTTTGACCGCCATCGATATAGATGGTCTCGCCGCTGAGGAAGGCACCTGCCGGGCCAAACATGCTCGCCACCAGTGCGCCGACATCCTTGGACTTGCCGGGCATGCCGCCGGGAATGCGCTTGGCCAGGTACTGGCGCAGCGGGCTGTCTTCGCCCATGGCATCGGCATTCAGATCGGTTTCGATATAGCCGGGGGCTACGTTCATCACGCGGATGCCTTTGTTGCCCCACTCGGCAGCCAGACAACGGGTAATCGCACCCACCGCCGCTTTGCTGGCGCAATACGCCACATTGCGTTTGACGCCCAGCTTTTCAAAGAAGGAGCCAATGTTGACAATCATCCCGCCCTGGTTTTCCAGCAGGTAGGGGTAGGCAGTTTGGCAAGCGGTGAGCACCGAGGTGGCATTCATATCCATCATCAGTTGCCACTGATCCAGCGGCAATGTGGCAGACGGTCCATCCACGTGCAGGCCCGCGTTGTTGACCAAGCCTTTGATCTGCCAGCCATCGTCCTTGAGTTGTTTCAAGGCTTGCGCCATGGTCTCAGGCTGGGACACATCGGCGCGCCCTGCCAGCAGGCGGGCATCCACTTCGGGGCTGATGCCTTCGATCTTGGGCACCGTGCCCGAGCGTGAAAGGCAAGCCACGTAGTTGCCTTGTTCAGCCAGTGCCACAGCGATGGAGGCCCCAATGCCTTTGCTCGCGCCCGTCACCACAATACAAGTTTTGCTCATTGTGTTGTCTCCCTGTTCTGTGCTTATTGGTCTTTGAATGCAGCGGGGCGTTTGTCGACAAACGCCTGCATGCCCTCTTCCGCATCGGCCGTGCGATAGGCCAGCGTGGACAAATCAGCCTCCAGACGCAGGCCTTCATACATCGACAGATCCGCCGCACGCAGCACAGCGTCACGGGCAAACTGCAGCGCGCGCAGGCTGTGGGCTGTGAACTCGCGGGCATAGGCCTTGCCAGCCTCCACCGCAGGGCCTTCGACGATGCGGTTCACCAGCCCTATCGCGAGTGCTTCTTCGGCCTTGACCACACGACCGGTCATGACCAACTCCAGCGCCCGCCCCGTCCCCACCAGGCGTGGCAGACGCTGGGTTCCGCCATAACCGGGAATCAGACCCAGCTTCACTTCAGGAAGGCCGAACTTGGCATTGGGCAATGCCAAACGCAATGTGCACGCCAGTGCCAGCTCGCAGCCGCCACCAAACGCAAAACCATTGACCACAGCAATCGAAGGAATGCTCAAACGATCCAGCTGTGCGAACACGGCCTGGCCCAGCTCCGCGCCTTCGCGCTGGTCCTTGAGGTTGCGTTGCTGCAACTCTTTGATATCAGCACCGGCGCAAAACGATTTCTCGCCTTCGCCCGTAATAACCAGCGCGCGAGCGTTGGAGCGGCCCGCTTCAGTGATGGCCTTGCCGATATCTTCAATCAGCGAAAAGCTCAGCGCATTCAGTGCCTGCGGACGACGAATCGTCAGCACCGCAAATTCTTCGTCGTATTTCAGTTCAATCATGCAACCACCTCTGGGGCGCGATAGCGCACAGGCTGGGGTTGAATGCGGCCAGACTTGACCCATTCAATCAGTTCACGTTTCAGGATTTTTCCGCTGGGGGTTAGCGGAAACTCGGGCAGCACGATGTAGAACTCGGGCATGTCAAATTTGGACAAGCCTTCTTGCGCCAAGTGCTGCAGCATGTCCTGTGCTTCAGGTGCGCTGTCTGGCGCAATCAATGCCAGGCACACCTTTTCGCCCAGCCGCTCATCGGGCACACCAAACGCAGCGGCCTTCTTGACTGCCGGATGACGGTGGGCGTATTCCTCGATATGGGCGGGATGGATGTTGTGACCACCGCGAATGATCAAATCCTTCTTGCGGCCCACAATTTCCAGATTGCCCTTCGCATCAAAGCGGCCCAGATCACCACTCATGAACCAGCCACCCGCGTTGAAGGAGCTTTCCGTGGCGGTCTGGTTGTTGAAGTAACCCAGCATCAGCAAGCCACCGCGACCACCAATTTCGCCCACTTCGCCTTGCGGCACTTCATGGTCAGGGTGCTCTTGGTCAAACAGGCGTACTTCATAGCCGTGGCAGTGCTTGCCGCAAGTGCTGGTGATGACTTCCACAGCGTCATGGGGCAAGGTGTACTGGTGCGAGCCACATTCGGTCATGCCATACACATTTTGCGGTGTAGCCCCGAGCGCCAGCAAACGGCCTGCGGTTTCGGTGGGGATGGGCGCTCCAGCCATATAGAACACACGCACTTCGCCCAAACGGGTCAACGCATGCTTGTCCACTTCCTGAATCAGATCCATGGCATGCGTAGGCACACCCATGACATAGGTGGCTTTGGTTTGCAATAACCAGTCCAGTGCAGGCACGCCAGCGGTGCCATCAAACATCACCAGCTCACAGCCCGTGACCAGCACTTGCTCCAAAGCGACCGTGCCAATGTGGTGGCTCATGGGGCTCAGCGTCAGCAGAACCGTGTCCGTGTCTTGATTCCAGTCCTTGGACAGCGAACGTCCATTGGCCAGCAAAGTGTTGTCACTGTGCATGACGCCCTTGGGCGCGCCAGTGGTACCACTGGTAAAGGCCAGATACACCACTTGATCTGGATTAGTACTGGCGGCAGGCAAATCTGCCAGCGATACCTGACCGGGTTGTGGCATGGCCACCGTACCTGCGGGCAAGGTGTCATTGCAGACATTGAGTGCAGGCAATGCGAACAAACGCTTCACATGCCCCAATGTCTGCGCCTGTGTAAATACGTCCTGCAGCTTGGCATCAGCACCCCAGCCGGTCTGGGCAAACAGTGCTTTGCAGTCAATGCGCTGCAGCAGCGTCAGGATTTCAGCGACGGTGTAGTTCTGGTGCAACGATGGGTTGCACACATAACCGTTGCGTGAGCACGCCAGTTGAATGACCACGTTTTCCAGGCGGTTGGGCAGCCATACGGCGACACGGTCACCGGCGCGCAATCCACTGGCGTGCAGCGCAGCGGCTACGGCATCCACCCACTGCACCAGTTGCAACCATGTCAGGCGGCGCTGGCTGTCCCGGACTGCAAAGGCATTGCCGCGTTCGCTGGCATGCTTGCGGGCCAAGCCGTACATGGTGTCGCTTTGCCATACACCCTGCTCGTAGCGTGCCTGAGCAAGTGCAGGGTTATGCAATGTCAGTAGTTGGGACATCACGGACCTCCTCGTTGTCGATCTATGAAAGAGGCTTATTGGCCGAACTTGCTGCCATCAGGACTGCGGCGTTCTGCAAAAGAAGCGGCCAGCTCGTGGTGCTCTTCGGTTTCCAGATAGCCGCGCAGCAACAAGTCATGGGCCATCCGGGACAGGCCTGCAACACCACCGTGGCGGGCATTGAACGCACCCTTGATCGAAGCCAGCGCAAAGGAGCCACGGTCGGCGATTTCCAGTGCGAACTTCTTGGTGGCTTCTGCCAGTTGGTCATCAGGCACTACGCGGTTGATGAGGCCCCATTCTTTGGCTTCTGCGGCCGACAGCTTCGGATTGGCATACCACATCTCCTTGGCACGTTTTTTACCCACCAAGTCTTCCAGGTACCAGGTGCCGTAGCCAGCGTCAAAGCTGCCCATCATGGGGCCGACCTGGCGGAACACCGCGCTTTCCTTGGCAATGGTCACATCGCACACCATCTGCAGCACGTTGCCGCCGCCTACGGCAAAACCGTTCACGCAGGCAATCACGGGCTTTTGCAGCTTGTCGATGGACTCGTACATCTCCAGTGTGGGCAGCACACCCGCATACAGCAGCGTGTCTTCCATGCCTTCCTTGCGGCCACCGATACAGAAGAACTTGTCGCCCGCACCTGTCAGCACCACCACACGGGTACGTGTTTCGCGGCGGATTTCGTTGATGCAGTCGCGGATTTCATGGCACATCTTGGCCGTGAACATATTGCCGTCTTGCGGACGATTCAAAGTGATGGTCGCAATGGGGCCGTCTTCGCTATAGATGATTTCGTCAAATTGCTGCATGAATGTCTCCTTAAATAATGGCTTGTGCGCGAAGCTGGGTCATGGCGGACTCGTCCAGTGCGAGCCAATCTTGTAAAACGGTCTGGGTGTCTGCGCCCAACTTGGGTGGTGGTACTTGTGTGCCTTCGGTCTGGCCATCAAAGCGGATGCCCAGCCCGACTTGCGGGATGTCACCATCCGGGCCCTTTGTGCGGTAGATAAAGCCTGCTTGCTGCAGCGCTTTGTCGCGGGCCAGTTCGTCCAGGCGCTGAATAGGGCCTGCCGGTACACGGGCCTTGGTAAACATTTCCAGCCATTCAGCGCGTGGCTTGGTCAACAGCACTTTGGCGATCATGTCGACCAGCTCAGGGCGGGCTTGGCGGCGTTGAGCATTGCTGGCGTAAGCAGGGTTGTGTGCCACCTCAGACTGGCCCACGGTGTCCCAGAAACGCTGCCAGATGGCGTCGTTGCCCAAGCCCAGCGTCATCGGGTCATCGGCCGTTTCAAACACTTGGTAGATGGCAATTACGCTGTCACGGCCACCCGAGCGGCGGTACATTTCTCCCGAGCCCAGGTGCGGCATCAAACGGGGCGATATGAAACGCGACATCGACTCGACCATGGAGATATCGATGCTGCAGCCCACGCCATCACGCTGGCGGCGGTACAGCGCAGCGAGCACCGCCATGGCAGCGTCGTGTCCAGACAGCAAGTCTGCGGCGGGAGTGCCTACCTTTTGCGGGCCGTTTTCCAGCTCACCCGTCAAATCCATCACGCCTGAGTAGCCTTCGGCAATCAGGTCGTAGCAAGGCATGTCGGCGCGATCGCCCTGCAAACCGAAACCTGTGAGTGACAGATGAATCAGCTGGGGATTAATGGCCCGCAGCGTCGCGGCATCCACGCCCAGCTTGCGCTGACCGCGGGCCACCAGATTCAGCAAAATGACATCGCACTGGGCCACCAGTTGCTCCAGCACGGCCTTGCCTTCAGGCTTGCTGAAATCCAGCGTCATGCTCTGCTTGCCACGGTTCACGGCCATGAACCACAGCGACTCACCATGCAGGAAGGGAGGCCCCCAGGCCCGCGCATCGTCCCCACCTTTGGGCTTTTCCACTTTGAGTACGGTAGCGCCCATGTCTGCCAGCAACTGACCGGCATAGGGACCAGCGATCGACGTGGTCAGGTCCAGCACTTTTACCCCCGTCAAAAAATTCAGGCTGGGTGCGTTGCGCAGGGGTAAATCGTTCAGCGGGGATTCCAATGGGATCTGTGACATGGCTCTCGTTCCCGGTTGTTGTTCTGTTCAAAGCGCACCCCACCCTCACCGCCTGAAAATTCAGACGCTGTGATATCTGTCTGCAGCACCCGCCTCTGGGGTTGGGTGCTATCACATGAAAAGGTGGGGCGTGTTGGGCGTTACACGCAAGTGCTTAGGCTTGTGGGCGGCACTTGTAGAGGTACTTGGATTCCATTTGCTGCACAATTTCGCCGCGCTGGTTGATGACCGAGCGCTCAAACTTCACCACGCCGCGGTCGCCCTTGGAGGACAGCTTGCTCTCCAGCACTTTGGAGACCATGTGAATGGTGTCGCCGTGGAACACGGGGTTCAGCATGCGCCAGTTGTCCACCTGCAGCAGCGCAATCAGCGTGCCGTCATTCACACCGCTGGCGTACTGCAGGCCAGCAGCCACTGCGTAGATCAGCGGGCCGTGGGCAATGGGCTGGCCAAACGAGGTGGTCTTGAGGTACTCGTGGTTGGTGTGTACTTCATTGAAGTCACCCGACAGGCAGGCAAAGTTCACGATGTCAGTGTTGGTGATCGTGCGTGCGGGGGTCTGAATCTCTTCACCGATGGTGAAGTCTTCGAAGTAACGGCCACGTGGAGTTGCTGCTTTGCTCATGGTGTCTGCCTCTGTATCTGTCTTGTTGTTTACTTAGCTACGCTGGCTGTGGCGCTTGCTACAGCCAGCGACTTGGTGGTTAGCCTTTGTCGTTGGCCAGAATCACGGTGCAATGCGAAGACAAGATGCCGCCTTCGTTGTGCACCAAGGCCACTTCTGCGCCGTTGACCTGGCGCTCGCCCAATCCACCGCGCAGCTGGCGCACAGCTTCGACGATGCCAAACAGGCCGCCCGCCGCACCGGCATGGGCATGGCTCAACATGCCACCGTGGGTGTTGATGGGCAGATCACCACCCACGCGGCCACGGCCTTCGGCAAAGAAAGCGCCACCTTCACCGGGTTTGACAAAACCCAGCTCCTCCAGCTCGATGATCGGCACGATGGAGAAGCAGTCGTACAGCTGTGCTACGTCGATGTCTTTGGGGCCAAGGCCTGCCATCTCGTAAGCCACACGGCCCGACTCCGTTGCACCAAACTCGGTCAAGCTGGGCGCGCACATCAGGTGCTCGTGGGTGTGAAACTCGCCGATGCCCTGCAGGTACACGGGCTTGCACTTCAAGTCCTTGGCGCGCTCTGCCGAGGTCACGATGAAAGCGCCGCCCGCGTCCGACAGCAAGCAGCAGTCCAGCATGCCCAGCGGGTCAGCAATCGGTTTGGCCGACAGCACATCCTCCATGGTGATGGGCTTTTTCATGTGGGCGTTCGGGTGCAGCAAAGCATTGGCACGGGTGTTCACCGCAACGCTCGCCATTTGCTCCCGCGTGGTGCCGTACTTGTGCATGTGGCGCTGCGCGATCATGGCGTAGTAGCCCGGGATGGAGCCCCCATAAGGCTGCTCGTAGTACGGGTGGCCCACAGCCAGCAGCGTGGACACTGCGGCATCGCGGGACTGGCCTGTCGCACGATTTTCACCTGCGCACACCAGGATCACTTCAGCCTGACCCGAGGCAATTGCTTCGGCTGCGTGCTTGAGCATGATGGCGGGCGAACCACCACCGACGACCATCGATGCGTTATAGCGCGGCTGGATGCCCAGGTACTCACACATCACTGAGCCCAGCATGAAGTACGGCTCTGTGAACGAATATGCAGTGAGCAAACCGTCGATGTCTGAGACTTTGAGGCCAGCATCGTCGAGCGCACGTTTGCATGCTTGGGCATTCAGGCCCAGACCCGTCATGTGCGGCACGCGGCCAATTTCTGACTCACCCACGCCAACGATGGCGATCTTGTTCTTGAGAGATGTAGGTTGTTTCATAAAGCCTCCTCAGACCTCAACACGTTGGAACTGAGGCAGCTGGTCACCGTCGCCACGGTCTTCAAAGACCAGCGTCAGCGCATCACCAATTTTTGTCTTTAGCGCGTTCTCGCCCAGAACGTTGGCCATCATGCGGGGGCCTTCTTGCAAGTCCACCAGCACCACCACGTATGGCACCAGGTGCGCAAAGCGTGGATCCGACGCACGGCGAATGATGGTGTAGCTGTGCACGGTGCCTTTACCGCTGGCCTCGATCCACTGCAGGTCGTCAGACCAGCAAGTCGGGCATACATGGCGCGGCATAAAGTGCACTTGGCCGCAAGCATTGCATTTGCGAATGAGCAACTTGTTCTCGCGGGCGCCCTGCCAGTAAGGCTGAGAGTCTGCGTTGGATATGGGTTTAGGAAGCGTGCTGTCCACGTGATCTCCTGATTTGTTGTTCTTGGTTTTCTGGGCTTAGGCGGCAGTCGCTGGCGCTTCTACATAAGCTTGGGTACGGATCATTCGGGTCGACAGGTAGCTGATCACCACCTCGCCCTTTTGATTGACCACTTCGTGCGCGGTGACCACCACGCCGCGATCGGGCTTGCTGGTGGCTTTCTTGGAATGCATGCGCACACGGTTCTTCAAGGTATCGCCTGCAAACACAGGCTTCAAAAATTTGGGCGACAGCTCCATCAGGAAAATGCCGCGTTTGCGCGTCAAACCTTCGCTCATGACCAGGCCTTCAGCAATGCACAGGCCAAACAAGCCAGGAGCCATGCGCGCACCGTAATCCGCAGAGTTCTTCACATAGTTCATGTCCGTGAAAGTTGGTGTATGAAACTTATGCAAATCAACGAATTTCGCAATGTCCTCATCGGTCACCACGGTCGATTGCGTTTCATATGACCAGTCTTCGGAATAGTCTTCAAAGTACGGTGCGCTCATGGCTATCTCCTGCTTAGATGGTGAATTAGTAAGAACGTGGCAGGCCCAGCACGTGCTGGCTGACGTAGTTCAAAACCATGTTGGGAGAAACAGGCGCGATCTGGAACACGCGGGTGTCGCGGAAACGGCGCTCAATGTGGTATTCCTTGGCCAGACCGAAGCCCCCGTGTGTCTGCATACAGACGTTGGCCAGTTCCCACGATGCGTCAGACGCCAGCATCTTGGCAATGTTGGCTTCGCCGCCGCAGTGTTCATTGCGGTCAAACTTCTCGGCAGCCTTCCAGCGCAATGCGTCTGCGGCTTCCAGGTGGGCATAACCCAATGCAATAGGGAACTGCACACCTTGGTTGGCACCGATAGGCTTGCCAAACAGCACACGCTCCTTGGCGTAATTGACTGCCTTTTCCACAAACCAGCGGCCGTCACCAATGGCTTCGGAAGCGATGATGATGCGCTCGGCATTCAGACCGTCCAGCAGGTACTTGAAGCCCTTGCCCTCTTCGCCGATCAGCGAAGTTTCTGGTACACGCATGTGGTCGTAGAAGACTTCATAGGTGTGGTGGTTGAACATCACGTCGATCTTGCGGCTGGAATACTGCTTGGGATCAACATTGCGCTTGTCCACCAGAAATGCCGAGATACCTTGGTAAGCCTTGGCAGGATCCTTAGGGGGGCTAGTACGTGCGAACACCATGAATGCGTCGGTGTAGTCAAAGCGCGAAGTCCACAGCTTCTGGCCTGTAATCACCCACTCATTGCCTTCTTTGACGGCCTTGGTCTGCAGCTTGGAAGTGTCGGTACCGGCATTGGGTTCGGTCAGCGAGAAAGACTGCAGACGTACCTTGCCTGCGCACACTTCTTCCAGAATCTTGCGTTTTTGCTCGTCGGTGCCGTGGCGCGCCAAGATACCCATCATGAACATCTGGCCGTGGATCATGGAGCCCACGCCACCGGAGCGGTGCATTTCTTCCACGATCGTGCAAGCGTGCTCCAGACCCAGACCCATGCCGCCGTATTCCTCAGGAATCATTACGGTGTGCAGCTTGGCGTCCATCAATGCTTTGACGTAGTCGTGCGGGAAGGCTTCTTCCTTGTCCAGCTTGGCAAAGTACTCATCACCGAAACGGCTGGTCACGGCCTGCGTGGCCTGCAGCACGTCTGCACGGGTGATGCCGGAGGGATGTGCGCCACTTTGAATGGATGCGGGACGCTCTAAGGTTGCTGTGCTCATACGTTGCTTTCGAGGGGTTGATCAGGGGATGGATGAAATTCAAGCGACTGAAGCCAGCGCCTGTGTTTTGCCGAATGCGCCCTCTTCTTCCAGGCGCTCAATGTCTTGGGCCGACAAATTCAGTGCTTTGCGCAAGACCGCATCACGGTGTTCGCCCAGCAAAGGCACCAGATCGCTGCCGGGGGCCGGGTCAAAACGTGTGGCATCGACGGGCAGCTGCATGGTTCCGCCGATACCGTCACGCACCGTGCGGAAAGAACCGCGCAGCTGCATGTAGTCGTGCTCGGTCAGCTCATTCATGTTCAGAATGCTGGCCACCGGCACATCCACAGCGTTGAGCTTGGCCACGATCTCTTCGCGGGTGAACTGGCGTGTGAACTCTTCCGTCAAGGTGTGCACTTCGTGCTGGCGCTTGGCGCGCTCGACATACTTGGCGTAGCGCGCATCGGTGCCCAGCTCGGGGCGCTGCATGGCATCGCACAGGCGGGCCCAGAAGTCATCGCGGTTCACGCCGATGTTCACAAAGCCGTCGGAGGCTGGGAAAGCGCCGTAAGGCACACCGTGAAAATTGTTGGAGCCGGCAAAGGCGCGCAATTCAGCGCTGGCCGACTGCTCACGGGCCAAGGCCACGCTCACCATCGGCAGCGAGCACTCGACCATGCTCAAGTCCAGCACGCGGCCAATTCCGTGCTGCTCTTGGTTGCGCAGTGCCAGCAAGATGGCCGAATGCGCAGTCATGCCTGCCAGGATGTCGCCCATCGCAAAGCCACACCACACGGGGTTGCCGTCGTGGTCCCGGGTCAGGCTGGTGGTGCCCGACATGGCTTCTGCCACCATGGCCAGACCGGCCACTTCGGTGTATTTGCCCGCATTTTGCAAACCAAAGCCGGAGATGCACGCCACGATCAGGCGGGGGTAGCGCTTGACCAGATCCTCGGGGTACAGGCCCAGACGCTTCAAGGCACCACCGCGCATATTGGTCAGCAGCACATCGGCGCCTTCCAGCAACTGGTGCAGCGTTTGCAAACCTTTTTCGTTTTTCAAGTTCAGCGTGATGCTTTGCTTGCCGCGATTGAGCGCGCCGAAATAGCCCGAGATTTCTTTGCCATCTTGCTGCCGCATGGGCTCGCGGTGACGCGTCAGCTCGCCTTCTGGAGGCTCAACCTTGACGACGGTGGCGCCCTCTTCTGCCAGCAACTGACCGCAGTAAGGGCCTGCGATCAGGTGGGACAGCTCAATGACCTTGACACCTTGCAGCGGCGATGGAGTGGTACTGGAAGCAGACATTGGTTTAAGCGGTTGGGTTAATCTGAGGGATAGTTTCAGATTCCGCTGAGTTAATGTCGAGTTGCTTTTTTTAGCAGTTATGGAAAGTTTTACTTACCAAGAAAATTGTTTTCTCAGGCAGTTTTAGGTGTTAACGCGGAGATTTACATCCAGCGTTTTCATGCGCCTCCAAGGGGATACTTTTTCTAACCCGCAGTGAACAAAGAGATATTCAAATATTTCCAGCTCTTCAGCGCTGGCACAGCAACTAGGTATATTCCCTAAATTAATCGGGCCGGGTATTGCACTATTGCCCCGCTTAAAAACATAACAAACAAGAAATAAATAAAAAAAGTAGCTGCAGGCCCTAGTGTTAACTTGCTTTCAAAAAGGTTTGAACCTGAAAACAAGGTTTTATCAGGGCATACAGCTACTTTTTAGATAGCAATGCTCATTGCGGCAACTGTCACCGTTCTCTGGGCTTTTATGCAGCAGCGCCTTTCGTTGCGACCAACACATCCACCAACTCGCGGCTCGAAGCCAGCGCATCGACCTGCCACAGTGTCTGCAGCACATGGCGCGCTCGGGGCTCGTCTCCCCAAGGCGCAAACAAGTCCATGAACTTGACTTCCAGTTCTGCGTCCGTCATCGGGTCGTGCGCATGCCCCCGAGGGTTGGGTTGCAGGTAGCGATGCACTTGACCTTGCGCATCCGTCACACTGATGCGTGTCTGCGCCTGGGCCGGAAAGGCCTGTGTCATGGCCGGCGAGGCCACCACGGCAATGCGATCCATCAAGGCTTTGGTATCGGCTCGCACCAGCTGCTCAGTGCTGTAGGCGGAGGATGCGAGCTTGCCATCCAGCCACGCGGTCGCCACCGCATACGGCAAGCTGTGGTCTGCCGTCTCCCGGTTGCTAGGTTGCCAGCGCTGGGCATCACTGCCCATGGCCTGGTAGGCCGCTTCATACGTTTCAATCTGGATGGATTGCACCGCTGAAGCTGCCACTTGCTCGCGCAAGGCCAGGGCTGCATCCACGGCAGACTGGCCGTGGTAGCACACAGGGTGGCGCTTCAAATGGGTACTCGCGATCAAAGGCATGCCTTGCCCGACACGCCATTCAAAAGCGCCCAGGATGGTCTGCAAACCCCCGCGCCCTTGCACCACTGCGCTGGGGCCCGTCATGCCGGCTTGCGCCATCAGCGCTGCAAACACGCCGTTGCGCGCACCGTTGGGGCCACCACAGCCTTTCCAGTCTGAAAGCTCTCCGCAGCGCACGTTGTACAAGTGCACATTGGCAACCAAGCACAGTGACAGTGCATGCGCTGTCTGCGCGGCATCCAGCCCCAGCAGACGCGCAGCACCGGCTGCTGTGCCCACTGCCGCCGCAGTGCCTTGGTCCACGCCCTTGGCGGCCATGGCCACTGCATCGCACAGGCCAACATACACCTCATACGCTGCAACAACTGCCGTGATCAGCGTACTGCCTGCGCTGTCTGTAGCCTCCGCCACAGCCACCAGGCCGCCGAGCATGTCACTGGGGTGGCCATTGCTGCGCGCGAGCACCGTGTCGCTCAAATCCAGGTAACGCAGCAAGGTGCCATTGGTAAACGCAGCCATTTCCACCGAAGTAGTCTGGCCGCTCCCCCACAGGCGCGCCGACAGCGGGCCTGCATAGCGCGCAGCCATGGCCTGCATCTGCTGACAAAATGGCTCGGCGGCAGCGGCGGCCGCACACGCCACGCTGTCAATGATGCGCCGCCGCGCCTCATGCACGGCCTGAGGTGGTAGCTGCGCAAACTGCAGCCCCTGCACATAGTCTGCAAGGGCAAGCACGCTCTGGTCGCTGCTCATGCCAGCACGCGCAACACTTCTGTGGCGTCCGTCAGTTGCTCCAGGTTGCGGATCATGTCGTGCGCCTTGGCCAGTTGCTCGGCAGAGGGCTTGTTGGCGGCCAGTGCTGCACTTTCCATGAATTTTTCGTTCAGGTATTCCCAGGTCATGGGGCATTCCACATCGCCAGGCACGTTTTCCCCTACACGCGACAAGGTGCGACCATCGTGGGTCACGATGTCCAGGCGACCCTTGGGCAGCATGCCATTCCAGTTAAAGCCTTCATCGACCACCGCCACAATCTTGTCGGCAGTGGCAATCACCTCAGGGTCTTGCAACGCAGTGCCAAAGAAGTCTGAAAGTTTGACACTGCCCTTGGTAGCGGCCACGGCAACGCAGTAAGGAATGCTGAACTTGGCATCCGCAGGAGTTGCTGGGCGGCGGCGGCCTTCAATCGGTTCGCACAACTGCTTTTGAAAATCGCCCACATTCACACGAATTTGCGCAATGTCTTTCACTGACAGCTGGTGCTCACGCATCAGCTCCAGCGTGGCATGGATAAAGCCATGCGATGCACCACACGAAGGCCAAGGCTTGTACAGAATGTCGCCGCCCGCAAAGCTGCGACCCAGGTCTTTGAGCATGCTCTCGCGGTTGTACTCACCGTCAAAGTACACATTGAATAAACCAGCCTTGCCTTCGAACATGCTTTGCACACCGCGAATGTTCTTTTGCGCCATCAACGCACCCAGCACGGCACCCTTGGTCGAAAACCCTGCATACATGCCGCGCAAATCGCTGCCCACACCGTAAGCCAGCTCCAACGTACCGCAGCACTGCATGCCAGCAATACCAAGTGCGCTAATGGTTTGTTCACGGTTTAAGCCCAAGATATGCGCCGATGCAGCAGCGGCAGAAAACACACCCACCACGGTGGTGATGTGCCAGTCCAGCCGGCTGGCCACACCACGGCGTATGCGCATAAACATGTCCTGCCCCGCAGCCACTGCGGCAATCATTTGCTTGCCAGAGACACCCCCTGCGCGCTCGGCCAGCGCAAATACCGCAGGCACGATGGAACTGCTGGGGTGGTGCCCTTCTGGAGCGTGATCGTCAAAGTCCAAACAATGGGCCATGGCTCCATTGTGAAACGCAGCCCATAACGCAGGTGCTTTGCCACCAAAACCCAAGAGGGAGCTTTCTGGAGTGCCGCCGGCCTCAGTGACCAAGGCATTGACGCCTTGTACTGCAGGCTCCACACCAGTCGCAGCCAATATCACACCCAAGGTATCCAAAATACTTTTCTTGGCACCTTCAATGGCAGACTCAGGTAAATCCTCATAGCGGGTATTCACTACAAATTCGGCGAAATCGTGAGAAAGCTCTTGGTTTTGCGACACGTTCTTGTCTCCATTTTTATGAATGAAGTTTTAAGTCTGCCTAACGTAGTTTTAGCCGTCTCTACATATATACCGTCCAACAAGTAAATAAAAATTACCTCTTCATCCGCGATGTTTGGGGAAACCCTTCTTTAGCAAAACTGACGCTAGGAGCAATATAAGCAACTGGACTTACAACCATTGCATGCACAGACTTCAGCAGAACTTAACAACCAAGATGAAAAGGCCTGCTATGGATCTCGCGCATCACCTTGCAGCTAACGCTGTCAGTCGCCAATACCAGCAACTTTCCACTGCCACCATTGACGCCACCGTTGACGGGTTGATCGACAGCCTGGCTTGCGCGCTAGCGGGGGCGCACTCCCACGGTTTGCAGGAAGCACGCCAAGCGCTGGGGCGCTGGGGCAACACAGGTAGCACCGTGTGGGGTGGTTTTGGTCAGGCACCTGCGCCTTTTGCAGCGTTCTTGAATGCGGTGTCCATGCATGCGCTGGACTATGACGACACCGATGACAAAGTGCCATTGCATGCCAATGGATTGGTCCTGCCCGGACTGATGGCCACCATGGAGCAAGACAGCCCCGACACCGATGGCCGCGAGTTTCTGACGGCCATCGCGGTGGGTGTAGATGGCGCCATGCGCATTGGCCGTGCAGGGGGACCCAAAGGTTCACGCGGCTGGAATTACAGCGTGATTAGTGGATCGGTCGGCGCAGTGCTGGCCATTGCACGCCAGCGCCGCTGGGATACCGCAATGACGGTGAACGCACTGGGACACCAACTCACGCAGACGGCTGGCAGCTTGCAATCGATCATCGACGGCAGCATGGCCAAACGCTTTCAGCCTGCTCAAATGGTCAAAAACGTGGTGTTTGCCACGGCTTTGGCAGAGGCTGGCATTGATGGCCCCCGCAATGTGTTTGAAGGTAAGGCTGGTTTTATCAACCTTTATCAAGACGGCAAATTTGATCTGGAAAACGTGCTCAAGGGCATGGAAACCTGCGTGCTGGTGGAAGACCTGAGCCTCAAGCCCTACCCCGCTTGCCGCTTTACCCACGCACCCATTGATCTGGCTTTAGAGCTGCACGCACGCGGCCTGCGCCTTGCCGACATGCGCCAGTTGAATATCAAAGTCAGCGGCCAGGCGGTGAACATGGTGGGGCGCAAATACGACCCACAGACCGCAGGCATTGTCGATGCGCAATTCAGCATTGCTTACACAGCCGCTGTAGGGATTGAGCGCGGCGCCGTGCTGATCGCTGACTTTACGGACAGTGCCATTCGCGATGCGCAGATTGGCAAGTTTGCACGCGACCAAATCCTCATTGAAGCTGATGAAACGCTGCCATTCCTAGGCATGACACCCGTGTTCTTTGAAGCCGAACTGCACAACGGTGAGCGCATTTCTCTGTCTACCCACGTCGTCTCGGGTGCTCCAGAAAAACGTCTCAGTGCCGAGCAACTGCGTGCCAAGGTGATCGATTGCCTGAAATACGGCCAATCGCGTGTTGATGCCGACGAGCTGATCCAAGCTGTCCATGCGCTGAAACAAGGCGCGCCTGTTTCCAAGCTGCTGGCCTTGCTCGCGTAAGCACATCGATTTCACATATCTGCAAAAAATTCAGGAGACAAAAAATATGCAACGTAGAGCTTTTATCAACCGTATGACCGTGGCTTTGGGCGGAACCATGTTGGGTAGCAGTGCTTTGGCAAAAACAGGCTATCCAGAAAAACCCATTCGAATCATCGTACCGACGTCACCTGGCGGTGCAACAGATGCTGTTGCCCGCTTGTTTGCAGAACAGGTCGGTAAAAAGCTGGGGAATTCCATCGTGGTGGAAAACATACCCGGTGCTGCCACACTGCTGGGTGTGCGCCAAGCAGCCTCTGCCAAGCCCGACGGTTATACGCTGAGCATCATGGCCAATTCGTTCACTGCCATTCCGCATGTAGACAAGAATGCACGCTACAAAACTTCGGATTTCAAGGGTGTCAGCTATCTGGCACGCTCCAAGATGTTCTTGGTAGTGCCCGCACAATCGCCCTACCGGACTTTGAAAGATCTGATTGATGCCGCAAGCAAAGCCCCGGGCAAACTGTCTTATGCCACGGTGGGCGTAGGCACGTCTTCCCATGTGCCGCTCGAAATGCTCAGCCAGGAAGCCAAGATCGAATTGATGCCCATCCCCTACAAAGGGATCACCAACGCCATTCCTGACGTGATTGCTGGCCGTATCGACATGATGATGGGCACAGGTGCATCGACCAACGCACTGATCGAGAGTGGAAAGTTGCGCGCACTGGCTGTCGCCAATGATCAGCGCTTGTCTTTCTTGCCCAATGTGCCCACCTTTGCCGAACTCGGTTTCAAAGACGTTATGTACGAGCTGTACTTGGGACTCATGGCTCCGGCCCGAACCCCTGAACCTATCCTCCAAGCGCTGTCTCAAGCTTTTGAAAGCGTCAAGGCAGATCGCGCACTGACAGAACGACTCGCGCTGCTGGATCAGGAACTGCCAGACATGCACTCTTCGGAGCAATTCAACAAGTTCTTGCAGCAAGATGAACAGCGAATGCGCACTTTGCTGAGCAAATAATGCCGACCAATGGCGCTGTGCCGTTCTTTTCTAGGCTTAACCGGCCCCAAAACCAGAGGAAGGTTCTCCTATGGAACTGAGACATTTACGCTATTTCATTGCCGCCGCTGAAGAGGAACACTTCGGCCGTGCCGCAGAGCGCATGTATGTCACCAGACCTGCTGTTTCTCAGATCATTGCAGACCTTGAAAATGAGATGGGGACGCCCTTGTTTGAACGCCAGGCCCACCGGGTCAAATTGACAGCGGCAGGCAGCGTTTTTCTCACACAGTTGCAAGAGCTGATGAGGGGCTTGAGCCAAGCCATCACCGTCACTCGCGATGTGGGGGCGGGCCGCACCGGCATGCTCAATATTGGTTATGGCTCGTTGACACTGCTGCACCCGTTGTTTCGTGCTGCGGTGAAAGCCTTTAATGAGGCTTTGCCGGATGTGAAGCTATCGCTGGTAGAAATCCCCAGCTCGCAGCAGGTGCGCGCCTTGGCAGACGGCCGCATTCATGCAGGCTTTATGCACTTCAGCAACATGCCTGACGCGACCAAGAAGCGCAAAGGCAAAGAAAACGGCTTAGACCAAGAAAGCACCGTACTTGACAGTCTGAAAATCCAGACGGAAGGACTGGGCCTGGTCGTCCCCAAAGATCACCCTTTTGCGCAACGTAAATCGGTCGCCTTGGCAGAGTTGATTTCCGAGAAATGGGTCGTGATTCCACATTCCACCGTAAGTCCAGGTTACGGGCCGCTTTACACCATCTGCCAGCAGGCCGGTTTTGAGCCCCGCATCGTGCAGGAGGTCAACAGCATCACGACTTTGCTCAACTTAGTTTCGGTAGGCGTTGGCATTGGCTTGGTCGTAACTGGCAAAGGCTTTGTGTTTCCGAACAATCTGTCTGTGCTGCACATTGAAGATGTGTCCTACCCCTCTACGTTCGCGCTGTGCTGGGTACGCGGACGCATGGAGCCTACGTTGGCGCGCTTCATTGATGTGGTGAAAGAGGTCAAATAATTCTGCGAGGCTGAACACCCATCGCGCGGCTCCCATTAACAAAGCCCCTGGTTCTACAACCAGGGGCTTTGTCATTGGCAATGAGCAATTGTGCATGCAGGTGGCGGACAACGCATGCATCGACCGCCACCCAGGTTTACTCAATCACGATATTGGCTTTTTTCACCACTTTGCTCATTACTTTTTCTTCATTCGCCAAGAATTGATTGAACTTTGGTACAGAGTCTTCAGCCGGCAAGTCTTGTCCCAACTCATGCAGGCGACGCTGCACATGCGGGTAATGCTTGACCTTCTCAGCCGCAGCAGAAAGTTTGGCAATCACATCAGGGCTGGTTCCTTGCTTGACCATGAGTCCCAAGATCAGTTCGTACACCACGTCCGAGTAGCCCAATTCAGTGAAGGTCGGAACACCCTGGAAGTGCGCATTGCGCTCTTTGGTCGTTGTGGCCAACGCCTTGACCTTGCCAATCTTCAGGAGTTCGCCCACTGTGGCTGCATTACTCATCATGAAGTCAACGCGTCCGCTCACTACATCTGGAATCGCTTGGGCACTCCCTTTATAGGAAATCATCTGCAAATTGACACCGGCATTTTGCGCAAACAACTCTGCAGGCAAGTGCGAAGTGGTGCCCACTCCTACCGACGAAAACGTCACTGCACCTGGATTTTTCTTGGCGAAAGTCACCAAGTCTTGCAGTGTTTGATATGGCGAACTTGCACCCACTACCAAAGCCAGCGGCATTTTTGAAAGATAACTCACGCCGGTAAAATCACTGGTTTTGAAACCAGCTTTTTTATCTACGTAAGGCATGGTCACAATCGTATTGGCGAAAATTGGAACGGTATAGCCATCGGCTTCGGCATTCAAGGCTCTCTTGATCGCCATAATCGTCCCTACACCAGGAACATTTTCTGGAATTACAGGGTTTTTAAGCTCCTTGGAAATCTCTTCTGCATAAAGGCGACCTACGGCGTCGGAAACCCCGCCCGGTACGCTAGGAATAATTATTTTAATAGGCTTATCAGGGTATGCATGGGCCACCTTAGCAACTGAAACTGCCAACAAAAATACCGAAAAATATTTAATACTTTTTTTCATTGTATTGATCTGCTTTCAATATTAAAAACGGTGTCTCAGACCAAAGCTAAATTGGTTTTGCTGAGCTGCTGAAGAAAGGAATGAAATTGCTGCAATTCCGTCATTTTTTACAGTTTGGCGCGCAACGATCGAATAAAGCGCAGTGCGCTTGCTCAAGTTATAAACGGCCGAAAGGTTGTATTGCTTGACATCGCTATCAAACGACGTTTTATCGTTCAACATTTGATAGCCCACTGCGAAATTCCATGCTTTAACAGGGATCGCAACGGAAACCGACGCTGTGTCCGCATTATTCCCGCGAACATTTCGTGCATTTTTTTGCTTGGTGTAGATACCGTTAATACGCACACCGCTCCATAAATAACCTAAACCCACGCCAGCCACTTCATCACGTGCTTGGTTATTTAAGCAACCTATTGCATCTTTACAGTCAGTTGTCAAATAACTGATACCTGCAGTCCAATTATTGCGCTTATAGCCAAGGCCTAAATTCCATGTCAAATTCGCGCTGCTTGAACCTGCCACTTCCCCGAGAGCAGTGAACGCATGGATTTTAAAACCCGCGAAATCAGGTGTCACATATTTGATCGAGTTTGCGTAGCGTGTCGTTCCAATCGTATTGTTAAATCTGGCCAAGGAAGAGCCCGCAATACCTGCGCCGTCAATGCGCGCAGCAGGTGAGCCAAACGCAGGGGTATGACTCAAAGGGCCCAATAAATCATAGATAGAGGGGCGTTGAAAGCCAAACTTCAAATCTCCCAGTGCCTGCGAAGTCAACCCCATCCAAGACTGTCGATTCCAAAATGTAGTGGCCGAACCAATCGATCCGGTATCTAGACCGATACTGCTCTCTAGATTAAAAACAGCACTCAACCCTCCGCCCAAATCCTCTTTGCCCCGAATCCCTAAACGTGAGGTGTTCAGATTTCCGCTGTTCAATTCCGTAGAACTGGCGCCTTGCTTATCACTCACATGGGTAATGGCCGAATCCACAATACCGTACAGCACCACTTCGGATGCTGCCTGAGCATGCACACTACCTGTGGCAATCACTGCGGCACAGACTGCTTTTAATTTTGATTTGATTTTCATTTTCATCTCCTTGATCACTTTTATTCCATTCTTATATTATTTTCTTTAATTAACTTTGCATATTTAGCTTCATCCTCTAACAAAAATTTATCGAGCGCTTTCATATCATTCATTTTCAAATCAACTTCCTGTCCCAACTTTGACAAATTGGACAATAAAGCAGGATCATTTTTTACTGCATTAAATGTCGCTGCGATATCATTTCTCATATCTTTACTGATACCGGCTCTCGCAACTAAAGAGATATAAATAATGTAAGTAACTTTCGGAAATCCTAATTCTTTGAACGTTGGAATATCAGGAAACTCTGCAGATCTTTCTTCTGAGGTAATCGCTAACGGGCGGATCTGACCACTCTTTAACGCAGCAAGCATGGAAGTGGGTGTTCCCATCATGCTATCTACACGTCCGCCAATCAAATCAATAACAGCAGGCGCGACTCCTTTATATGGCACATGGAGCAACTCAACTTCTGCTTCTTTTTGAAACATCTCCATTGGTAAATGTGAGGTGGTTCCCATACCTCCGGATGCATAGCTCAAACCACTCGAATTTTTCTTCGCGGCAGCAATAAATTCAGCCAACGTCTTGTGGGGAGATTTTCCATTCACTACCAAAACCCCTGGACCTCTGGCCAATTCAGCCACTGGCACAAAGTCTTTAATAGGTGAATAGTTTGCTTTATCGTTTAAATGAGGAAATGTATAAACCGTATTAGCCACTGCTAATAGGGTGTACCCATCTGGTTCTGTCTTCAAAAAAGAATTTATTGCAATGGTCGAGCTGGCTCCCGCAATGTTCTCCACCACGACTGGAACGCCAAATTTTCCTGTTATTTTTTCTGCATAAACTCTGGAGGCAACATCCGTCAACGCTCCTGGAGTACTTCCAACTATTATTCTTACACTTTTTTGAGGATAACTTTTGTTAGACGCATGTGCCGCCAAAGCATATGCGCTTGCCAAAACGCCTAGAAAAAACCTTCTTTGCATAAATCCTCCATGAATGGAAAATTCATTCTATGAAGGCAGCCGATTAAATAAAGTAATTTAAAATTATCAATCTATAAAATAAAATTACCTGAGCTTTCAAACAGATGGAATCCTCAAAACACAGTAAAAACTCTTAAATAGAAACACCTATATTTGAATTCTCAAACCCCTAGAAAAAATTCCAGAAATGATTCAAACCTTATTTAATAAATATTTCGCAACAAAATATTTTAAAAATGGAGTTAACTTTGGGTTTATCTCTAATTGACATAGCGGTAATTTCCCCCATGAAGTGCGACATTGAAGAGGACGCAGAAACAGGCACTACCGCAAGCTGGTACAGCGACAAAGATGAACCAGTCCTCAAAGCCATTTCACCCATAAAAAAAAGGAGCTTATTCAAGCTCCTTTTTTATGCCATTTATGCCTCTAGCCCTTATGCAGCAAGGGCGGGTAGCTCACTTTATAGTAAGACGATGTCGTACTGCTCTTGCGCCAGAGATCCTTCCACCTTCAGTGAGATGGGCTTGCCAATAAAGTCGCTCAGGCCTGCCAGGTGCTGGCTTTCTTCATCCAGCAGCAGATCGATCACGTCCGGATTGGCCACCACGCGAAATTCCTTGGGGTTGAACTGGCGCGCTTCGCGCAAGATCTCGCGCAGGATTTCATAAGCCACGCTGCGCACAGTTTTTACGCTGCCTTTGCCTTGGCACACGGGGCACGATTCGCACAGCATGTGCGCCAGCGATTCACGTGTGCGTTTGCGTGTCATCTCCAACAGCCCTAACTGCGAAAACGTGCCCGACATGGTTTTGACGCGATCACGTTTGAGCTGCTTATTCAATTCATCCAACACCTGCTCACGGTGCTCTGCGTGCGCCATATCAATGAAGTCGGCAATGATGATGCCGCCCAAATTGCGCAGCCGCAATTGGCGTGCAATGGCTTGCGCAGCTTCTAAATTCGTTTTGAAGATGGTGTCGTCAAAATTGCGTGCGCCTACGTAGCCGCCCGTATTCACGTCCACCGTGGTCAGCGCTTCGGTCTGGTCAATGATGAGGTAACCGCCGGACTTCAGCTCCACGCGGCGACCCAGGGCCTTGGCAATCTCTTCGTCGATGGAATACAGATCAAAAATCGGGCGTTCACCCTTGTACAGCTGCAACTTGGGCGCAGCGCTGGGCATGAACTCTTTGCCAAACGCCATGAGCTTATCGAACTGCTCTTTCGAATCCAGACGAATGCTCTGCGTCTGCTCGCCCACCAGATCGCGCAAGACGCGCTGAAGCAAATTCAAGTCCTGCTGCAGCACCGACATGGGCGGCAGCGTTGTGGCGGATGTTCTGATGCGTGCCCACGTTTTACGCAGATAGGCAATGTCTTCTGCCAGCTCCTCGTCACTGGCGTCTTCACCGTTGGTGCGCAAGATGAATCCGCCACCACCGCCTTTTTCCTTCAGGCCCACCAATTGCTGCAAACGCCCACGCAACGCATCGCGCTCCTCGGGCGTGATCTTTTGCGACACGCCGATGTGCTCATCTTGCGGCAGGTGCACCAGCAAACGGCCTGCAAGACTGATCTGCGTTGACAAACGTGCGCCTTTGCTGCCAATGGGATCTTTGATGACCTGCACCACGATGGACTGGCCTTCAAACACTTGGTGCTCAATCGGCTTGGGCGGCTCGTTCTTGCGCGCAACCATGGGTGCATCGCCGCTTTCCTGGCGTTGCCAGACATCGGCCACATGCAGGAACGCGGCGCGGTCCAAGCCAATATCAATGAAGGCGGATTGCATCCCCGGCAGCACCCGAGAGACTTTGCCCAGATAAATATTGCCCACCAGGCCGCGCTCCAAAGTGCGCTCAATGTGCAGCTCCTGCACGGCTCCCTGCTCGACGACGGCCACGCGTGTTTCTTGGGGGGACCAGTTGATCAAAATGTCTTGTTGCATGGTGTCTCAGTGAGAATCTTTATGGAGCGGAGCCAACTACCTGCGGCGCTTACAAAGCCCAGCCCAACTTGCGCAGCAGCTGCGCTGTTTCAAATACAGGCAAACCCATGATGCCCGAATAACTACCCTCAATGTGCTCAATACAGGCAGCTGCCAGCCCCTGGACACCGTATGCACCGGCCTTGCCAAAAGGCTCTCCGGAGGCGACATACGCTGCAATCTGCGCCTTGCTCATGGCCATGAAACGCACCCTGGATACCGAAAGCGCGTGCAAGCGCTGCTCGCCCGACTGCATGGCTACAGCCGTCATGACCTCGTGCGTCTGTCCAGCCAGTTGCGACAACATGGCTGCGGCCTCTGCGGCGTCTGCAGGCTTGCCCAATATCTTTGGGCCCAGCGCCACGGTGGTGTCGGAGGTCAGCACTGGCGCGGGTGCCAGGCCTCTACGCTGCATGCGGGCCACAGCTGCATCAAGCTTGAGCGCCGTCACACGCTGCACGTAGTCGCGCGGAGCTTCATCGGCCCAAACTGCTTCCATGGCCTCGGCGTCCTCGGATTCATCACCTTCGGCATTGGGCAGTAGCAATACATGGCTGACGTTAAGCTGCTGCAGCAATTGGCTGCGGCGCGGACTTTGGGAAGCAAGGTAGATAAAGTCAGGCATGGTATTTTGATGAAATTGGCCTCAAACCGTTGTGTAGCAACGGCTAGTAGCTATAAAAACAGACTAGCAACCGCAGCCCTTGTTCTTCGAGGCGGACCAAAAAACAAGGCCCGGTGCAATGCGCACAGGGCCTAGCAGCATACGCAGAGAACGCGCTCACTCGCGGTGATAAGGATGGCCTGCGTTGACAGACCAAGCACGGTACAGCTGCTCGATCAGCAACACACGCACCATTGCATGCGGCAAGGTCAGATCCGACAAACGAATCCGCTCATGCGCTGCCTGGCGAAAGTCAGGGTCCAAACCATCGGGGCCCCCGATGATCAAAGCCACATCGTCACTTTCTAACTGCCAGGCTTGAAGGCGCTGGGCCAGTGCTTTGGTGGTCAGATTGGTGCCGCGTTCATCGAGCACCACAATGCGAGTGCCTCGAGGAATCACCGCCTCGATGCGCTTGCGCTCCGCTGCGTACAAAGTCTCCACCGTCTTGGAGCCACGGGGCTCCGTTTTGACGGTTTTAAGTTCGACCTTGAGTTCGTGCGGAAAGCGCTTGGCGTAATCGTCGTAAGCCGTCTGTGCCCAATCAGGCACATGCTGGCCGACAGCCACTATCAAAAGCTTCATGCTTTCTTCGCAGCTGCCTTCTTGGCACCACCGCGTGGAGCGGTTTGCTTGATGACGACCTTTTGCACAGAGGCGGGGGTCTTCTTCGCCGCTGGCTTTTTAGCAGCGGGCTTCTTCACCGCTGGCTTTTCGCTGGCAGTCTTGGCAGCGACTGTCGCTGTTGCTGTTGCAGACTTCTTGGCTGCGGGCTTTTTCACCGCCGGTTTTTCACTGGCAGTTTTAGCAGCCGCTGTCGTAGCAGCCGACTTCTTGGCTGCAGCTTTCTTGACGACAGTCTTGCCATCAATGGCAGCGACCGCCTTCTTGGCAGCCGGCTTTTTCACTGGCTTGGCGTCTTCTTGCGAATCATCTTCCGAAGCAAAAATCTTCGAAGGCTTGGCTGAGCCCAGCTTCAGACGCACTGGCTTGTCGCCCCAGAGTTCTTCCAGACGGTAGTACTGGCGAATGGTCGGTTGCATGACGTGCACCACGCACTGGCCACAGTCAACAATGATCCACTCACCGTTTTCTTCGCCTTCATGGCGTGGCACGGCAAAACCGGCCTTCTTGACGGCTTCACGCACGCTGGAAGCGAGCGCCTTGGTCTGGCGGCTGGAAGCGCCGGAAGCAACAATCACACGCTCAAACAGCGGAGACAGGTGCTCGGTATTAAAAACCTGAATATCTTGTGCCTTAACGTCTTCCAAGCCATCGACGATGGCACGCTGGAGTTTGGTCACGTCTTTTTTGGCTGCGGAATCCGATTGTGTGGAGGTGCTCATCAGGCGATATTCAGTTGTAGTTGTAAGTACCAGTCAATATAGCGCGGTGCCGTCAAAGGCCTGAAAGCCTATTGATATGCTGCCCCACGCTGACAGGGCTTTTATTGTGTTTGTAAACGAATACTAGCCTCAAGCTAATGGAGACTAGTAGCTATAGAAATTATAGTTTTCCTGTTGGTCTAATGCTTTGTTCAGCTCAAAGCCAGTCGCGGCGCACCAAGTATTGGCCCAGCAAGTCAGCTTCTGGGGTTCCCAAAGCATCCTTGCGCTGGTAGCTCCAGTCTGCATGCAAAGGCATGGAAAGCAAAATTGATTCCGTGCGCCCTCCAGACTGAAGCCCAAAGTGGGTACCACGATCCCATACCAGATTGAATTCCACATAACGCCCACGGCGATAGCGTTGAAAACCCACCTGATCAGGGCCGTAATGCGTTGCTTTACGCTTTTCCACGATCGGCAAATAGGCTTTCAGAAAAGCATCGCCCACCGAGCGCATCATGGCAAAACCTTGTTCCTGACCCAACTCACTGAAATCGTCGTAGAAAATGCCGCCAATACCGCGCTGTTCTTCCCGGTGCTTTAAATAAAAATATTCGTCGCACCATTTCTTGAAGCGAGGATACAACTCGGCGCCAAAGGGCTCCACGGCATCTTTGCAGGTCTGGTGAAAGTGCACGGCATCTTCTTCAAAACCATAAACCGGCGTCAAATCCATGCCGCCGCCAAACCAGCTGGTCTTTTCCTGACCTTCATGCCCTGCGGTAATCATGCGCACATTCATGTGCACCGTAGGCACATAGGGGTTGCGCGCGTGAAACACCAGCGAAACACCCATGGCCTCAAAAGGAGCACCTGCTAGCTCGGGGCGATGTTGTGTCGCCGAAGGGGGAAGTTGCGCGCCCTTGACATGCGAAAAGCCACATCCGGCGCGTTCAAAAACGATACCGTTCTCTAGGATTTTGGTGATGCCATCACCTTGCAGTCGTTCTTGCGCATCCTTTCTCCAAGGATCTACCAAGAACTTGCCAGCGCCCGCCCCAGCAGCCGCTTCCACGGCCTCCAGCGCTTGGGTAATACTGGCTTGCAAGTCCATCAAATAAGCTCGTACATTGTCCACCGACGCTGGTTGCTCTTGCACGCAGGGCTCCTTAGTTTTTGATAGCGCGAAATCCAATATCGCGGCGGTATTGCATGCCATCGAAGTGAATACCGCGCGTCACGTCATACACACGCTGCTGTGCTTGGCGCACGCTGTCAGCCAGCACGGTCACGCACAACACGCGGCCCCCTGTCGTGACCGGAACTCCTGCGTCATTGAGCTGTGTTCCGGCATGAAAGACCACGGCGTCATCCGCTTCCGCTGGCAAGCCAGTAATGGCATCGCCCTTGCGGGGTGCTTCTGGATAGCCTGCAGCGGCCATCACCACACCCAAGGCAGTACGGCGATCCCATTCCAGATCGACGTGCTCAAGCTTGCCGTCAACAGCGGCCAGGAAGACTTCCACCAGATCGCTCTTCAAACGCATCATGATGGGCTGCGTTTCAGGGTCGCCCATGCGGGTGTTGAACTCCAGCGTCTTGGGGTGCCCGTTGCCATCAATCATCAAGCCGGCATACAGGAACCCTGTAAAAGGGACGCCGTCTTTTTCCATGCCACGGATCGTAGGCAAGATAATTTCGCGCATGGCGCGAGCGTGTACGTCGGCAGTCACCACCGGGGCTGGCGAGTAAGCGCCCATGCCGCCTGTATTGGGGCCTTCATCATTGTCTTTGAGGCGTTTATGGTCCTGGCTGGTCGCCATCGCCACCACGTTCTTGCCATCGCACAGCACAATGAATGAAGCCTCTTCCCCGGCCAAGAACTCTTCAATCACCACGCGCGCACCACCTTCGTTGTGCTGCACGCCGTATTTGTTGTCCACCAGCATAAAGTCCACTGCGTCATGGGCTTCTTGCAGCGTCATGGCCACCACCACACCCTTACCAGCGGCCAAGCCGTCAGCCTTCACCACGATGGGCGCGCCCAAACGGTCTACAAAGGCATGGGCTGCCACGGGATCAGTAAATGTATCGTAGTCCGCCGTAGGAATGCTGTGGCGGCGCATGAACGCCTTGGAGAAAGCCTTGGACGACTCCAACTGCGCAGCTGCCTTGGTGGGCCCAAAGATCTTCATGCCGTGCGCACGGAATTCATCCACCACACCGGCTGCCAATGGAGCTTCTGGCCCCACCACACTCAAGCCAATACCTTCTGCTTGCGCCCACTCGCGCAGCTTCACAACATCGCTGATATCGACGTTTTGAATCTTTCCGCCCGCCAAAGCCGTACCACCGTTGCCGGAAGCTACAAATACCTTCGTCGCCTTGGGCGATTGGGCCAATTTCCACGCCAGAGCATGTTCACGGCCACCGCCGCCAATTACAAGAATTTTCATATTTCAGCGTTGTGGTAGACGTCTTGAACGTCGTCCAAATCTTCCAGTACATCTAACAGTTTTTGCATGCGATCCGCGTCGTCGCCTTGCAGACCAATGGTGTTTTCGGCGCGCATTGTGACTTCCGCCACTTCAGGGTGGAGGCCGGCCGCTTCCAGTGCATTTTTGACAGTTTCAAAGTCGCTGGGTGCCGTCAACACTTCGATGGCGCCCTCTTCATCGACTACCACATCGTCTGCGCCAGCTTCCAGCGCCACTTCCATCACTTTTTCCTCAGACGTGCCAGGAGCAAAAATAATTTGACCGCAGTGCTTGAACTGAAACGCTACCGAGCCTTCGGTGCCCATGTTACCGCCGTACTTGTTGAACGCATGGCGCACATCAGCGACGGTGCGCACCCGATTGTCGGTCATGGTGTCCACAATGATGGCAGCGCCACCAATGCCGTAGCCTTCATAGCGAATTTCTTCGTAGGTCACGCCCTCCAGATTGCCGGTGGCCTTGTCAATATTGCGCTTGATATTGTCCGCCGGCATATTGGCTGCCTTGGCTTTTTCAATAGCCAAACGCAGACGCGGATTGGCATTCAGATCACCGCCACCTTGTCTGGCCGCGACCATGATTTCACGAATGATTCGGGTCCAGATACGACCGCGCTTTTCATCCTGGCGACCTTTACGGTGCTGGATGTTGGCCCATTTGCTATGTCCTGCCACGGGAAATCCTTTGGTCTTGATTTAATCTACTGGGCACGGATTCTACTTTTGACAGCACCCATTGACAGAGGAAACCCGAACATGCCCTCAGCCTTACCTATTGCCCAGCATGGTGACATCACCTGCTCCATCTTGCCCGAGATGGCCAACCGCCATGGACTTATCACAGGAGCCACCGGCACTGGCAAAACTGTCACTCTGCAAAAAATCGCTGAAAGCCTCTCTTTAGCAGGCGTTCCCGTCTTTTTAGCGGACATCAAAGGAGACCTTACGGGCATCAGCCAGACGGGCAGCATTGGCGGCAAGCTTGCTGCCTCTTTGCAAGAGCGCGGTCTTGCTTTGCCTGATCCTGTCGCATGCCCCAGCACACTGTGGGATGTATTTGGTCAGCAAGGCCACCCTGTACGGGCCACCATTTCTGACATGGGCCCATTGCTGATAGGACGCATGCTCGGGCTGAATGACACCCAGATGGGCGTGTTGAACATCGTCTTCAAGATTGCCGACGACAACGGCATGCTGCTCCTGGATCTCAAAGACCTGCGTACCATGCTTCAGCATGTCGGCGAGAACGCCAAACAATTCACCACCGAATACGGCAATATTTCGGCCGCCAGCGTTGGAGCTATCCAACGCGGCTTGCTGCAAATTGAGTCGCAAGGCGGTGATCAGTTTTTTGGCGAGCCCATGCTCAACATTGAAGACCTGGTGCAAACCGACGCACAAGGGCGCGGCGTGATCAATATTTTGGCTGCCGACAAGCTCATGCAGTCGCCGCGCCTGTACGCCACTTTTCTGCTGTGGATGTTGTCTGAGTTGTTCGAGCAGCTGCCTGAAATTGGCGACCCTGACAAGCCCAAGCTTGCTTTCTTTTTCGACGAGGCTCATTTGCTATTCAACGATGCCCCCAAGGTGCTGGTTGAGCGCATTGAACTGGTGGTGCGTTTGGTGCGCTCCAAAGGCGTGGGGGTGTACTTTGTCACGCAAAACCCCATGGACATTCCCGACAGCGTGCTGGCCCAGTTAGGCAATCGGGTGCAACATGCGCTGCGCGCTTTCACTCCCAAAGACCAAAAGGCCGTCAAAGGGACTGCGCAAACCATGCGCCCCAATCCTGCAGTAGACATTGAAGCTGCCATCACGGAATTGGCGGTGGGAGAAGGCTTGATCAGCTTCTTAGATGAAAAAGGCCGCCCCAGCATCACCCAGCGCGTATTTGTGATTCCACCAGGCAGCCAGCTTGGCCCGATTACAGACAACCAGCGCCGCGCCTTACTAGCGAACTCTTTGGTGACAGGCATCTATGACAACACCATTGACCGGGAATCCGCCTACGAAATGCTCCAAGCGCGTGCTGCACAGTCTCCAACGGCTACGGGTGACACGAATGGGCAAGGCAGTACGACACAAAATGGCGGCATGCTGGGAGGATTCAACGATTTCCTCTTTGGCTCCACGGGCCCGCGCGGTGGAAAAAAAGATGGTTTGGTACAAAGTCTTGTCAAATCTACAGCACGTAATATGACGAACCAGTTGGGCCGACAGCTGTTGCGTGGCGTCCTCGGCAGCCTCACTGGCAGCAAAAAACGCTGAACTGCCACGCCCCGGTGATCCGCTAACGACCTCAGGGAATGTTCGACTACTTTTTAGAGCCCATCCTGTTTAGAGTGCCGGGCCATATGTCTAGCAATACCGCCCTCCCGTCTTTATCTGTCATGCAACTGCAAGTGCAAGACCACATTGCACACCTGCAACTCAGTCAGCCTGACAGTCTCAACACCATGCACCCTGCATTTTGGCGTGACTTGAACGCAGCGCTCAGCCACATCGAAACGCACAGCGATGCGCGTGTACTGATTATCAGCAGTACCGGCAAACACTTCAGCGCAGGCATGGCGCTCGACACTTTCGCCAATCCAGATTTCATTCCCAAGGACCAATCGCCCGAAGGGCGCGCTGCGCTGTCTGAGTTTTTGTGGGACATGCAGCAAGTCTTCACACGCATAGAACAACTGCGCATTCCCGTAATTGCAGCCATTCAAGGCGGCTGTATTGGCGGCGCACTGGACATGGTGTGCTGCGCTTGCATTCGCTACGCCACGCAAGAAGCTTTTTTTTGCGTGCAAGAAATCAACATCGGCATGGTCGCGGATTTAGGCAGTCTGCAGCGCTTACCCAAATTGCTGCCAATGGGTTTGGTCAAAGAACTGGCCTATACAGGTCGCCGCTGGCCTGCCCAAGCAGCGCTGGCGCATGGCTTTGTCAACGGCATTTTCGAGAGCCAAGAAACCATGCTCAACGCAGCGCTGCAATGCGCTCAGGAGGTTGCAGCCAAGCCACCCATTGCCATTTGGGGCAGCAAGCAAGCCATGGACTTTGCCCGCGACCACAGTGTGCAAGACAGCTTGCGCCAAATGGGCTGGTTGCAGGCAGGCATATGGAGCAACCGCCATGTCATGGAATCTGTGCAAGCCATGCATCTGAAGCGCGCGGGCGAATTCCCTCCCCTAATGCCGCAGCGCACTTTTGCCCATATGGGCCAAGAATGAGATTTTCTAGCGCTAAATGCCGAACAGGCGTAGCCAACCCTTCAGAAACACCCTTGCGCGCGCAGAAAAGATAAGGACTTCCCACATAGGTAATTAGAAATCAGCACAATGCAGGGCATCGCAATGTGCTGTGGCACGCCAAATACTTGGGGCAGAAAGTACAGCGACACCCCTCAAGTTCAGTGCGCTGCAGGCGCTTTTACTAATTACAGATACAGACCATGAGCACAGTCCACCTCATCGACCACCCCCTGATTCAGCACAAGTTAACCTTGATGCGTCGCAAGGAAGCCAGCACCAATAGTTTCCGCCGCATGCTGGGTGAGTTGTCCACCCTGATGGCCTACGAATTGACGCGCGACTTCCCGCTGCAAGACATCGAAATCGAGACCCCCATGGAAAAGATGACGGGTCGTGTCATCGATGGCAAGAAGCTGGCACTTGTGTCCATCTTGCGCGCTGGCAACGGCTTCTTGGATGGCATGCTCAACGTGGTGCCGGGCGCACGCATTGGCCACATCGGTCTGTTCCGCGACCCTGAAACGCTCCAGCCCGTTGAGTACTACTACAAGATGCCCGACAACATGTCCGAGCGCGATGTAATCGTGGTCGACCCCATGCTGGCGACCGGCAACTCTGCCGCTGCAGCCGTGCAGCAACTCAAGACCAAAAGTGCCCCCAAGTCCATCAAATTCATGTGCTTATTGGCAGCGCCAGAAGGCATCAAGACCATGCAGCAAGCGCACCCGGATGTAGAGATTTACACCGCTGCGATTGACCGTGAGCTGGACAGCCATGGTTATATCTTGCCTGGCCTGGGTGATGCTGGCGACCGTATTTTCGGCACCAAGTAAGCTTCTTGAGGCTTTGAACCCATCCTCCTGCGGGAGGATTTTTTATGCCTGCTCCCTTGAATTTACAAAAATCCTTACAAGCATAAAAAACCCAAACAAAATTAACAGGGGTTCTAAAGTGCTATAGTGCTAAGCTTATGTTACATGCGCTACTGGTCATCCGTAGCCTTAGTCTCAGAGCGGCACACCTCCCTTTGCCTTCTGGCGTCTCATAACAGGCCGAACGTTCGCAGGAACGCTGTCTGCCTAGTTTCCATACTCAGCAATCCAACGCATTGGCGCCCAGCCAACACGTTTACGCTATTCCATTTTTAGCATGCAGTGGATGCCACAGCTTGCTTATGGCCTGCCTGCGTACAGGCCTACTTATAAGAAAAGGGCCTCTGATGGCAAAAGAAGAACTGATTGAAATGCGTGGCTCCGTGGATGAGGTATTGCCCGATTCCCGTTTCCGCGTCACCCTGGAAGGTGGCCACAAATTGATCGCCTATACAGGCGGCAAAATGCGCAAATTTCGCATCCGTATCTTGGCAGGCGATCAAGTTTCACTCGAGATGTCTCCTTACGATTTGAGCAAAGGTCGTATTACTTTCCGTCACCTGCCCCCCCGTCAAGGCGGCGCACCTTCGGCACCTCCCAAGCGCAAGTTTTAAGCTTTTTCGCGAGGCTTAGACAGGCAAACGCCCTAAGCTTCGCTGGCTCGCAAATTGATGCTGGATTCCAGTGAGTGGATCCTTAAATTGCAGCGTTTGCGCCAAAAGCATGAGGGGACGGCTGAAGTCACCCTCTGGGACATCTTCCACCTGCGGATAGAGTCCATCACCTTTGAGCCCAATTCCCAAAGATGCCATATGCACACGCAGCTGATGGCGCTTACCGCTAATGGGACTGAGCCGATACCGGCCCCAACGCTGGTTGTGCTCTAGCAGTTGCATGTGCGTAAAACTATTGCCTGCGCCAGGCACTTCTTGCATGCGTATAAAGTTACCGCTCTCGGCCATACGGCTTTCATACGTTCGAGGAAAAACCAAAGCCGGATTCCAAGGCGCAATGGCTTCATAAGTCTTGTCCACCGTTCGCTCGCGGAACAATGCTTGGTAAGCGCCGCGATCCTCGCGCTGAACAGAAAAAAGCACCAACCCCGCTGTATCTCGGTCAATGCGGTGCACGGGCGACAAGTCGGGCAAATCGAGCTGTTTTTTCAAACGCACCAATAAAGTGTTTTGCAAATAGCGCCCGCCGGGCACGACTGGCAGAAAATGCGGCTTGTCTACCACCACAATGTGCGCGTCTTGATAGAGCACTTGCGCCTCAAACGGCACCTCTGGCTCCGCAGCCACTTCACGGTAGTAATAAACGCGCAAGCCTTGCAAAAATGGTGTGTCACTATGTACGGGCCTGCCGAACTCGTCGATGACCTCTGAGCGCGCCATACGCTCCATCCAGGTAGAACGAGCCACCAAAGGAAAGCGCTGCAATAGAAAGCCCAAAGTACTGCCGCTGCCTTGGCTGGGCAGTACCACGCAACTCGGTTTTACGCCATCGCGCGCAGCCAGAACTTGAGGATCTTCGGTGTTATACATAACTCGCTCAGCAGATTGCACTTGCAAACAGGATAAGAGAAAAATCACGCTCTAACCCATATACAGCAAGGGCTAGCTGCTCATATTTTCGTCAAAAGGCAGCACTGACTAGTGACCCCTCGCCACTGTGGCAATTGCCTGTGCCGTTGCCTGTGCAGCACCACGGTGGGACTGTGCAAACGCCAAAGCCATTTTGCGTGCGCGCTGCAATGCGTCGGCATCCCGAGCCAAAGCAGTGGCCAGCTGAACGCCCTGCTCCATGTCCAGCACTCGAAAAGCAGCACCGACTTCACACGCGCTTTGCGACGCCTGCGCAAAGTTAAAGGTATGAGGCCCCAGCACCATCGGGCACGCGCAAGCAGCGGCCTCAATCAAGTTTTGCCCACCGAGGGGCTCAAAACTTCCGCCCAATAGTCCGATATGGGCACTGGCGTAATACAGCGGCATTTCACCTACGCTATCACCCAGCCAGACGTCCACATCGGTGGGCGGCGTGCCATCGCCCCACTGGCTGCGGCGTGCGACCTTCAGCCCCGCGCTTACCAGCAAATCATGCACTGCATCAAAACGCTGCGGATGGCGTGGAACGATCAGCCATTGGCACTGGCCCGCCACGCCATGGAATTTGCGCCCGCCCCATTGGGCCACCCATTGCGCTTCTTCCCCTTCCCGTGAGCTGGCCACAATCACAACAGGCCGATGACTCGCCGTGCGCCAAGTGGCTCCTTGCGTTAACAGTGCCGAATCAGGCTGAACATCAAACTTCAAGTTACCTAGCACCGCTTGCACCGGCGCGCCCAGACTGCGCAGGCGGTCGGCGTCCATTTCCGTCTGTGCCCACACTGCACGCAAAGCAGCATAAGTGGGACGAAAGAGCGAAGGCCAGCGCTGCGTGCCCGCTTGCGACTTTTCATTTAAGCGGGCATTGGCAACCACCAAGGGCACACCTTCAGCCTTGCAGGCTTGCACCAGATTGGGCCAGATTTCGGTTTCCATCAGCACGCCCACTGCCGGCTGAAATTGCCGCAAAAACCGATGCACCGCACCGCGGCTGTCCCAAGGTTGCCAAACTTGCAAATCTCCGGGCAACAGGAGCTTGCGCCCTTCCGCCCGCCCGGTGGCAGTGCCATGCGTTAGCAGCAAGCGCATACCGGGAAGACTGCGTCGCAGTTCATGCACCAACAATGCAGCCGCACGCGTCTCCCCCAGGGAGACCGCATGCACCCATACCCACTGGCCTGCGCCATCTCGCCCCAGATCTTTTGGGGTGTAGTGCCCGAACCGTTCAGGCACCGCGTGTGCATACCCAGGCTCTGCAATGGCCCGCCGGCGCAACTTGCGCCTCAACACAGGTTGCGCCAGCCAAGCCAGCGCAGAGTAGGCAAACAGACTCCAGTTCATCACAGCAGCCCAATGATTGCTGCGCACATGGACTTAGTGCGCAGCATTGCCAACTTGCGCGCCGGGCTTGACGCGCTCCAGCAATGCCAGCATTTCGCCTTCAATACGCTCCAGCGCTGCCTGGGTTTGACCCTCAAAGCGAAGCACCAACACCGGGGTGGTGTTGCTCGCACGAATCAAACCAAATCCATCAGGCCAGTCCACACGCAAGCCATCAATCGTGCTGATTTGTGCAGGTTGCGCAAAACTTGCCGCAGCCATGGCCTGCAACTGGGCAGTTAACGCATGCGGCTCACCTTCCGCACAGGCGACATTCAATTCAGGGGTAGAGAAGCTGGTGGGCAGTGCATTGAGCAAAGCACTCGGATCGCGCTCTCGGCTCACGATCTCCAGCAAACGGCAACCAGCGTAGGTGCCGTCATCAAAGCCATACCAGCGCTCTTTGAAAAAAATGTGTCCGCTCATCTCACCGCCGAGTGGCGAGTTCACTTCCTTCATGCGTGCCTTGACCAAGGAGTGCCCGGTCTTGTACATCTCCGGCACGCCTCCGGCTTCACGCACGGCTGGGGCCAGGCGCTGTGTGCATTTCACATCAAACAAAATAGTACCGCCGGGTACGCGCGTCAGCACGTCTTTGGCAAACAGCATCATCTGGCGATCCGGGTAAATGGTTTGACCATCTTTGGTAACGATGCCCAATCGATCACCGTCACCATCAAACGCCAGGCCCAGCTCTGCATCGGTCTCTTGCAAGGCTTTCACCACGTCGCGCAAGTTTTCAGGTTTGCTGGGGTCTGGATGGTGGTTGGGGAAGGTGCCATCCACTTCGGAAAATAATTCCACCACTTCGCAACCAAGCGCCCGAAAAATAGCGGGCGCAGTATCACCCGCCACACCATTGCCACAATCCACCACGATCTTCATGGGCCGCGCCAGCTTTACATCACCCACGATGCGGGCGGTGTAGTCAGCCAATACATTGGCGCTGCGAATGCTGCCACTGTTATTGAGCACCCAGCTTTCAGCTTGCATGGTTTGGTACAAGGCCTGAATTTCAGCGCCATAAATGGCACGACCTGCCAACACCATTTTGAAGCCGTTGTAGTCCTTGGGATTGTGGCTACCGGTCACCATAATGCCGCTCTGACACAAGGTGCAAGCAGCAAAATACAGCATGGGCGTCGTACACATGCCCACGTCGATCACTTCAATGCCCACATCCACCAAGCCTGCCATCAAGGCCTGACTGAGCGCAGGGCCAGACAAACGTCCATCACGCCCCACCGCCACGGTAGTTTCACCTTCAGCCAAAGCTGCCTGGCCGAATGCGCGGCCTAAGCCCCGGGCAACTTCTTCAGTCAACGTGCTCGGCACAATGCCGCGAATGTCATAGGCTTTGAATATAGAAGCGGCAATCTGCACGAACGGTTCCTTGGTAGATGGTTCAACCACAACAAAAAATTACGGCGCACCCTGTGCGCCTGCTCGCATTTTAGGGCTCTATCTGTTGACCCAACCCCTGTGGGCAGTGGATAACAAATAAACAAGCCGTTCAAGGGAAAGCCCCCCTTTTCTCTCCCAAGGCTGGCAAGCAGCATTGCGACCACCCTACATACGGAGAAGCACCGCCGATGCCCGCGCTCAGATCCACGCCTGCAAGTTTGCTCCACCGCTCTACGGCGGCAAACTGGATATTCAAGGCTGCACCCCTCCTGTCGCTACCTTGGCTGTGGCACTTGGCGAACTTGCCGCAGACACCTGCTTTGTGGTGGGGGCCCCAATGGAACTGGCTCAATATCCCCTGGCTGCTTACCGCTGGGGCCATCACCATACTGGTATGGCACTTTACGCAAAAAAGCTATCTGGGGCATCGCGCCAAGCATTCGATCTACAGCACTGCTTACCGGACACTCCCCGACCCTGCAGGCATCACCGCGCTGGAAGATGGCCGCTTTGTGGATGTTAATCCTGCTTTTTGCACCTTGCTTGGACTGAGCCAGCAGGAAGTTTTAGGGCACACCAATCAAGAGCTCCAGGTATACGCTACGCCCCACGAAAGAAGCAAACTGCTCAATGAACTGAAGCTCAAAGGTCGCGTTGATCGGTTGCGCATTCTCTGTCGCAGAGGCGATGAAATCATCCCCGGGACGATCTCTGCGGTTCCCATCGAAGTGCAAGGTGAAGCCTGCATGCTCTTTGTCTTTCACGACACGCGCGTACAAGAACAAACCGTTCAGGAGCTACACGCTCGCAATCGAACTTTGATGCAGGCAGGCTACTTGGCCAGATTGGGCGCCTGGGAAGATCGACGCGGTCAGGGTCTGGTGTACTGGTCTGAGGTTTGCTATGACATGCACGGGCTATCCCACGACAGCCCTTTACCTTCTGACTACCTGAACACTTTTGTGGCCCCAGAGCACCGGGACCGCATGCGCAGCCAATTGCAGCACTGTCTGCGTGCACGCACGGATTGGGAAATTGAAATCCAAATTATCCGCACCGATGGCAAAAAGCTGTGGGTCCGGACTCGCGGTGAAGCCATTCTGGATGCAGACGGAAAGATCACCGCCATGCGGGGTGTGATGCAAGATATTGATGCGCAAAAACGCCAGGAGGAATCCATCCGAGAACGTGAAGCACTGCTCTCCATCACGCTAGAGGCCGCAGCCCTTGGGCGCTGGGACTGGGATTTGCACAGCGGCATGGTCAACGGCGACATGTTCTGGTGCTCGCTCAATAGTCTGCAACTTGTTGAAGGCCCCTCCAGCCTGGGGAAATCCGGCAACCAGTGGCACTGGACAGAATTGATGAGCAGCCACGATGTACCGCGCTGCAATACCGAGTTGATCCGCCACATCGAAAATCCCGACGACGGCCCCTTTGACATCACGTGGCGCATTCAACCCATCAACAGCCAATCGCGCTGGTTGCGCTCTATCGGCAAAGTGGTGAGCTACGATTTGCACGGCCGCGCCATGCGCATGCTCGGGGTCTGCCTGGATGTCACTACCCAGCAAGAGCAAAAGAACAATCTCCAGCAACTTGCACACTTTGATCCCCTGACAGGGTTGGCCAACCGCATTGAACTTGCGGCAAGGCTGAGCGAATGCCTCATCCAGGCCAGACAACGCCTCCACCTTTTGGGTGTGGTGTATTTGGATTTAGACGGCTTTAAGCCGGTCAACGACCGTTTGGGTCATGACGCTGGAGATCGCTTATTGGTGCTCGTCGCCAAGCGACTGCAACATGCTTTGCGCGCGCATGACTGCGTCGCTCGATTCGGTGGCGATGAATTTGTATTGCTGCTCAATGAACTTCACTCCCGCGCGCAGTGCGAAGCCTTGCTCTCGCGCATCATGGAAAGCATTGCGCGGCCCTACGCGCTGGATACAGAGCAGGTTCAAATCACCGCCAGCATGGGCTACACCCTGTACCCCGAAGATGATGCCGACGAAGATACGCTGGTGCGCCATGCCGACCAGGCCATGTACCAAGCCAAGCAGGCGGGGCGCAACCGTTTCCAAGCGTTTGACGCGGCTTTAGAGCGCAACCAACGCGAGCAGCGTCTGAAAAGCATGCGCGTACGCGAGGGGCTGGAAGGCGGAGAATTTGCGCTGTTTGTGCAGCCCAAAGTCGACATGTCGCAAAGACGCGTGATCGGCGTTGAAGCGCTGGCGCGCTGGAAGCACCCGGAGCGCGGAATTTTAGCGCCCCATGAATTTTTGCCCCTGGTGGAAGGCAGTGAGCTAGAAGTCCCATTTGGCCAATGGGCCCTGCTCACGGGCATCCGAACCATTGAGCAATTAATGGCGCAGGGCCTGCACCTTCAGGTGGCCGTCAACATCTCGGCACGCCATCTGCAGCAGCCCGGCTTTGCACAATGGGTCAAAGAACTGCTGCACGCCCACCCCCACATTCCACCCCAATTGCTAGACCTGGAAATCACCGAGAGCGCCGCGCTCTATGACATTGACCATGTGGCCCAGGAACTCAAACAGCTGCGCGAATTGCAAGTGAGCGTGTCACTGGATGACTTTGGAACCGGCTACTCTTCGCTGACCTATTTGCGCAGACTGCCTTTGGACACGCTCAAAATTGATCGCAGCTTTGTGCGCGACATGATGAATGACCCCAGTGACTTCGCCATTGTTCAAGGCGTTGCCAGTCTGGCCCATTCATTTGGCTACAGCGTGGTCGCGGAGGGTGTGGAAACACACGAGCAATGCCTGACGCTCGAGCGCATGGGCTGCAAATTGGCCCAAGGTTTTTTCTTTGCCAAACCCATGCCGGCAGAAGCACTGGCCATGTGGCTTGCCGACTGGGAAGCCCCAGCGCCCAACGCGCACCGGGTACCGCTGCATTGAGACAATGATGCAGCCACTTCGATCTTGCAAAGTGTCCAAATTTGTATTTTTTAATAGCAGCTCCCCGTGCATTTCTCTGGGTTTCAGATATAAAACTATTTAAAACCGTTCAAGACAGACGGGAAGCAGCTATTAATTTGTAAGCACTTTTACCCTTAACGGTTGCGGCTCTTCATGGCGCGCTCCACTTCGCGCTTGCCTTCGCGGTCACGGATCACATCGCGCTTGTCGTGCTCGCCCTTGCCTTTGGCCAAGGCGATATCGCATTTGACCAGCCCGTTTTTCCAGTGCAGGTTCACAGGCACCAAGGTAAAGCCTTTTTGCTCCACCTTGCCAATCAGGCGCTTGATGTCGTCTTTCTTCATCAGCAACTTTTTAATGCGCGCTGCATCGGGGCTGACGTGCGTGGAGGCCGTTTTGAGCGGCTGAATCTGGCAACCAATCAAAAACAGCTCGCCTTCCTTGATGATGACGTAGCCATCCGTCAATTGCGCCTTGCCACTGCGCAAGGCTTTGACTTCCCAGCCGTGCAACACAATGCCGGCTTCATGGCGTTCTTCAAAGTAATAGTTGAACGCTGCTTTTTTGTTATCCGCGATGCGGGATGGGGTTTCTGTTTTAGTGGCCATGGGTCTTTCAGGGCGGGTGACCCGCAGTTGCCGGGCACTACCTACAATGGGCGTTTCTCCCGCAGAATAAGTAATTCTAGTTTCTCCAGCGCCGCGTAGGCGGTTAGGTGCTGCAATGCCCTAAGCTTGCGCCGTGCTGGTTTTGTGCTTTCATGAAAAACGTTAACAAGTCCGTCCTTATTTGGTATAGCCCCGAAGAAATGTTTGCCCTGGTGGCCGACGTAGCGCGCTATCCGGAATTTCTGCCTTGGTGTTCGCACACCAAGGTGCTGGAGCAAGATGCCACCAGCATGACGGCTGAAGTGGGCATGTCCATGGGGGCGCTGCGCAAATCCTTTGTGACACGCAATGTGCATGAAGGCAGAACCAAGATCAGCATGCGCCTGGTCAAAGGCCCCTTTTCGCGCTTGGAAGGCCACTGGATTTTCCACCCTGTGGGCGATGGCACCCAACGCGCGTGCAAAGTCCAATTACAGCTGGATTACGGTTTTGACAGCGTGGCTGTTGCCACGCTGATTGGCCCGATCTTTGATCGCATCGCCAACTCCATGGTGGATGCTTTTATCAAGCGCGCTGAAAAAGTGTATGGATAAGCCCGGCTGGCTGAACTTGCAAGTGGTCTGGGTCGACGTTCAAGGCCAAGTGCAAGAACGCTCCTTGCAGCTCACTTCAGGCAGCACCTTGCAGCAGGGTTTGGAAGCCTGTGGCGTCACCCCTCAAGCACACAGCGCATACGGTATTTGGGGACGTACCAAACCGCTGGACTCCCCACTTCAAGAGGGTGATCGGCTGGAAGCTTACCAAGCACTCAAAGTAGATCCCAAAATAGCTCGCCGCGAGCGTTTTGCCCAACAAGGCGCGCGTGGCGCTGGCCTTTTTGCCTCACGCCGCGCCAACAGCAAGGCAGGCTATTGAGCTGCCTGCAGCTTTTGTTTATTGGCGTGGTGCTGCGCCGCACTCGCTTTGAATGACGGCTTGCGCACGCTGGAGCTGTTGCTGACGCTGCGTATCACTCAGAAAGCCCTGCTCACCTTTTTCATTGATGTGGGCCAACATCCTGCCTGACTGCAAGGTCGTCTGAGCAGCTTGTGCCTGTTGGCAATTGGCTTGCCGCTGCTGCGCCAGTTTGGCGGCCTCTTGCTTCGCTTTGGCCTCTTGCGCTTTCAGTTGGGCAGCTTCCTGGGCCTTTCGTGCAGTGTCCTCTTTATCCTGGGTGACTCGCGCGGCAGGATCTCTGGCGTCTTGCAGTGCCGCTGCCGCAGTCGTGCCAGCAGCGGTTTCTGGCTGCAAAGCGGCTGCAGGGATGGGGCGCTTCAGAATTTTTTGCTGCCCAATATGCGCAGGAGGTGCTCTGTCACTGAAGACCTGCCGACCATCGGCATCCACCCATTGCCACTGAGCCAACGCGCTGCAGGAAAAAGCACTGAGCGCGGCAAAAATCCAGATTTTTTGGGCTTTCATGCGCATCAGTTTATCTCTGCACCACAGGGTTTCTTGTTGCAAGTTTGTCACGACCAACTGGGAGCAAAGCTACAATCTTTCTTTTGGAGCCTTCACAATGCGCCTTCTCGGAAAAGCACTGACATTCGACGACGTTCTGCTCGTTCCCGCCTACTCCGAAGTCCTGCCCAAGGACGTTTCTCTCTCCACCCAGTTCACACGCAACATCACGTTGAACCTGCCTTTGGTCTCTGCGGCCATGGACACGGTGACCGAAGCACGCCTGGCAATTGCGATTGCCCAAGAAGGCGGCATCGGTGTGATCCACAAGAACATGACGGCGCAAGAGCAGGCCGCCGAAGTGGCCAAGGTCAAGCGCCATGAATCGGGTGTAGTGATTGACCCTGTGGTCATCACTCCTGAGCACACCGTGTTGCAAGTGCTGCAGCTATCGGAAGAGCGCGGCATTTCCGGTTTCCCCGTCTGCGATGGCGGCAAAGTCGTCGGCATCGTGACCAGCCGTGACGTACGCTTTGAGACACGGTACGACGTCAAGGTCAAGCAGATCATGACGCCCCGCGAAAAGCTGATCACCGTTAATGAAAAAGAAGGCACCACGCCTGCCGAGGCCAAAGCGCTTTTAAACAAGCACAAGCTCGAACGCATCTTGGTGGTGAACGACGCCTTTGAACTCAAAGGCCTGATCACCGTTAAAGACATCAACAAACAAACCAACTTCCCCAACGCTGCACGTGACTCTGCAGGTCGTCTGCGCGTAGCCGCTGCCGTCGGCGTGGGCGCCGGCACCGAAGAGCGCGTGGAATTGCTGGCCAAAGCGGGTGTCGATGCCATCGTGGTGGACACCGCCCACGGTCACTCCAAGGGCGTGATCGACCGCGTGCGTTGGGTCAAGCAAAACTACCCGCACATTGATGTAATCGGCGGCAACATCGCCACCGGCGCAGCGGCGCTGGCGTTGGTGGAAGCCGGCGCCGATGCAGTCAAGGTCGGTATCGGCCCCGGTTCGATTTGCACCACCCGCATCGTGGCCGGTGTGGGCGTGCCCCAGATCATGGCGATCTCGAATGTGGCCGAAGCCCTCAAGGGCACCGGCGTGCCTTTGATTGGTGATGGCGGTATCCGCTTCTCGGGCGATATCTCCAAGGCGCTGGCTGCCGGTGCTTCCACCATCATGATGGGCGGCATGTTTGCCGGTACGGAAGAAGCCCCCGGCGAAGTGATTCTGTACCAAGGCCGCTCGTACAAGAGCTACCGCGGCATGGGCTCCATCGGTGCCATGCAGCAAGGCTCGGCCGACCGTTACTTCCAGGAGTCTTCCACCGGCAACCCGAATGCGGACAAGCTGGTGCCTGAAGGTATCGAAGGTCGCGTGCCCTACAAGGGCTCGATGGTTTCCATCATTTACCAGATGGCTGGCGGCGTGCGCGCTTCCATGGGCTACTGCGGTTGCAAGACCATCCAGGAGATGGGCGAGAAGGCTGAGTTTGTGGAAATCACCGCGGCCGGTATCCGTGAGTCGCACGTGCACGACGTGCAAATCACCAAGGAAGCGCCGAACTACCGCGCTGACTAATCCCTCAGAAATGCTGACCAGAACTGCAAATTTCTGGTCAGAATGCTAAAGTCTGGTCTGAACCTCTGGTTTGGGCCAGATTTTTTTACTTTCCACGTATGCAATCTGTCGGTATCTACGAAGCCAAAACCCGCTTTTCTGCCTTGATCGAACTGATCGAGGCAGGTGAGGAAGTGCGCATCACGCGCCACGGCAAGGAAGTGGTGCGCATGCTGCCCGTGCGGCGGCGGCCGGTGATTACCGATGAGCAGATTGCCCGTGAGTTAGAGCAAATTCAGGCGCTACAGCAGACAGTGCAAGCGCCATTAGCTACAAATTCCGTAGTGGCGCTGCGCCACGCTGGCCGGAGCCAGGCATGAGCGCTTTTGTGATGGATGCCTCGGTTACCGCCGCCTGGTTGCTGCCCGACCATGCCAGTGCCGACACGCAGCGCCTGTATGCGCGCATTCGCCGCCATGAGGTGGACCCACAGGCGCCCAATGTTTGGCAGTGGGAATGCGGCAATCTGATTGCTTCGGGCGTCAACAACGGCCGCATTCCGCACAGCTCGGTCGAAGGGCTGTGGGGCGTGCTGGAGGCCATTCGCCACCGTGTGGAGCTGCATGAGCTGGCACCGGCCCAGCACAAAGCCGTGCTGGACGTGGCGCTGGACACCGGTTTGCCAGTGTACGACGCCGCTTATTTATGGCTGGCGCAGTCTTTGAAGCTGCCGCTGGCTACATTCGATCCTGCCCAGATCGCTGCGGCGCAAAAGCGTGGAATCACGCTCTTGGCTCCAGCTGATTTTTGAAACGGATATTCCTTCCTCTTGCCTTTGGATCACACCATGCAACATGACAAGATTCTGATTCTTGACTTTGGCTCCCAAGTCACCCAACTGATCGCACGCCGCGTGCGCGAAGCCCATGTGTACTGCGAAGTTCACCCCTGCGACGTGAGTAGCGACTGGGTGCGCGAGTTTGCCGCCGACGGCCGCCTTAAGGGCGTGATCCTGTCGGGCAGCCACGCTTCGGTTTACGAAGTGGACGACCGTGCGCCGGACGCCGTGTTTGAGCTGAACATTCCCGTGCTGGGCATCTGCTACGGCATGCAAACCATGGCCACCCAACTGGGCGGCAAGGTCGAAGGCTCGGACAGCCGCGAATTCGGTTACGCCGAAGTGCGCGCCCACGGCCACACCGAGCTGCTCAAGGGCATCGAAGACTTCGTCACGCCCGAAGGCCACGGCATGCTCAAGGTCTGGATGAGCCACGGCGACAAGGTCACGCAGCTGCCCGAAGGCTTCAAGGTGATGGCATCGACCCCCTCATGCCCCATCGCCGGCATGGCCGACGAAGCGCGCCGCTACTACGCTGTGCAGTTCCACCCTGAAGTCACGCACACCGTGCAGGGCCAGGCCATGCTCAACCGCTTTGTGCTGGACATCTGCGGCACCAAGGCGGACTGGATCATGGGTGACTACATCGAAGAAGCCGTGGCCAAGATCCGCGAGCAAGTCGGTGACGAAGAGGTGATTCTGGGCCTGTCCGGCGGCGTGGATTCGTCCGTCGCTGCGGCGCTGATCCACCGCGCCATTGGCGACCAGCTGACTTGTGTATTCGTCGATCACGGCCTGCTGCGCCTGAACGAAGGCGATGCCGTCATGGAAATGTTTGCAGGCAAGCTGCATGCCAAGGTGATTCGGGTGGATGCCGCTGACCTGTTCCTGGGCAAGCTGGCCGGCGTGAATGAGCCAGAAGCCAAGCGCAAGATCATCGGCGGCCTGTTTGTGGACGTGTTCAAGGCCGAGGCTTCCAAGCTCAAGGCCGCCAACGCAGGTTCCAAGGGCGCCACTTTCCTGGCCCAAGGCACCATCTACCCTGACGTGATCGAGTCCGGCGGTGCCAAGTCCAAGAAGGCCGTGGTCATCAAGAGCCACCACAACGTGGGCGGTTTGCCTGAGCAACTGGGCCTGAAGCTGCTGGAGCCTCTGCGCGACCTGTTCAAGGACGAAGTGCGCGAGCTGGGCGTGGCCCTGGGCCTGCCCCGTGGCATGGTCTACCGCCACCCCTTCCCAGGCCCCGGACTGGGCGTGCGCATTCTGGGTGAAGTGAAAAAGGTATACGCCGACCTGCTGCGCCGCGCGGATGCCATCTTCATCGAAGAGCTGAACAACTGGATTGACGAAGCCACCGGCAAGAGCTGGTACGACCTAACCAGCCAAGCTTTCACCGTGTTCCTGCCCGTCAAGAGCGTGGGCGTGATGGGCGATGGCCGCACCTACGACTACGTCGTAGCCCTGCGTGCTGTGGTCACCAGCGACTTCATGACTGCTGAATGGGCCGAGCTGCCTTACGGCCTGCTCAAGAAGGTGTCCGGCCGCATCATCAACGAAGTGCGCGGCATCAACCGCGTCACTTACGACGTATCGACCAAACCACCAGCAACGATCGAGTGGGAATAATTTAAAGTTTCCAGCAACGTACGGCAACGTTCTGGAAACTGCTGATTCCCTATAAGGAATCGTGGGTTGTTCGTCCAGGGACAACCCACAAAATACAACACTAGCCGCAATTTCGTGCGGTACGCCTGACGGTAAAGCTGTAACATTTCTGAACGTTGCTTTCCCCTACCGACACCTCGTATGACGGTATCAATGAAAGTGAATCGACCGGGTTACGTGGAGGCTCAACTTCCGAGAGGAGTAAGTCATAAACACTGATGCTGCCCCTGTTTTGTGGAGTTTTTAGCTCCCTGCTTACGCGGCCTTTTTGCGCTGTGCTTCGTACCAGCGCTGCTCATATTGGACGGGACTAAAATAGCCCAAGCTTGAATGCAATCTGCGGTAATTGTAGAAGGCTCTCCAGTTCATGATGGCCTGCTTAGCTTGCTCTCGAGTAGCGAATCGCTGCCCATGCACGAAAGCTGCTTTCAATCGCTCCCAGAAGCTTTCAATGGGGCAGTTGCCCCAGCCAATTGCCTTTGCGACTCATGGACGAGCGCATGCCCCATTTTGCTAAAGAAGCTTAGAGGTTATGGCGGCAATATTGGCTGCCCCTGTCGCTATTAAAGCTAGCTTCCGGCTCAGAGCGTCTTCGCCACTAAGCCATCGCAATCGCATCTTTGACCAAGCTGGTTTGCATATGGGACTGCAGACTCTAACCCACCACCCTGCGGCTAAACATATCAATGACAGCGGCCAAGTACAGCCAGCTTTCATCGGTAGCGATATAGGTGGTATCGCCGCACAGAAGCTGGTTGAGTGCCTGAGACGTAAAACGCCGCTACACCAAGTCAGCAGCCACAGGTAAGCTGTGCTTAGTATCTGTAGTCACGACGAACTTGCGCTTCGTTTTAGCTTGTATTCCACGCGTGGCCATAAGCCTGCGTACTCGTTATTTGCCAATGCGCAGCCCCTTGGTTTGCAGCTCTTTGTATATCCGTGGTCAACCGTACTCACTTTTAACCTCAGCATGGGTGGCACGAATGTGGGCCAGCGCTAATCCATCACACCAATGGCTTGGTATCTCACCATGGCTATGCCTCCAGCGGAAGTAACCGCTGCTGCTGACCTGCAGTACGTGGCAAGAAACAGTAATCGGATAGACGCTCTTCATTTGCTCAATCCAAGCATACCTCGCAATACGTCCCGCGCGAAGTACGCAGCCGCTTTCAGCGGTAAGTTTTGGTGTGGGCGGAACCTATTGCGCTTTGTGAGTAACGAAGCTTCAGATAACTTGACGTCCACTGTGTTTAGCTGGTATAGCTTTCAAAAGTGGAGCTACAAGCCTTTATCAACAAACACTTTCAATATTAAACAAGCCAAAACCCCGAAAAAGCAATGACATATAGCTTTTAAAAAGTGAGCAATTTGACTCATGTCGCCCTCAAAGCCCCTAGGGTGTGTTCACGTTAATAGTTGACTACGTATGCAGGCGCTGACAATCCAG
>JADKLW010000015.1_pt1 | contig 49439 bp, 40 predicted proteins | sample 8641881 | NCBI WGS metagenome assembly JADKLW01 (sample SAMN16272185, study PRJNA661076) | feces metagenome | isolation source: fecal sample from diarrhoea affected cattle B | host: Bos taurus | place: South Africa: Lokaleng Village, Mahikeng | collected 2019-09
TATCTTTGACGATCCTGCAGTTAGCCACACCTGTCCTGAAGCACCGGATTGGCAAATTCAACTGGGGCAAGACCACTGTTAGTAGGAAATAACGATCAAGCCCGAGCGAAGACCGTAGTTGCCGCTGATGCTAACGGTGTGTTGACCAGGCCCTAATAGGCGTGAACACGATGCAGATGAATACTTGTTCTCTGCGTAAGTACCTCTGTCGAAGGCACATTGAACGCCGTTAACAGCTATCGCTGTACTGGGCTCGCCGGACGACGAGCTTATGTTCTTCCTATATCCGCGTCCATCCGCTAACACGATTGCTCTATTGGGCACCACAAACGTATGGGTTCCATAGCTAGCACGTTCATCGTGATAGATTACATCGACTGCCCCTGCCGTACTACTCCACACCCCGGATTGGCAAAGTCAACCGCGTTATAACTGACCTATATCAGACGCTTCACAGGCTCGAAAGCGCCAGTTGGCAAGGGCTGCGACGTGTTTAGCGCAGTGTTAAAGGTGATACTCTGTCGTTAGTTTTGTGTCACGCAGCTACAGCCAGCGGATCAATCATAATTATTGACTGTTCGTCAATAGTCTCAAGGTATTGGTCAGGTTGAGGGATTTTGTCGCTTTCCCTCAGCAGAGTCATAAGCCGCCTAAGCAGCTCATTCTGTGCATGACTCATGGCTCCACTTAATGAATTTGATACGACTGTTAGGTCATCAAAGTCAAGAAGCTTGATGGTAATGTTGTTGCTTGACTTCGTTACCTTTGCTGGATATGGTACTAGGTGACTAATGACAAGCTGCCGTCCTTTATTTCTGCTTCCCTCTAGCTTCTTGACCAATTTGTGTGCTTTCAGATGCGTGTATCGCTTAAGCATTGATAAAGACTTGTGACCGCTTATAGATGCTACTTCCATCATGTCTAGTGTTCCAAGCTCGAACAGGCGACTAATTGCTTCATGCCTCATGTCATGAAAATGCAGGTCCTTGATCTTCAGGCGCTCCATCATCACTCGCCATGTCGATTTTATGCCTTGGCTTTTATATGTGAAAACTGGTCCATTAGTTTTCACGCCAAGCCTGATCAGCGCATCCCTAGCTTTCAGGGATAAGGGTACATCGCGTCTTGTTCCATTTTTTGTGTCGGGCAACTGCGCGACTCGCGCTTTTAAATTGATGTTCTCCCAGCGCAGCGTGATTATTTCACCCTGGCGCATTGCGCTCTCCAGAGCGATTACGATGATGGAGAAAAGCTCAACGTTTGGATGGCTGTGAGCGTATCGAATGATTTGGCGCTCTTCCCTCGCTGTCATTCTCCGCTCTCTGCCTGGCCTGTTCTTAGGTTTTCGCACTTTCAATACGGGATTGTCGTCGCATATTCCCCATTCAATTCGGCCAATTTCAAAAAGATTTGAAAGTAATGAAAGCTCTAGTCTGACCGTAGACGGCGACAGCGGATTACCAGTTTTGAGGTTAGTCTGACTAAGCCGCTGGTCTCTGTATGTTGCTATATCTACTGAGGATATTTCACGTGTGATCATCCCTCCGAGCACAGACTTGGCGAGGTGAGCGAGTCGATAACACTCCTGCGGGTAACCTTTCTTATGAATCGAAACCCTTTTTCTGTATTCTTCAAGTGCTTCCCTGAGTATCATGTGCTGTGTTCATGCCCTTTAGTTCGGATAGCGTTTTAGTCGCTATATGGTCCAGCTGTATATCGAAGGCAGCACAAAGGACCATTAAGGTGTCAAGTGTTGGCGAGCGTTTTCCCATCTCAAGTATTGAAATGTATGTACGATCAAGGCCGGCTTCAAAAGCCAACTGCTCCTGGCTGAATCCTCTTTGTTTTCGTAATGTGCGCAGTACGCGCCCGAACGCAATGTTGTGCTTTTGGATTGCCCCCCCCTTTATTTCCGAATGTATGCAATGAGCGCGGATTTTCGGATTTGATGTGGGGGGTGTCTTCTGCTTTTAGTCGGTTGCACCCATGAGAGGAACCTGATAATGGCAGGTTCGGTCTGTAGGTAGGAATTTCGTGAACATAGTCGGTACAATAACAACATACAGTGCTATGCCAGTGAGGTTCACATGCCGCTTTCTCAAGAGCAGCAAGCAATCGTCGTCCACCCCGTGGACAAGCATGCGGTGGTGCTTGCGGTCGCTGGGTCAGGTAAATCTACGACTATGGCCGAGCGGATTGCCTATCTCGTTGAGGCCCGGCGCGTCGATCCGGCCCATATAATCGGCGTCATGTTCAACAAGGCGGCATCGCTAGAGCTTGCAGCCAAGCTGGAGGGGCGATTGGGCAAACGCAATGCCCCCCTTTCGGTCACCTATCACAGGCTCGGCACGTTGACGCTCAAGCGACTTATACATGCAGACCTTGCTCCTGCTTGGGATTTTGAGGCTAGCCCGACCAGGGCGAACTACTTCGCCACCAATGTCATAGAGAACACTTGCAATCGCTACGGCCACAAGTACCCACGGTTGATCGCCGATGTTTTTCTGGGTTTCATTGACCGGGTTAAGGGTGACCTATTGAGCCCAGAGGATGTCTGGCTCCAGGGGGAATGGGATTCCAAATACCAATGGTTCGTAGACATGTATCCGGTCTACGAGAAGATCAGGGCTAAGCGTCAGAAGCGGTTCTTCTCCGATCTGATCTACGATCCTGTCCTGATCATGTCCAAAAGCGACAAAGCTGCACAGGCCGTTGCCAACCGTTACGAACACATCATTGTCGATGAGTATCAGGATATCTGTGAGTCACAGCAGTCCCTGATTCGTTTTGTTGCCGGCAGCAAGGCTCGTGTAATGGTGGTAGGGGATGATGATCAAACGATCTACACATGGCGCGGGGCCAAGCCGTCTTACATCCTTCGTGATTTCCAGCGCGACTTCCCTGGCGCTACGGTGTACCACCTCACACGAACATGGCGTTATGGACATGCGCTCTCCTGCGCAGCCAACTACGTAATTACAGGCAATAAGGATCGCGCTGACAAGCTGTGCATCAGTGGCGATCATGCGCCATCGACTGACATTCAGATTGAATGGGAAGGGGCGGGCGGGGTAAAGCTGCTTGATATCATCAGCAAGCGGCTTAGCGCCGGGGACACGCTGTCTGATATCGCCATCCTTGTTCGCGCCTACTCCAAGTCTGCTTTCAGCCAGTTTGCGATGTTACGGGAGGGGATACCCTTCAGGCTTGAAGGCGGGGATGACGTTTCGGTACTGGAAAACAAATGGGTCACATGCCTGCTTGGATGGATGAACCTGGCGGCAGGCAGACTGGCAGACCGAGCATACGTTGGGGAGGCGGATACAGGCTCCGTTATTGGGCTCAAGAAGGTTCTGGACACGCCCCCAATAGGGCTTAGCTGGGATGGCACGAATGCGCTCTGCCGTTCGGTACTAGCCAAGCCTGGGAGCATGGATGGCTTCGCAGATTTCGTTCGTGATGGTCTGCAGAAGCAGGATGGTGCCCTGTCGGAGAAAATCTACAGGCTGGGCAAGCTCTGGAAAGAGGTGCGGGCTCTGTCGTCCAATCCGAACATTGATCCCCATTTTCTCTTGAATGAGTTGCTGCTTGCCCTCGATGTAAGGAAAAGCATCTACCGATTAGCGAATAAGCCGGAGGATGCCGATGACCAGTGGGAATTGGTTGAAGCCTTTGAGGCGTATGTACTGACTAACGGCAAAGGCAAGTCGCTCAAGCAGTTCCTAGATCATATTGCCGACCTACGCTCGTTTTCAGAGCGCGCCAAAGAGTCAACAGAAGCAATCCACATGACCAGCATTCATCGCTCCAAAGGCCTTGAATGGTCATGCGTCGTGATGATTGGGCTCAGCCAGGGCGGCTTCCCGCTTAAACCAAAGAAGGCGCTTGAATTCGACAGGATGGCAGTTCACTTAGAAGATGAGCGACGGCTTTTCTATGTGGGGATGACGCGGGCGCGCAAGATGCTATATCTGTTGGCCCCGGAGGATGCTCTGTTGCATCAGTGGCTTCGTGCTGGGAAATCTGGTTCGCCAGAGCTGCCAATGGACGGAACATCCGCCAGTCAGTTTCTCTACGAAAGCAATCTCTACCTCGCCAAAACAATGCCTGAAATGATAAAGCGTCCATTAGCATTGAAGGCGGGTAATCCAGAGGTGTATAACGCTTATTTAGCGTCACTGGGTAATAATGCTCGAATCGAAAAAATCGAGACACGTTAAAATAATCGGGGGAATGTATGAGTCTCATTGATCAGTATCGTGCTACTGAGCAGGCTTTAAAGGAGCTTGAGGGTAGGCTTGCAGAAATGGGCGCAAGTGAACGCTTGAAGCGGGAGCTGGCGCTGGTCGATAAGTTCAATGCGCTGGTGGAAGAATCAGGGTTTACCTTGAGGGAGGCGCTGCGGATAGTGAACCCAGACCTGCCAAAACAACAACCTACGTCAGCGGCCCTACGCCTGCGGGCACCCCGCAAGGTGATGAAGTACACGAACCCTATTTCCGGCGAAGTTGTGTTGACCAAGGGTGGAAACAATAGGGTGCTGAAGGCGTGGAAAAGTCAGTACGGCGCAGAGAAGGTCAATAGTTGGAAGGTGGAAGAGGAATAACCCTCATTGACATCCTCCCCGCCTAAAGAGCGGGGATTCCTACAGCTAGACGGCGATGTCCCGCCGCGAGAATGTTCCGGGCCGCGTTGATATCGCGGTCGTGGGCTGTACCGCAGTCCACGCAGGTCCATTCTCTTATTCGCAAACCAGCTCTACCTTTCGGACTGCTGCTGGAAATACTTCCGCAGCTCGAACAGGTTTGGGTGGTATAGCGCTCGTTTACGACCTCAAAGACAACGCCTGCCCGTTGGCATTTTTGCTCCAGCATTGTCTTAAATTGGCTCCATCCCGCATCGAGCGTGGATTTCGCCATCTTGGTCTTTACGAGTTTTCCGCTCGCTACGTCGCCCACGAAAATAGCGGCGCTGCGCTCAACCAGCGCAGTGGAGAATTTGTGCTGGGCATCCTTGCGCTGATTCTTGATCTTGGCGTGGATGGCGCGCACTCGGGCCTTCTTGCCCGCACGCTGAGCAATGCCCAGCTTCTGCTCCAGGGCGCGATACTGGCGACCTACCAGAACCTGGCCATCAGACGTGGTGGCTGCTGTCTTCAGGCCTAGATCAATGCCTACAGCGGCGGTCCCGCCTGATGCTTGAGCCTCAACCTGGACGCAGATATTGAGATACCAGCGGCCACGCGAATCTTCGCTGAAGCTGCCAGCCCGCAAAGCGTACTGGCTCAAGCCGTAGCTGTCCCACAAGCCGAACGTGTGGCCAGCAAATACCACCTGACCGCTTTTGTACTGCAAGGCGCGGGACTTAAATGGAATCCAGCCCAGGCTGTATTTGCTGGATTGCGGGTTGGACACCCGCCAGCGGAGCCTGGACCGCTTGAACTGTTTGCGGGCTTTGGCGTAGTCCTCACACACCTGCTGCACGGTCGGTGAGCCAATGAGGATACCGTCGCATTTACTCAAGCCGTTGGTCAGCTTCTGCAGGTCGAAACCGGAGAGCCACTGGTGGCGTTCGCGGATGGAACGATGGCTGGTTTCGTTGCAGTAGTTCCACACCCAATTCACCTCACGCGCCATCGCAAGCAGCGTTTTCGCGTGCTTGTCTTTGATGCGAAGTTTGAGGGTCTTGGTGTGCTTCATGCTGTTTTTATATACAGTATCGCGGAGGATTTCAACACTCCTACTGGGGCCGCTGCGCGACCCACGCTCTCGACCTCGGGCTAAACCCCGAGGCTTCTCGCGTAGGTGGTGACAGCAAAAAGGGGCTAAGCCCCTTTTTTTAATTGCCGATTAGGCGAGCAATTGCGCCCTTGATCTGATCCGTACTGAGTAACGCATCCTTCATGCTGGTTGTCGGGTACTCAAGCTGGCCTGCCAGCGTCTCCATCACTTCACTGACGGCAATCTCTGCCTTCTGCGCATCGCCACCGTTGAAGAACATTTCGGTCTGGGTCAGGTTGGTGTGTGTCTGCGTGTACTCAACAGCAGACGCCATCCAGGGCATATTGACCAGATTCTTTTGAACTGCAGCTGCCATTGCAGAGCGTGGTTCCTGATCAACCAGAGAGTGCGGTACAGGATCAGCGGCGTGGGCATTCGCGTTTTCGTCTAGCTCGGGATCACTGATGCCAGGCTCATCGAAGACGCCGTTCAGATAGTCGGAAAGTATGTCCGAACTGTCGTCAGTAGGTGGTGCCTCTGTAGTAGGTGCGGGGCGTAGCCCTCTGCCCCCGGCAGTACCAGAGGTGTTGTTGTCATCCTCGCCGTAGGTTTCCAGGCCAAGCAGTACGGAGTCCAATCCGGCTTCATCGGCCATCTGCTGCACGGCCACTTGGTTCGATTTACCTTCCTTCAGAATTTTGGCGAATAGGCTTGTTGTCTGCGTATAGGTTTGGGGTGCCAGGTCTTCGATATCTTTCATCAGGCCACTCGAAGGCTCAATGATTGGCGTGAGAATGTCTCTGGCACCATAGACCGTATTGTGCAGCGAAAGCATTTCACTATTGTTCTGGCTCATGTAGTGGTGAGCCATCATATTGATCTGGATCATCGAGCTAAAGTATGTGCTCATTTCCTTGAGCAGGATACGAGCATCGTCACGCAACATCAGTGCAAGGTCTTGCCACTCGGGGCGCGGACTCATGCGAATGAGTTTGGCCAGAGCTTCTTCAGACGGGACTTTGACCTTGGCCATCCGCACCGGATACCAATGACTCAGATAGCATTTAGTGGGATCGCTGTGCTTTTCCGAAATCCCGTGGTTGAACACTTGCACCTCATGGATTTTACCCTGGTACATGAGGTATGCCTGTCCAAGCCCCTGCTTTTTGACCGCCGTTGGAGAGAGCCTATGGCGCTTTTCGACGGAGGCTGATTTACCAGCGTAGTAGTTGCCCAAGTCGCCGTCGCGCTCGTAGGAGTTGCGCACCATCACAGTTGCTTCTCCAGAAAACTCAACTGCTAGTTCGGTTGTTTCCTTGTCATCGAGATACATGATCTGCTTGAAGGCAGAGTTAGCCATGATCTGTTTGGTTGTCTTGGAAATGTTCTCCAGCATGCCGGGTGCATCCTGGGTTCCGGTCAAAACGCCAAAGCCGAGGCCGCGTGCCTGGGCGTTAATCATTTCCTGCCCCTCGACCAGCATGTAGGCGTTTTCGTCGTTCATCACGCCATAGGGGATTTCAGAGTTGGTTGGTAGGTTGTGTACAACGTCCTCGGCGCTGCCCTCGAACACGGTCCCCAGTCCTACAACCATGCCATTGCGGGTGGCGGTCAAAACGATCTTGCCGAGGTTTGACAGTTCTTCACCTGACTTCTCAAGACTAGGCAAAAGGGTCATCAGCATGCGGCCATTCAATACCGCGTCCTGGTAGTCGATTTCACCTTGGCCAACCATGTAGATGTGACCGTAGGTATCAGAGAGCGAGGACAGTGAGCGCGTGAAATACGCCTGGGCGAAGCCGAACTGGCGGGTTACCTCTTCTGGCTGCTCGCTAACTTCCTTATTTTCGTCATAGCCTGGCAATGATTCTAGGAACGCCTGCAGGGCGTCACGGCTTCGTTTTCGGATTGACCCGTTACGGAACAGCGCAACGTACTGTTTGAAGCTCATGTAGCGCCGTATAACGCCCGGATCAATCTGCAGCTTGCCAAGGTCGCGTAAGTCAGTCAGGCCGGGCATAACGGCTGCGACAAGCGCAACCGCTCGCTCCGCAAATATCTTGTTGTCGCCCCCGCTGGGTGGCATCAGCGAAACCAGAAGCTGAGTGTTTGACTCGGCGTTGCCTGTGGCAAATACAGCGGCATCGTTGGACATGCGTTCAGCTGGGTCACGCATGGCAGAGGTCATGCCGGTGATGTAGTTGGTTACCCGAAAGTCATCATCACGACCAAAGATGCGGCAGAAGGTGGCGATCTGGAACATGGCCTTCGGTGCTGCCTTGGCGTCCTGAAACGCCACAGCCGAGCCAACGGAGAGGTAGTTGACGATGTAGGAAACGATGCTTTCCGTTTTACCGGCCCCGGTTGTCCCGAACAGCAGGAAATGCTGGGTAAGGGCTTTGAATGAGGCCCAAAGCTCAAGCCCTTCAGTTCTGGTCCTGCCAATGTAAAAACTGCCACGGGCGTTGTAGAAGCCTTTGCCGCCAGGCTTGGGGTCATTACGGTCAAGCTTGGCCGCTTCCATCGGCAGGTGAATTGGGAGCACGTCAGGCTTACCGATAACGGCTAGCCACAGGATGACGAACACAAAGATGGATACAGGGAAGAACCCAGGCCAGAGCAGTGTGATCGCACCTGATACGACTGCCCATCCAAAAGGGATTGTAGGGTGCTGCAGGCCATCCCAGGCCTTCGTCCAGAACGACCGTGGATCAATGATGACGTTTGATTGTTTGATTTCCTGGTGATCTTGGATGATTTCGCTTTTCATGGCTCATCATCCTCCTTACGTGCAGGTTTTCTTTGCGGTTGACGATAGTTTCCGCCACCTAACATATTGGCTTTAGAACCGGGACCGGCTTTTGATCGTTCACGCTCTGCGTCGAGCAAAGCGTTAGCTTCAGTGACCAGTCTCTGTTGAGCGGCCTCGGAGAACTCACCAGGATCAATCCAGTGTTCACGGGACATCAGTTCTCGCAGTGCTTCTACTGCGCCAGCGACCATCGGGACAGTGATCTTTCGGCCCATGAGTGTTTCCACGCTTGAATGCGCCCACGCCCCGGCTGCTTCCCAGTAAGGGCATTGCCCTCCTTGAGCACATAGGGCATACCAAAGGGGCCGATTGACTGGCTTGAGCCACAGGAAGTTTGAATGCATGAGTCGTCCTTTCTGGCGAGCGAGCTTGAGGACGGCAGCCATCACATTCGTTTGATGCGCATGCATGTTGTGGGCTTGCTTGATCTGCGGTGTGTCGCCATACGCCTTGAGTAGTTCGTCAGTACCTTTTGTATTGGCGTGGTGAGGGGTTAGGAGTCTCCCCTGCTTGTCGCGGGTGCCTTCCTTAAAGCTGAAACCCAGCTGCTCGATCATCTTCCAGGCTTTACCTGTCTCACCGGCAGCTTGGGCGCAGAAGGCTGCGTACAACGCACGCTCAAGAGGGGCGAGCTTTTCAGCCCCACTCCATAACGGCCCCAATTGCGCAGCGAAAACGTCATTCGCCCTGTCTATATGCAGGCCCACGTATTCATGCGATGGCAAAATCTTGCGTTTGATGGGAAAGGGCTGAAGCTTTTGTGCTGGGGTGAAGGGGGGGATGGGCATCATCGTTCGCTCATCCACCGCATCCTCCGCTTTGATAACCTGCTTTGAGGTCCATAACAGTTTGTTGTCTAGCGCAAAGTCCAAGGGCAGGGCATAGGTTGCCCATGGACCCACGTAAGGGTGAGTGGCGAGCAGGTTTTTACCCTTGATGATGGCAGAGGCGGGGAAGTGCTTGGCCTGAATGTCGATCAGCTTGTACACGTCATTGATTTCGCGCTTGAACTTGAATCGAACGACGCCCTTGCGTGTTTTCCAGCCCCACCAGAGCAGCAGCGGTATAACAACCCAGCGCCAGACGTAGCCGTGGTACTCCACCAGCATCAGGAGCGATGAGAGGCCGTACTGTGTGTGGTTCAGCGTTGGAATTGCTCTTCGCGCCACTTGGATGTTGTTCAGTTCCTTCTCGCTCATAAGCCACGGCAGGTGCTCATAAACCCCGAAAACGTGGAATGATGAGAAAAAGCTGACCAACATGATCGGACCACGAAGTGCAAACCACACACCGACAGTCAGCCCGATTATCAGGAGCCCAAAAAAAGCGAACTCCATCGCGCCTCTGGACGCTTCAGCGTTGTCGGACATGATTCAGAGCCCTTGCTGGTAAAGGTAGGCGAACGCGCCGCGTAATTTGTTCGCGTAGATTTCGTTGTACTGCGGCGTTGCAGAGTGGTAGAGCGCGATGGCTTGAAGGTAGCTTTGCTCATCGGTCACGCGAGCCATGACTTGCGGAGTCATTACCCGGCGCAGATGCCAGCCGGCGACAGCGGCATTGAGGCAGCCGTCATTTCTCAAATCATCTTCGGTGACGCCAAGCTCTGCGAGAACAGGCAGGTGGATGGTGTTTAACTGAAATGGCCCAATGTCATAGCTACCATTTCCGTTGGCCCGACTGTTCTTGCCCACGGTTCCACCCTCGACAATCAGCAGAGCCAGTAGTACGTCAACGTGGATTTCGTAGCGTGCTGCGACGGTGGCAATGCACTCGGACGTAAGGGGGCGGAAGTTTTCAGGCTGCTGGTTGGCATGCGCCTGCATAGCAAGCGCGGCTGAACCTATCGCGCAGGCTGCTACGGCAAGGCGTAGAAATTGCGGTTTAGCCATAAAGCGGACCATGGCTGTTGCCTTGAGTTGCAGATGGCTTCTCACGCATGGGGCTCATTGCCCTGAGCGCGCCAACGGTGGAGATTTCCAACCCCTGGTAGCTGTTCTCGAAGGCCTCAAGAACTGTTGTAAGTGGATATCCACTCACCAGCAGTTCACGCCGGCTTTGCTTGGGCATTTCCTTTATCTCACTGAGCGTTTTGATTTCGTTTTCGGCCCAGGCGGTTGCGAGCAAATGGCCGGCTTGGCGCACGAGACTGACGCCCAGATAGCTACGCTCTTGATCTGAAAGACCCCAGCGCTCTGTCAGGTCATTAAGGGTGCCTTCAATCACTCGCTCATTCAGAAAGTCGGTTACGAACTGAGCCATGGCGGCTGCGTCTTCGTGGAAGTAGTTGAAGTTCTGGTACTCGGTCATCACCTCTGACGTGGCGATGATCAAGGTGTTGATCAGGCTCCACTTCGGATCGGCGGGGTGTGCGTAGGGGCTGTCGCTGATGTTTTCGGTTTGCTTGGCCAGGTTCAACATCGGGGCCAAATACCGCTGGTCATCGCCCTGCATTACCGTGCCGTTATTCCGATTGATCGCCTGAATGAGCACTTCCATAAGTTGGCCGCTCACTTGGGAGACAAGCCAGCTTGGCGCGTCGGCAGGCGTTAGCCCGTATGCGCCAATTACCTCGCCCGCATCGCGCTGAAGCCGCTGCAGGACGGCTGCCATTGTTTTTTCGATTTGCTCTGATTCCACTCGGGGATCGAGCCAGCGATTGACTGCCACCATTAGCGGGCCGAGGACTCGCACGCCATGACTGGCAGCTTTCACAGCAGTATCAATGCCAGCATTCTTTTCTTCGGACAACGTAATAGCATCAAAGGCGGCGTCGAGCGCTGCAGTGACCGGATTTGTTGGTTCCGAGGCCTTTGCCTTGGCAACGGTTTGATTCGGCTTCGCTTTAGCCTTCATGCTGGGGGGCGGGGCTTCCATGAGCTGGCGATCCAGTTCATCGGAGCTTAGGGAGTCAGACGTATCCTTGAGGTAGTCGTCAAGCAAGGTGCCTTTCATGAGAACTCCAGGTTATCGAATGGAAGGAAACTTGAGAACTTGGCTGTTTGCCGGCTGAGTGGTCTGTGCTGAGTTGAGCATCTTGCGGTCAAGTAGGATGGGGCGCGCTTGCACCCGCTGAGCGAGAGGCGCGGACGGGTCCATGTCGGTAACCCAGTTTTCCTGTAGGTCGGCGATATAGGGTTCAAGGGGGATTACCTTTTCTTCTGCTTCGAGCCGGTCCCACTGATCGGGGGTGTATCCGTAATTCTTCATGCCGATGCAAATGCAGTGCTCAAGAGCGGCATCCAGAAAGTTGTACCCAACTGACATGGGGAGTTTCCCCGGTTGGATAACCGCCTGGTTGCCAAAAGGGGCCTCGGGGTTGACGATGACATTGTATGGAAGCGTATTTGTGCTATTTGCCCCGCCGATGCCGGCTTGTTGGGCGATCTGGTCAGCGTGGAGGATCAATGCCCAGACAACCGGCCCTGCTTCGTCCATAGCCAACTCCAGCGGTAGCACTTCATCGCCTACGCTGAATCCATTGGCACCCAGGCTGCGGCTGCTGTTCTGCAGAAGTGCGCTGATTTTGCCGAACGATTCAATAGGGTAGTTATTCATGGGTGAACCTCTAGTGCGTGGTGCGCTCAAAGATATCGGTTATAATGACATTGTACAGTGTATTTTTGGAGACTTGCATGCTGCTTGCACGCCTTTACCCATACGATCCGATAGCTGACACGGCGGGGTCTGGCGTCTTGCTTCGTCTCAGTGATGAGGACTTGAAGACCATTCTTGATGGGCTGGAGGTTACGAGTTCGGGGCGGCTGCTGGTGCGGCTGCTGGCTGAGAAGGAAGACGGGGAGTCGGTTGAAGTACAAATGAGTTGGCAGACTGAAATTGCTGGCTTCTCGTGTTCGCTGGCGGACAAGTCGGTAGGGGTGCTGACGCATGATGAACTGGCGGGTGCCATCGGCAAACCGTTGCCAGAGCATCACCGCACCTGCCGTGTTTGTTTGAGTGCGGAGCTGGATATCTGGCGCTGCGGTGTCGTGGATGTTGAGCGTGGCCTTGTTCATGTCTATACCCGCCGTGAAGGCTTGGCCACCGTGGGTGCTCATGTTTTTTTCACCGACGCGGATAAGTCGCCCAGTGAGAGTGGGTTCTGTTTCGACCTGACAGCCGGGGAGCCAGCAAAGGGCGCTTTGCGCGTGCCCAGTTCCGCGCTGCGCGCTATACAGGGGAGGGCGGGGCCGGTGTATGACGAGGCTGCGAGTGCGAGTGAAGCTTTCGGGCGATTGAGCGAGCTGAGCAGTTCGGTTGCTGAGTTCCAACGCAATGTGCGCAGTAATGGGCTGAAGTTTTGACATCCTCCCCAGCAACCGCACCGCGCTGCTGCACCTACAGCCTCATCGACGCCGTAATCGTTTTGATTGAGTCCTTGGCCTTCTGGTCGAAAGGCATCTTGGTCAACGCTTCAAGCCCCTGAGCTAGCTGAATGCGGCTCAACCAGGGCGACCATTCCCGCCGCAGCTCGGCCATTTCCTCTTGATCAAGCTTACCGTGGGCCATACAGAAGTCATGCAGCAACCCGCTTTGGGGAGTGCCGGCAGCGATAGATCGTGCTAGCGATGAAAGCTCAGCCATACCATGATTGGTAGCGGTAATGTTGCTCAAACGCTCGGCAATGCGCTGCACGTTGGGATCGAAGACCATCCAGCGTGCGGTAAGCGTAACGAGGTGGTGCCACTGGGAGACGCTTTTATCGCCCTCGCGGCTCTCGCGGTCAGCATAGATTTGGTCAGGTGAAAGCCCCGTGAAGTCGTGAGCTTGATTGATCAGCTGGCTTTGAAGAAGGCCCGCCGACTTCTGCAGGTATGGGCCAAGTCGATCTAAATACAGCGCCTTGTCTTCAAGGCAGGGTGTTTCGGGGAATCCAGCCGTGCAGATTGAGTGGATATACAGAGGAAGGGGTACGGCTGCATCCAGGCACCGGGTAAAGCCCTCTGGGCCTTGCTCTCGAATGATGGTATCGGGATCGTGCCCAGCGGGCATTTGAACCAGCATGATCTGTAGGGCAGGGTGGTAGTGCTCCATAACCAGATCGACGCTACGCTGTGCAGCTGCCTCGCCAGCCTTGTCGCCATCCAGGCATATCCATAGACGGGTGACCCCATGATCCAGCAGCAACTCAGTTTGTTCGTTGGTTAGCGCAGTGCCCATGGGAGCAACAGCATAGTCAAAGCCGGCGACGGACAGGCGAACCACGTCCATATAGCCTTCCACAAGGATCGCTTCACGTCGCTGCTCGATGCTGGACAGGTGCTCGTGCATCCCGTAGAGCAATTTGCTCTTCTGGAACAGCGGCGTCTCCGGTGTGTTCATGTATTTTGGGCTATCGGGCTTTTCGCCAACTAGCCTGCCGCCATAGCCAACCAGCTCACCGGATGCGTTGCGGATAGGGAACGTCAGTCGGTCACGGAAGAAATCGAGTAATCGCTGTGAATTTGCCGGGCTTGTAAGGAGGCCGGCGTCTTTGGCCGCAAGTCTTACGGAGTGCGACTTAAAGTGCTCCACCAGTCCACGCCAGTTGTCGGGCGCATAGCCAATCTCAAATTTCCGGCACGCCGTAGCCGTCAGATCACGCTTGGCAAGGTATTCCTTTGCCTCCGGTGCGTTGAGGTGGGACTGGTAGTAGATGCGGGCTACGGTGAGTGCCTTGGATTGTAGCTCCTGATCGGGCGTTGTCATTGCTGTCTCCGAAAGCGCCAGGGTTCGACTGGGTTTGGATTGTTCCATAACCCCATCTGACGCAAGCGAGCGGCGCGTTCTGCGGCAGCAAATTCACGATACAGCCCAGCAAATGCGCCGCGCTGCGCATATTGGGTATACACCCAGGCTGCGCCTTGGTTGACCATTTCTAGGTTGATGTTGCGTTTGCGCTCATCCTCAACAATTGCGATGAGTCGGCCATAGCGATCAGTGCTCTCGACTTGCAGGGTAACAGCGCCGGCTCCGCGCAGGAGCTGCTGTAGGGCGCTCTTGGCTTGTGAGCCATATTCCTGCTTGCTCTCCGGTGCGTCGATCATCGCAAGACGTACCCGGTATGACACCTGCTTGTCCGTGTCGCGGACATAGATCGTGTCTCCATCAGCGATGCCTTCGAGGTGAACATTCATCGTGACTGGTGTTGCAGTCGCCAAAAGTGAGGCCACTAGCAAGGCTATGGCGACTGCAACTTGTATCACTTTGCTGTTCATTATTTACTCAACCTTTGCAATGGTTGTGGGGGCAGCTTTGGCAGATGTTATCCACAGAGTTGCCAACAGAATTTGTGGGTATATGTGTGCGGACATGATCCCCTTGACGCTGATGAACCGCGCGGCCTGAATCTATCATATTGCATCTATATGTGATATAATACCGTGTAAATTAGTCTGTCGAAGGGGGCTTTGATGGGGGTTCTCGAAAGTACGGGGCGAGCGCCGCAGTCATGGGGTGAGGCAGTAGAGCAGCTTGGTATTTCCGGGGCGGCGGCGATGCTTGAAGATCAGGCTGTTTTGCTTGCAGAGGTGATGCTTGGCGAGCACTGCACACTTGCAAAGCACGTCTACCAGGGGCTGCCTGTGTTGCTGCCTGTGACTGGTGGGGATGGGCTGGTTGAAGTGAGCGCGCCAGGAGAGGGGGAGGGCTTGTTCCTGTGCTCGCTGCTGGCCGGCTTGGCGATCACTGCACATGCAGCAGAATATCTCTATTTCGGCTCCGATCCGCGTTTTTCTACTGCCCAGAAGGTTAGGGCGTACAAGTACCTTGTCCAGGCTGCGGCCATGGCTTGTGCTGGCCGGTTGGTGTCGGCGCAGGCGGACGCTTATGAAGAGTTGCTTGGTCTGTCGTGGTGAGCCCTTTAATAGGGCGAGTCCTCACGTCACTCATAAACGGGAGTTTCTATGCTGACTAACGAAGAGAAGGCAGAGCAAGAGCGGGTGCTTTGCTCTGGCTCAGGATATGAGGCCTATGAGCTAGCCGTAAGGCTTGGGCAGCGAGCCGATTTGGAAAAGTTGCTTGATCATGTGTGTGCGCGAAGTATTGATGAAGCTGTAGATGGTCAGTTGGCCGTAGATTTCGCAAGGAATGTGGCTGGCGCTGACGTTGCTGGTATCCAGCAATTTCTTTTAGACATTGCGGACGAAAACTCTCTTTGCGCATTTGTGAGTGAGGTTGAAGATGTAGACCTCGCCGCGATTGAGGCTGGTGTAATAGAGAAAGGTCTGGCGAGGGTTGCTTGTCATATCGCCAAGAGTGTGCCGGGGGCAAACATCACAGCATTGCAAGATTTGGTTCTGCGCAGCTCAGACCCTCTCGCTATTTTCGATTTTTCGAGAAATGTTGAGGGGGCTTCTAAAGAGGGGGCGACGCAGGCTTTAGCGTCTATACACCCTGTTAAGTTAGCGAAAGCACGTAAAGCTATTTTTGAGACGGGTGGGGTGCCTCTGCCTAGCAAGAGCTTTGTCTTTAATGACTTTGATGCGTTTAAAGCGGCCTTGATGGAATTTGACCTCATGTTGCTCCGGGGTGCATGCGGTACTGATATCGGCGGCGATACGCCTATTCATTATTTCAACACAACGGGCGATGCTTATGATGCTGCAAATACGTGGCTGGAGCATGGGTCTGTAATCTGTGTTCCGAACGAGAATGTTATAGGGCTTTCGTGGACCTGGCCGATAGCCGTAAGTGCTGAGGCAGGTGAGTTGCACCATATCGAAAGCGGAAAATATGAAGGTGTTCTTGGTGATGCCAAGTTTCCTGCTGAAAGCCTCCAGTTAGCAATCTCTCTCACTGCTGTTTGTGAAGCTGGGAAGGCGGATTGGATTATGGAAATGCAGGGGGAAGATTCAGGGGTACGCTTCCGTGGCCCAGGAATGTAGTCCGGAACTGTAAAAGCAATTGTTCATAAGAAAGCCCTAATGAGGCTTTTACTGATACTAGGAATTAGCATGGCAGCGTATGTTGACAAGGTTCTGACAAAGGGTGAGAAGGTCCTATATCAAGGCAGAGTAAGCGCTTGGTCGCTCATGTCTGAATTTATTTTTGGCTTAGTTACGTTGCCATTTTTTGGATTTGGTGCGCTTATATGGGCTGGTGCGTTGATAAGGTATTTCACAACAGAGCTTGCCATCACGAACAAGCGAGTTATTGCCAAGTTTGGCCTTATCAGTCGCTCAACCATTGAAATCAATCTTCAGCGAATTGAAAGCGTTCAAGTTAATCAGAGTGTCATCGGGCGCATCTTCAATTACGGCTCCGTAGTTGTTTCCGGTGCCGGCAACCCCCAGGCACCGATTCCGGGTATCTCCAGTCCTTTGACGTTTCGGCGCGTGTTTGTCGAGGCTCAAGAAGAAGTAGGGCAGGTGGATCGTGAGGGTATCGTTGCCTGAGACATTGTGCCTCCCAAGAGGTGGAGGACTTGTACAAGTGATATACATAAGGCGGTTTCTCATACTGGAGGTATTGCAGTTGGAAAATAATTTGCAGCAACGCCTTGGTATAACAGAGTCGAGGCCGGTTATTGCCAAAGACTACTTGGCGCTTGAGAAGCGTATTGGTGCCGCCATTAGCGATGATCTAAGGATTTTCTTTTCGCAGGTTTCTGGAGGCATCCCAGAGCGCAGCACGTTTTCCTATGGCTCAGATGGATCGGAGTCGTCATTAATTCAATTTTTCTTCGCGATTTCTGGAGGTTCCAAGGACAACGACCTTCTACTTCACACTCTGAATCTGATTTCGGATCGGCTGCCACAAGGGGCACTTCCGATTGCAGAAGAGCCAGGCGGGCACATTGTGTTTGTCTACCTTGCTGGCCCCAAGAGTGGGGAAGTATGGTTATGGGAACATGATCGTTACGAGGGTGAAGACTGTCTTCAGTTCATTGCGAAAGACCTAGATTCGTTTGTGTCCTCTTTATCCGATCCTGTTTACAATTAAGGCGTACCCTATAGGTTGCGAATAATCATAGCGAAGGAGGGTATCTGCGTAGCCCTGCCAGGCCAGGAAAGGCCTCGACAAGCGCCAACGAGCCCGTTTGGTCCCCCTCAGATAGGGGAGATAGGAGCGTGGGGCTTGTCAGAAACAAAGGGTGATTCACGGGCGGCGCTATGCCGCCATCTGGCTTAGTCATTACTTCCCTAAATGTTTGTTTAGGGAAGTAATAAAGGGGCGTGATAATGTACCGTGTGATTGTGGATCGGTTTTGCGGTTTGCTTCTCTCGCTTGACGCCGCCATCCCGAACAAGGTTTCTTGGGTATTGAGCTGAGGTCGTGTATGCGCGTAATCGACAGATCGCTGAATAGCATTCGGGAATTGAGCGTGGTTGAGCAAGAAGAGCTGCGTTTGTTTGTGACGGGTAAAGCTGGACCGCCGCAGCTTTTGTCGCGCATTCGCCTCAAGGGTTACTGGATTGCTTGTGGGTGTCAGCAGCCCAGCCCGGTAATGCATGTCGCTCTGCGTGATGACGGCGTGATTTCACTGAAGAACAACCCCGATGGCTTCAGCCACGCACCGGGCTGCCACTTCATGCGGTCTTCATCCGAGAATGCCAACAGAAAGCACGTTGCTGGTCGTGTTGCGGACAGGGTTTCGCTTGGCGGTCACATCGCGCTCCACAGTGAATTCCACGCAACAACCAAGGGGTTGACCGGCCAGATTTCACGTAGCGCAACGCCTTCTGCCTGCCAGAAGAACGTGATTCTGTCAATGCTTCTGACGCTCATCGAAATGGCTGAGCTTGGTGTCTACTGCCCTGCTCGCCCTGCGCTGCTTAGCGAGCAATTCGCGACCATTCGCCATGCCGCTTCGAGGTTTGTCCTTCATCCAGGTATTCCTTTGGAGCATGTACTGGACACGCGAATTACCAAGGCACGGTTGGTTGCGCTGGCCAAGCGACTTCGGGAGCTTGATGCTTTCGAGGGGGCTCGTAGATGCGGGCTGCTTTTAGACGTGATCAAGTCATCCGGACCTCGGCATCTTGGTATTGATGATGACAACGAAATCAGCTTTTTTGGAAATGCAGAGGTGCTGCATGGCAAATCCGCACCAATGCTTGCCTTGGCAACCGTGACCACTCAAGAGACCAATTCAGCGTTCTACCAGTTAGGCAAAGTAGCTTTTGTTCCGGTGCTATCGGCTCACCATCTTTTCCCGGTGGTTGATGATGCGGATCGTCAGGTGGTCGGTGAAATTTTTGGCCTGCTACGCTGGTTGCATAGCAAGAAGGAAATTCAGGTGACTGCCAGTCGAGACGTGTTTCAGGAGGGATCAGGCTACGGCCTGACCCTGCGGGCAAGGGGGCACCTGTTGGAGGTAGACCTGAACCCGTCGATCATTGATGGCCCTTCCCCGCGCGAGACTGCCCTATCCTTGTCTGAACTTGGCTCGTTGGACGCTCTCAAAAAACGCATTGCGGGGGTGATAATCAAAGGGGTATTTGGTGAATAGTCTGCAGCCGTTCCAGTTCACTGCATCTACCCTCCCCGGCCATTTCTCGCCTGAGCAAATGGCGCAGGTGTTGCGTGATTTCATGGCCGGCTTTGCACCAAATAGCCGTATCACCATGCGCTATGCGCTTCGCAGGGTTGCCGATGATCTAGGCATGATTGGCTGTGATGGTGCTCCAATTGAGCATGTTCAATGGAATACCATTCGTGCAGCAGCGGTGTCTGAGCTGCTGTATGTGTGGCGTGATCAGCTAGAGGTCGGAACAATCCGACTGTATATGCATGCGCTGCGCGGGGTCGCACGGGCGTGCTTCATCAGGGGCATGATGCCTGCAGATGAGTTCGCGCTGCTGAGCCAGGTAAAACTGCCCAGGGGACGTAACAGGGTTGGGCGCGGTCGTGCGGTGGAGCAACAATACAAAACTGCCCTGCTCCGCGACTGCATGAATGATGAGCGCGTCCAGGGGGTGCGGGATGCAGCGCTAATCGCCCTCTTGTTCGGCTCCGGTATTCGTAGAGCCGAGGCAGCAAGCTTGCTCGATGAGAACCTTGATATTGATGAAGGTGAACTGCGGGTCCGAGTAAAGGGGGGCGACTACGTGGTGCGCTACCTCGCCGCCTGGACGATTCCCTACCTTAAAGCGTGGCGCGATGTTCGTCGCGCTAACGAGTTGCATAGAGGGCCGTACCTTTCCCGTATCTGGAAAGGTGGCAAGGTGTCGAATACCGCTATGCAGGGGCGCAGCCTCTTTTACCTCTTGGAGGAACGCTCAAAGCGGGCTGGGCTTCCCTTTCTGGTAAGGCCTCATGATGCCCGCCGAACCGTGGGTACAGAAATGCTGAGCACGCATGGAGAGCTGATCGCACAGAAGGTGTTGGGGCATGCTGACCTGAGTACAACGCGAATTTATGACAAGCGATCAGACGAAGTAGTCAAACGCATTTTCAGCAATTGGTTTTGAGGATCAGTTCCAGCAGGGGCCGGGCCTGGAAGTGTTACCTCAAGCCAGCAGGACCAGTTCTGTTTGCATTGGGGGAGATTGCATGCGCAATGTTTCCATCGCCATCCAGAGTGAGCAACTTCGCATAGTCACGGGCTTGTCTCAATGTCCATGCTTCACGATCCTTGCCATTGAGGTTCACCAAGCTGCCAGCGAAATGCAAATAGCCGCATGCAACGAGCGGGTCATTATCGCAGGCAACAAGTGCGTTACGGCATGCGTGTAGGCCCATGCCGGTGTAACCACGTACCGCCTGAACCGCTCTGACAAAGTTTCCTATCTCGTTCGATATGTCGTTATTTTCCCTCGCTGCCGTGCGCTCATTGTTGAGAAGCTGTTCATTAATCTGGGCGGCAGCCCAGGCGGTCCATCGGTCCACTCGCGCAGTGCATGAGGACAAGGATTCCCTGTATTCTGCGTAGAGCAGAACATTGCAGAGCAATGAATGCGCAGCCGGTCCCATTTCGGCAACGTCATCCTGGTCATCGTTCAGGTCAATTCGCCGCCCCTCGCTTGACACCACAAATACATGATTTAAGTTGCCCGCAAGCCTTCCTCCGAAAAGGTTTCGCGCCAACAGGGCTGCAAATTTACAGCTACCAGCACGACCCGCATCAGGTGGCAATCCGCGCTCTCGCCTACGTTCGGCCCAAAGCTGAGTCATGGCTTGTTTGGCTATCTCGATGGCGGCAGGCGTTGCCTCGAATCGAGCTTCGTGAACACGCTGCACATCCTGCTTGCTCATCACCATCCCATGCTGCTCCTTTGACTCGACCTATTGTCGAATAGGTCTACGTCAAGCATGTCTACATCAGCCCACTCGTAAAGCGGTATTTCGTCGGACTCACTACGCAGATATCTATCAGTGTGGCCAAGGATTTGCGCACGATCTGCGTCGAAAATCACATAGTTGAACGACTCGCCGCCGCCGTCGCGTGAAAGGCCATCGGGGTATTTGATCCCTTGAACCCCATGCGCGTGCAACAGCTCGGATGCCAGCTTTTCATCTGAGGAACACGCTGCATTGAAGTAGTCCGTTCGTCCTGCCAGGGCTCCAAGCAAGTCGTGCCCCATCTGATCATCCTTGATGGCGTTAATGAGCCGTTGTTGTCTGTCATCAGGTAAGGTTTCCCCGGCGACAATTGCCTGCACAGCCTTTTGCACAAGCGCAGACTGCTGGCCAAACGGTAGGTCGTATCGCAGGTATTCGGTCTGGCTATTCGTTAGATCGACCAAATACAGGTTGCCGGTGCCTATTGGAGGATGCAGAGTGAATGGGCCGTAGTCACGCACTACCTTCTGCGCACATTGGGCCATGCGCAGGTAGTAATCGCAGTCACGTAGCCGGGATTGCAGGTAGTCGTCATTTGGATGGCGTTCAAGGTCACCGGCAACCTCATCGCGATACCGCTGTGCTTGGGCCACGTCGCACTGGCGCTCGATCTGCTCACTGAGAACATCGCGTAGCTGCTCATCGGTCATGCCTTCGCGCAGATAATGATGCAACCCCGACCCGAGGTAAGACAGGCCAAAGGAATAGTCGCGGTCATCGTTGTTCTGTATCGCGTTCAAGCCCCTGATGCCGTTACTCGGGAAGATGAAGAAGTCAGAGAGTTGGTCCTGACCTACCTTGCTGTAGCCGCCTACGACTTCGTTGAGGAAAGGCGTCATATTGGCAGGGTGAGTGCTGATGACTTGTTCCACGCGCTGGCCCGCCCAGGTGGCAAGACTCAGGCAGTGCTTGGCAGCGTCGAGCATTTCAGGGGTCACGCTATCATCGCTTGCCAGCTTCGCCTCAACGTATTGCAGCATATCGGTTGGGTGATCGTAGAACGTGCTTTCGTACCAGCAACCTTCCCGAGCGCGCATCTTCTGGTAGTGCGATGCCACCATCTTTCGGTCTGCGAAGTAGAGGCCGTAACCGAAGGCCTGAACGCCCTCCCCTGTACCGATTTTGGATGTATCGAACTCATCAATGAAGTGTTTGCTCCCATGGGCTACCAGATGGAAACGGGTGCGGTCGCTGGCGTCGGCAACCTTCTGCGACAGGCAATGGCTTCCGGTATCCCACAGGGCTACGCCCTTGTCCGTGTAAGCACCGACCAATCCTATATCTGTTAGCGCGCTGCAGGCCTTCTTGTTGTTGCCCATTCGCTCAGCTAGTAGATGGAATACAGCCTCGCCCGTGATCTTCTCAGTTGGCGTAATCCGAATGAGGGGGGCCAGCCGCTTACATGCCTCGCTGCCAAGCGGTGATGACCAGGGGATGCAGTTGCGCAGCGTCGGGCGCTGCCAGCGCTTGATTTGCCTCAGCTCATTCCGGGCCTTAACCAATGCGGCACGGTTGAGCTGAAACAGATGACTGTCAGCGTTTGGTAAATCCTGTAGCCATTGCTGGCGCTGCTCGTAGTCTTGAATGCTCCGCTCAAGGCCGGTGGCCACCATCTTCTGAGCCTGCTGCAGATTCTGGCTGAGTGCATCCAGTGTCCCATGAAGGGTTACGGCAGGCAGCTTAGTAATCGGGAGCGGATAGGCCGGTTGATCGACGCTACTGTTGGTAAAAAAGCTGGGCAGTGCGCGGGCCGGTGCAACCTTCAATGGCTTTGGAAAGACCACGAAGCGGTCAGACGCATCGCCTAAGGTCGATGGGGCGGGCTGGTAGCGAATACCTCGAATGCCTGCCTGTTCCAGCCTGGTACTGACCACCTTGGCGCTGCCCAGCAGCTCTACCAGCTCCTGGTATATCTGGCCTCCTGTTGGTATGCCGAAGTGATCAGGTGCGAACTGGCTGACCAGCGACGGCGCGTGCCCTTCGCTGGTCATGCGCTCCAGGTACGCCTGAGCCTCGATCTGATTGGTGAAAGCCTGTACGCCCTGCCCGCTTTGGACCTCCCAGTAACCGTCAATGCCCATGAGAGCCAGCGCGTCTCGCACCTCTTCAGACTGCGCCTGCAGCGGCGTATCCCAAGACAGATAGTCAGCAGGTGATGGCAGGCTTGCGATACCCGCCACATGATCGAACCTGGCCATGTGGTTGATCAAGGTGCCAAGGTCTGTTTTGACTTGTCGCTCAAGCTCGGCGCTGCGCGGACCTCGGCTGATTCCGTCAAGGCGGGCCTGAAGGGTCTTAATATGCGCCTGCAGCAATGATTGAACGTCCTGGCCGCTGGTCAACTCCCTGGAATGTGTGCCGATGAACCTGCGCACGGCTGCGGGGATCGCTTCATTGGCGCGCAGGCGGGCGATGCTTGCCGGTGTGAGTGCCGTATTGGCGTAGCGGTTGACCCCCGTCGAAACGCCCGTGGTCTGCGTTACAGCCTTCGCGTTCTGCAGGTAGATACCATAGCCGTGCTGGCCGGGGATACCGACGCCGCGTTGTTCCAGCGTGAACTGCTCTGCCGTGGCGGGCGATCCTGTGAAGGTGCGACCTTCCGGTGCCGGCTGTGTCAGCGCCATGCGAGTGTAGGAGGTAGGCGCTGGCGCGCTGGCCGGCATGGATGATCCACTGGCAACTTGTGCCGGGTCGAACACGCGGTACTCGATGCTGCCCTGCCCGCCGATGCGTGCGTACACAGCGCCGTCATAGCCTGCTGCCTTGAGCACGCTCACGCACGCATGGTTGGCCATGATGCGGTCCAGTTCGATGGCTTGCACTTCGGCGTCATGGGCCATCCCAAGCGCGGACAGAAGACGGTTGGTGCGTGGCTGGCCAATGGCGGCAACCAGCTCACCCAGGGCTATCGTGGAGTGCGATGAAGTGACCACCAGGGGCCGCTTGATGGCGAGGTACGCGGGCGTGATGCGCGGGCTATCGCCGGCTGACTGTGCCTGCTGCTGCGCAACCTCGAAGTCGCTGAAACCCAGGGAACCGAGGCCCGAGAGAAATACACTATCGGCGGGGCGCGCTCGGCTGTCACCCAGGTACACCACCAAAGGCGATCCATCTGGATTGCAGACCTGGCTACCGTCGAACCAGTGATCAAAGACGGCGGATTGCGGAGCCTCGGCAATGCTGAACAGAAGATTGCCGCTGGCGCTGTGCCTCGGGTCAAAAGCAGCAGCTGTGGAACGAAGGTTGGAAGGATCAAGCACAATCAGCACATCACCTTCGATATCGCCTTGTGAGTTCGATCCGCTATCGTAGACATTCTGAATCAGAACGCTGTCATAGCCCATGTGCCGTGCCTGCCGGGCAGCATCATCCGTGGTTAGATACATAGGCTCGGTGTCCTCAACGATATGGCAGCCAGGATTGCGCTCCAGCGCCTCTTCTGCCGCGTGCTCGCTGTAACAGAACTCCAACACATCGTCGTCTTGGTCGCAGATTTTCCAGACGGGTTCCTCTGGCCCCTCAGCCCAGTTCCTGCCTTGCCAATCAATTACCATCTGTTCACCTGTGCGGGCGTACAGCTCATAGATGCCCGGCTGGCTAGCTTCGATCTGGTCTAGCTCGGCTATCGCTTCATCTTCTGTCGCGTATTCGAGAACAAGCCGGCCTTCGTGGTAGATGGTGTAGGCAGCACGCACCACGTCGCCGGGATCAAGTTCAATGTCCTCGCCTTCGATGAATTGTTCGGCGGTATCGTAGAGACGTTGGTCAGCTTCAAATTCAATGCGCCCTCTGGGTGTCTCGGTGACCCAGTACCGTTCGATTTCCAAGTCATCGAGTAGATCGGAGTCGTTGAACAGCTCTAGCCCAGTGAAAATGGGAGCGTCTTGATCGCGCTTGGTGTAAGAGCTGGCCATAAGCCGATGGTCAGCCAAGAAGGCACCCGTGCCGGCTGTTTTTTCCTTGCCGTCCGTGTCGAAGACCTTGAAGCCCGACTGGTCAGTGCCGTGATACCAAACCGTGCTTGTGTCGAACCCCATGGCCTGCGCACGCGCCAGCCGCGCTTCGCGGCTCATATCAAGCGCGGCCTCATTCGCTGCCTCACGCTCGGCCTGCTCTTGTTGCAGCGCCATGGTCAGTACCGAACCGCTGTTGAGTCGCACGTCGATCTGATCCGGCGCTATGTCCTCGGTGGCAAAGGGTGATTTCTGCTGGCGCTGCAGAGCATCGAAGTCTAGGCGGGTCTGTACGTTGCGTGCCTCGACCTCACCTGCAAGCCGGCGATACTTCTCGAAGGGCGCGGCCACTTTGTCGATGAACTGCAGGCCAAACCGCTCTGTTTCCAAGTCGAACAGCTCGGAGCCGCCAGGCAGCTCCAGCAGCTCCGCCTCAAGCGCAGCTATGGTTCCCATCAGCAGCTCTGGCCAGGCCTCTTCATTTGCGCGAATACGCAGCTGGTTGTAGGTGCGATAGACCGATGCCGTTTCAGGGTGAGCGCCCAGAAGCTGGGTAATCTGATGGTTGATGGTGCGCAGCTCTTCGCTGACAAGCTCTTCGGCATCGAACTCGCTGGTGCTGCCACCTCGGGCGAACCCCTCTACCTTTTGGATAGCATGCTGAACCTCGTGCAGCAGGGCACCAAGGGCGCTGCCGCCGCGTGAGGGGTTGTAGCGAATCAGGATCGAATCGCTTTGGCCGTCTACTGTGGAACGTCTGAACTCACCATTCTCCGCAAAGCCAAACCCCTCGCTGCGCTCGATCACCACGTTAATGGTGCTGAGCTGCGGATAAGCGGCAAACAGCTGGGGGTGATCGAGTACGCCCTTAACGAATACCTCAGTTTTGCCAAGCTGTGCGGCTGCTGCAGGATGTAGCTGAGCAACGTGATCCCCGAGGTAGCCCATGGCCCGGTATACAGGCTCACCGTTGGCCTCCCCGTCCTGATGCGTGGGTTCAGGGAGAGCTGCCTGCCTATCGTCAATCTCGAAGCGCCAGCCTTTATCGTGCCCTTGGAACCAGCCAGTATCCCGACGCACCAGTTCAGCATCTTCGCCGGCAGCGAGACGGCGCTGAGCCTGAGTGAGCAAGCCTTGGTCTGCTGTCTGAGCGCTGGGGCCGGCAAAGCTGAAACGAATGTCAGTGTTGCCGGGATTGAAGGTGCCAACGTTGCCTATGGCGGATTTAACCTGCTCTGGTCGGAAGGCAATGTAGTGCTCGGTGCTACCTTTCAAGCCTGCAGTTGTCGGTGCCAGGCCATCACGCATGATGATCCCATCGTGACCGCGCAACGAAGCGATCCCACGATAAATGTTGGGGTGCTTACTGAGCTTTTCGTACTGCTCGATACCAGATTTTGCCGCGCTCCACTGCCGGAACAACCGTGCAGCGTCTTGCGATTCAATATCCGCTTCCGCAGCTGCCAGCATAAATTGCGGCTCTGTCGCAGTGAGCTTGTCCTTCCCAATGACCAATGGATTCTCAAGCTTCACATAGACGGGATAGACGGTGCCGTTACCAGCCGTCACTAACTCACGAGCTTCGCTGTATGAGATACCCAGCTCATCGGCTAGCCGGTCAGCCTTTCCGGTAATGTCGAAGTTGATGCTTGAGTCGTCAGAGGCATAGCGGCTTGCGTCTTCGGCATTGCTCGTAAGATATATGCCGTGCCCCATCATTGAGCTGTTGTCGCCGGGCCTGAATGACTCGATATTTGAGAAGGAGCCGTGATAGACGACCAACGGCTTGCCCTCGCCATCCACGACCTTGCTGTCACCGAACCAGTTTCTAAATGCTGGTTTTTCGTACAATGGCTTGCCATCACTTCGAACAGCCTGACTGCCGGCGAACCAATTCTTGAAGGCGGGTGTGTTGGTTTTGACGCTTGAAGAGATAACCGAACCTGTCCCCGGCAGCTGTGCAGCAACGAAGGCATCAAGCGTTGGGATTTGCTCAAGCAGTTCCTCAAGGCATTGAGCAGCGCCCTCGAAATCCTTTCTGCCAAGTGCCACAGCAGCATCGCGAGCGAGGCGCTGCGCCTCGGTATGGACTTCAAGGCGCTCATGAGCCGCTGCATATCGCTCAAGAGCGGCATCGACATTTGAGGTCAGCTCTTCGAGCGGAATTCCTCTGTAGTTTGCTGTGCGCTCCAGGCTCTCCTGAACATCACGGGCAAAACCGTACTTGCTGCGCAGTTTTCTGAGCTGGTTTTCTGCCTTTTCTCGCGTTTCCTCAAAGGCGAAAGCGATGTGGTGCTTAGGTGACATGCGGTTAGTCAGGTCACCAACGTGCTCGATGACTGGAGACAGCGGATTCCCGATCATGACATCTTGAGCGTTGACCATGGCCTGCTCAGGCTCGCCGCGTTGGTCATCCCCAAGCTTCCCATAGGCCTGAATAACCGACTCTGGTAGGCCAGTCGAATGCATCCAGGTTTCTAGGTGGTAGGGCTGCACATAGCTACGGGCCTGGGTCTCAGCCGATACGCTGAAACGAATATCCGCGTTGCTAGGATCAAAGGTGCCCACGTTGCCGATGGCGGACTTGATCTGCTCGGGACGGAAGACAATGTAGCTATCCATTACTACGTCACGGGCGTCTTGCGCCCCGTCTCTTCCGTTGCGGTAGATCAAGCCGTCGTGACCAGTATCCCAAGCATCCTTTATGTCTCTCTTTTGTACGTGACTGTTCGCCGCGCCACCACCTTTCAGGTCGATTACCTTAGGGTTCTGCATGCTTAGATACACGGGTAGTAGATTGCCACCCTGCTCCGATGGCGAAGCGTTTGCATCTTCCATAGCAAGGCTTGCTGAATGGTACTCATCACTGAAGATGTCAACGCTGGCATCTTGAGAAAGCCGAAAGAACTCCCTGGTTGCCATCACTTGGTTTCTGGTGCCCGCCGTATTAAGGGCGTAGTCGCTGGCGACTTCAGGCGAGGATGTAAAGAATGCAACAGAAACCCCTTCGGCATGACCAGCGGCCAGCTCAAAGGTATCAATGTCAGCGTTTGTCCCGTGGTACACCACCAGCGGCTTGCCATCGGCATCCACGACTTTGCTGTCATTGAACCAGCTCTGGAATGCCAGACTGTCAGTGATATCGGGTGCGCTGTCTCTTGCGAACGGGGGCAGCAGCTCCAGCCCACCAACTACAACAATGGCGTCAGCCGGCGAAACGTCCATATCAAGTATTGCCGGGCGGTAGCGCCGTTCCTCGGGCGTCAGGTGCTGGCGCGCCTGCGTGGCTCTGGCTTCGATTTCGCCCGCCAATGAGCGATATACTTCATAGGCGGACTTGTGGCGTGACTGTTTGAATAGGTGCTCAGTGCTCTTTGCACGCGATTCCTGCTCACGTAGAGGGTTGAGTTTTTCGCGTGCCGCATCAGCTTGTCGCCGTAGGGCTTTGACCATGCCCTTGGTGCTGCGCTCGTCAGCAATGAACTGCTCTATATGTTCAGCTGGGATGCTGGCGCGAATGATTTGAGCAGCGTCGTAGGCCATGTCACGAATGAACGCATTGCGCTTGTCACCGCTTCTGGGTACAGCATAGAAGCGTCCCTGCAGCTCCGAAGCGGCTTCGTTGCCCCTGAAGTCTTCATCGTAAATCCACTGCATCTCTTGGCGAATCAAGCGGAACACGCTGGAGGGCTTGTCGCGGCTACCGTAGGCCATCAGGCGAAGCACAGCGTCGAACTTGAGGGCGTTACGGGCCAGCGTGGAAGTTTGTTCTGCATCGCTCAGAAGCGACTCATTGCGCAGCTTCCAGAGTTCAACCTGTCTTGCTTCTTTCTCGCTCATGCTTTGCAGTAGGTTTTTTATCGACTCACTGAAAGCAACATCGCTATTGCCGCCACGGGCGAAGTCTTCTCGCGCCTGAATGACGTGCTGTGTTTCATGCAGCAACGTGGAGAGAATTTCTGTCGGGCTGCGGTCGGCATTCAGCTCGATTCGATTGGAGCCCTCGTGAAATGACCCGCGCTCATGTGGCTCACCGCCACGGCTGAACTGGACGACCGTACCAGACAGGAACGGATAGGCAGCGAACAAATCGGGGTGATCGAGAACTTGGTCCAAGGTGAATATCTCACCGTCCTTGACCTTCTCGACGTTAAACCCTTGCGGCGCTTGTCGGCTGATATGGCGGGCAAGGTTTACCAGGGCGTCCTCTGTGGTCCGTCCGAAGCCGCCAATGTAGTCCTCAGTATCAGGCTTGTACTTCGCCTTGATCAGCTGACCATCGGGCTCAAAGACAACGTGTGGCTCAATCTCCTTGGCCAGCTCAACCACGTCGATCTTGTTGCCCTGCAGGAACATGGCCTTGTCATCGCTGATTTCAAAGCGCCAGCGAGCATCGACCCCTCTGTGCCAGCCAGTTTCCTTTTGAATGAACGCCGGGCTTGCCCCGCTCTGAGCCAGCTCATGGGCTTTCCGTAAGGTCTCCATGTTTGCCGTAACGGCACCGATGCCAGCGAAGCTGAAACGAATATCTGCGTTGTTGGGATCGAAGGTGCCGATGTTGCCGATGGCTGATTTGATCTGCTCGGGACGAAACACACCGAAGGCCGGCGTGCGATCATCGAAACCCTCTCGCGACTTGATGGCGTCATAGCCAGCACGCTCAAGCAGGCTCTTGACCTCATTGGCGCGCATCGACCACCACTCATGCACCTTCTTGATTTCGCCCGAATCCTGCGCCTGCATGGCGCTGATCTCTTCCATCAGGCCAGCAGCGATTTCTTGTCCAATCAGGCCGCGCTCAAACGCGCTCTGCACACCAGTGTCGATTCGCTCCAGAAGATCGGAGTACCGGACCTGTTCCAGGGTGGACCTGAATCCAAGATCAAACGGATTTTTCACGGACGCATAGAGTGGCAGCACGTTAGCGCCAGTTTTGAGGAATCGCCTGTCTTCCAAGGTCGTCGTGGAGTTATCTAGCGCGTACTGGGCTGCATACTCGGCACTGGGTGTCACCCAAGCAATTTCAGGGTCTGCACTGCTCTCGTATGGGGTGCCCAGTCCACGGTAGACAATCAGGGGATTGCCGTTCTCATCTACCGCCAAGCTACCGTCGAACCAGCTCTTGAATGCCGGCGTATCGGTCTGGCTGTCGCCGCCGCTGCGCAAGCGGATATCCGCATTGCTGGGATCGAAGGTGCCGATGTTCTCGGTCGCAGACTTGATCTGCTCGGGACGGAAAGCAACGTACTCCCTGCTTCCGTCCGGGTAGGTGGCGATGATGCCGTCATGTCCTCTGGCAATAAGGGCATTGGTCAGTTGATCATCGAAATGCTCGCTACTACTGGCCTTCATCCGGTCGAGTATTTCACGCCCGCCTTCAAGTGCCAGGACGGCCTCTACAGCCGGATTATCAACGCCCTCTTCATAAACAGCGTCGGACTCGTAATCAATGTCGATTACCCAAGGGTTCTGTAGGCTGAGGTATGCGTCAATAGTGCGCTCGCCGTACTGATCTGCACTATCGGAATCGGATTCCGCAAAATAAATGCCTTTCCCTAGCGTGCCGGTTTCGCTGGGCCTGAACTCATAGAATTCCGCATAGGTCCCATGACGAACAATCACGGGCTTGCCATCGGCGTCCACCACCTTGCTGCCACCAAACCAGTTCTTGAATGCCGGCGTCTCGGTAGCGTTGCTCGACTTCAGGCGGATATCAGCGTTGCTGGGATCGAAGGTGCCGATATTGCCGATGGCGGATTTGATCTGCTCGGGGCGGAAGGCTGCGAAATGTACCTCATTGGCTTCGTAATGATATGCGCGAATGCCGTCATATCCTGCCTTTTGAAGTGCTGATTTGGCTTCCTTCGATTCTGTTATTTCGTAGAGGTCATCGGGATTTAGGCCTAGCGACTCCAATACCTTTTGAGCATTAGGGTCGTTCTGCAAATCTGCGGGGTGCTGAATTGCCATGAATACGGGAACAACGCTCGCTCCATCTTGGTCTTTGACATACTCAGAGGCTCCTAGAGAGCTTTCTGACGCCCATGCCATGTTCAGCACGGAAGCTTTATCGTCGTCCCACTCGCCAGCTATACCTCTATACAGCACAAGTGGGTTGCCGCTATCGTCCACCACTTGACTCTGACGGAACCAACTTTGGAATGCCGGCGTATCGGTCTGGCTGTCGCCGCCGCTGCGCAAGCGAATATCCGCGTTGCTGGGATCGAAGGTGCCAATATTGCCGATGGCCGATTTAATCTGCTCTGGACGGAAGGCAATGATCTGATCGACCCCGATACCTTTTACGTTCAAAACTGCGCCGTCATACCCTTGAGCGGCCAGCGCCGAAATATCCAGACCTCGGTAAACGAACTCCTCAAACTCAGGGGAGCCGTCCTCAGCCTCGACCACGAACGGGTTCTGGATGCTCAGATAAACCGGGTAAATCGACCCTGCAGCGTCTGAACTGCTGTCGCTGATGTTGACGGTGAAGGCTTCTGCATATTGGGGGTCTGGGGTGAAGTAAATCCCATCCCTCCCATTACGAGGCACGTCGAAGCTGCCAATATTTCTACCAGGCCGCGTACCGTGGTAGACAACCAGAGGCTTGCCATCGGCACCGATGATTTTGCTCTGCTTGAACCATGCGTTGAATGCCTCGGTGTCCGTGTTGCTCGACCTCAGCCGAATGTCATCACTGTTCGGATCGTAGGTGCCCCGGTTGCCGATAGCCGACTTGATCTGACTGGCCTCAAAGACCGCGTAGTTGATTGCGCCTTCGACGGGAGCGCCATCGTAGCCATTGGTGAAGATAACGCCGTCATGGCCGGCTGCGCGGGCTTCTGCGATGGCCTCATGCTTGAACCAGCGAATGTTGTACGCAATGCGGCCTTCGCCAAATTTGAATCCTTCATCCAGGGTGTCGAAACGACGAGCCCATTGCTCGCAATCAACCACCAATGGGTTCTCAAGCTTGATGAATGCCGGTATCACCGAGGGGGTTTCCATCAGGCGCGCAAATGAATCGCTTACCTTGGTGCTCGAAGAGAACCAATGCGCATCGGTGCTTGCTTTGTTGTGATCTGCGCCTGTACCTGACATGGCCAGATCGAAGCGGGTGATATCGGCTCCTGTGCCGTGAAAAACCACCAGTGGCAGCCCGTTCGCATCAACTACTTTGGATTGCCCGGCCCAGCGCTTGAGCGCTTCCACGGACTCTTCGGCAACAGGCTCTACTTGGCCAGGTGCATGGGTGACGCGGATGCCTGTAGCCGGTTTCATCTGCGCCGGCTCCAGCACGCCAAAGACCATCTGTTCGTGATCGGTCATCTTGATCGAGTCGAAGCCAAGCAGCTTGAGCAACGCCGTTACCGACTCAGCTCCATCTTTCCCGAACATGCTCCGCGTATCACGCAGAATGTCCGAGGCAGCGTAATAGGGGCCGCTTTCCTCGCGACGTGAGCAGCCCCGGATGTGGTTCATTAGAAGTACGGCTTGTTCTTCGTCCAACGTGTACCCGCCCGCATTGGCTTGCACCAGAGCTTGCTCAAAGAAGCTTTTGAGCGTGAGCGTGCGTTCCAGTCTATCGGCATCAAAGGGGTGCTTTGCCTGCACGAAGACCGGCATAGCGTTGATGCTGCCCTCTTCTGGGGGCAACGTTGATGCCCAGGTTTCCCCCCGTTGCTTGTCAACATAGAGCACCAGCGGATTCCCGCTTGTATCGGTAGCCTGGCTTGAGTCGAACCATCTTTTGAAGCTATGGGAGTCCGTCTGGTCGTCTCGTGCCTCGGTCTGTGTCCAGTCCTGCAGCACGGCAGGCGCTTCGGTGTCGGCCACGATGAAGCTTGTTGCGCCGACCTGTACCAGAGCACGATCAATACTGTCGAAGTAATCGGAACTGTAGGCACCAGTGCCCTTGCTGTAGTGGTTCAACTGCCATTGGCCCGGCTGGTCAACGGAGGGTGTCAGAACGTGCAGGCGTGCCTGCTCGGGGTTGCTGGTGCCGTCCATCCACATGGCGAAACCCAGTCGATCCATTTGCCCGCGTAGCTGGGCTTGGGTATCCATGCTTTGCTGCATCACCAGCAGCTCGCCGGCCACGGCCTGCAATTCCGGTTTGCTGCTATCGCTGGCAAGGACTGCAAGTGTTGACGCGAAATGGTCGATAGCGGTCCCGATCAACGGTGCTTTGGTCAGCCCCAGGGCATACAGGTAGCCCATGGCCTGTACGCTACCCTCGGCTTCGAGCAGGGCAATGCGCTCCTGCGGGGATGCGCGGTACAGCGTGTCGAGCGTGATCGGGTTCAGTGAATTGACCCAGTTGTTACGGTTTTCTGTCACTGTACCGGGCTGAGTTTGCTCAACAAAAAAATCGACCGCTTCGCGAGCAAGTGCTGCCATGTCTTGAGGGGTCAGGGTGAAGTTGTCCAGCGCGCCTATTTCGTCCATCCACCGGCACAGCGGCGTGCGGAACAGCCACGTTCTGAGATTGCTCAGGCACTCCTGGCCCAGCGCATAGCCACGCTCGCCACCGGCACGAATGGTGTCCTCGTTAGCCACGCGCTCAACCAGATAGGCCAGCTGCTCGGAGGCCACATGCTCGGGCTTGGTGCTGGCGGGTACACGCATGGCTGCCCAGGTTGCGTAGGTGTCCTTTTCCCTCAGCAGCTTCTGGAAGTGCTTGGTCAAACGCCCGTAGTCCGGTCCCAGCATATCGGCCAGACCGGCATGCTCGCCTACTTCGTGCAGGAACAGACCCGCCAGAGTGTCCGGGGTGATCCGGTTACCAATCAGGTACACCGAGCCATCGGCCAGGGTAGCGCCCGCGATGTTGCCTGTATCTACGGCACTACTGAGGCGAACATCCAATGGCAGGTCTTGATGATCGGCCAGCAGGTGCAGCTTGCCAGCGCCCATCAGCGCGTCGATAGATGCGCTGCCGTAGTGCGCGGACAGAACCTCACGCATAGAGGCCGGCGACAGACTGGCGTATGCCTGCGAGGATCGCACAAGGCTCAGCGGTTTCTTCGGCGCTTGGGTTTGGCGGATGTAATCATTAATGGGCTGGTAACAGCTGCGCCACACCGTCAGCAGGTCATCATCGCTCAGAGATGAGAAGGCTTCGGCGTGCGCCTCGCGAAGAGCGGGGAGGATATGAGCAACGCAATCTGCATAGCTGGCACGCAGCGCCATCCAGCAGTCTGTCAACGTGCGGTAGGCGTCTGGCGTATTGAGCTTGAGTTGAAGATCGCTGGCCATCAGGTCGAGCCATGCCGCTGGGATATCGTTCAGGAACCGGCTCTGCAATGCTGCATGGCGCTCGCCCAGCAGCGCGGCGGCTCCCCGGTTGCGTAGGTCTTCGGCAAGGCTTTCGGGCAGTTGCGGGGTGATGAGCTGGTGCCGTACCGCCAGCGGATTGCGGTTGCCCAGGAAGTTGGTCAGTGCCGGGTGCGTCCAGAACTCAGCTTCGCGTGCAGGTTTTGCGGTGAGCAGTGCTCCGTAGTGCTCCCAATCTGCATGCGACCAATCGGAATTCGGAGTAAGCAGACTAGAAATCGAGTCGGCGTCTCGCTGGCGCGGTGCGCTGTCACCTGTCACGAATGTGGATAGTGTGTAGCCGGTAGCCTCGGTCCCCGTGAGAAGGAAGGCGCTTGATAGATTGGGGCTGAGCAGAAACTGGTTGCGCTGCTCTCGACCCGTGGCCCACGGATGGATAGCACGAACGCTGGTGCGGCTCATGTAATCGGCTGTCGCGGTGGCAACATCATGCTTTTCAAGCTCGGTGCAACGAGCCATCAGCCAGCGCCCCATTGCGCCGCGATCCTCTTCAGGCTGAAGGTTTATAAGGGTTTCGCAGGTGCGCGCATCAAGCCGGTGAGCAATGAGTGCCGGGTGCGCTCGGTGAAGATCAGGCCATAGTCTGCGAAGCGCCGACAGCGCATCGAACCGGGCGGGTTTCGCCTGTTCGGGGCGTACCGGCCTCCAGGCATGCTGCTGCAGTAATTCATCAGCGGCTGCACCGACAGTGGGCAGGGCGATATACCTCCCCGTCAGGTCGTGCCAATACAAAGCCTCCCCGCTACGTGTTTCCGGGCTGTCGATGAAGGTGGCGGTGCGCAGAATGGCGGCAATGGTCATGGCACAGTCTCGGCAGATTTCAATTCAAGGTTGGGCCGGATGGACGCTTAACTGAGGCTTTGGGCAACGAATCAAGGTCGTCCTGTGCCTGGCGTTGAAGCATGGCGTCAGCCATGCCGGTATCTTCCAGGTTGTGCAGGCGTTGCTCACGAAGGTTCTGTGTTGCTCGCTGGATTTCAAGCAGATAGTGCTTGGCGCGATCAGGGTGAATGTCAGTCAGGTCGATATCGACCAGACTCGACTCCAGCGCTTGCGCCATGCGCTCGGAGGCACGAAGCGAGGGGCGGAATTGCGAGCGGAATTCAGTCATGAACGCAGCCGCACGCAGAAGGTGGCCGCTGTCCGTGTGGGGGAAGATGGCCGGCGATTTGATGCCTCGGTACTGTGCATGCAGAAACGCTTCTCGCATGTGGTTACCTTGCGCATATTCATCGCGGGTTCCGACCCACTCAAGCTCGTCCATGACTGGACCCAATGTGCTGCTGCCGCTGATGATCAGGGCGACCCGCACTACGTTCCAGTTGTCGGGGTTGATGCCGGCAGCGAGTGCTTCAGTGCGGCTCATGGAATTGACGTTGTCGGCTACCTGGACGGGGGTTACCGTTAAAAGGTTGGCCTCGATAAAGCGGCGGTCCACGGCTAACTCAAGAAACCGCTTTACCTCGTCGTGACCGATAAGCACATGCGCTGGCGAGTCAGGGTGTACTTGTGGGTCTGACGACCAGCGCACCTCATAGCCTTCCATGTTGCGGTCGGAAGATGACTGGACAGGGATGCCCATGCCCTTGATTTGCAGGATGGTCCCGTTGAGCATGGTGATACCTTTATCCAAGTTGTGGGGTGCTGGCCTTACAGGCACGGGGCGCGTAGGGGTTACTGAATTTTATACCGGCTTCTTTGGCGAAAACCTCTGCAAACTTCGGCGTAACAGGTTCCCCGTTGGCTTCCAACAGCCCCAGGTTGTAGTAGGTTTCAATCCCGTTCTCGAAGAACTCCCGGTTTTCTTCAGGTGCTTGGCTGCTCCAAGTTACCTTCCATGTGCCATCACCAAACTGAGCAACTGATGGAGTTCCACTGATGCCCTTGTCTCGGATCAGAGTTTGCAGCTCGGATGACTCATATACGTCCTGTTCCCTGTATATCTCAAAGTCAGGGATGCCCTGATCGTCGCACTCCGGGTGCTCCTTCACGGTCTCTAGCTCAACTCGGTAAGCATTGGGCTGAAGCTCTGCATGGGTCAGCGAGTCCGTAGATTTGAATTGGTAATGACCGAGGCCTGCGGCGCTGGCCATGACATTCAGGTCGCTTGTCAGCGATCTTGCGGTATCAGGACTGATGGCCTCGCTCGGCTTGCCTATCCGCAAAATGTGTTTCGGCTCGCAGTTGAGTTCCAGGCGCAGCATGACTGACTTATGGGTGACGCTCAGGGCCAGCTCTCTGTCAGCGGTGAGCGCCAGCGCTTCAAGTGATTGAGGTTTGGCATAGCTGTTGCCTTCCATGAAATCCTTCATGGTGGCGATACCGTCGCGGGTCAGGTGGTGTTCGCTCTGAAGACGAAGCTGATAGTGAACGCCCGATTCCGCTTCGCCGCTACGCTCGGGATTAGCTGTCTGGCGAGAGCACGTAAATAATCGAGTAGCCTGCTCACGCGCCTGGCTGATGCCCTTCTGTGCCGCTACCAACGGCGCTTCGTGCATGTTGGCCGCGAGATTGGCTGCCACCTGGCGAAAGCCTTCGACTTTCAGCGGATCGGATTCAATGTTGGCCGGGACATGATCTTGCGCCCAGTTGTAAGCCGCGACTGCGGCCTTGGCCATGCTGTGCTCGGTGTCGATGGCTGACCAATGTTCGTCGCTTTGCAGCTGATCCACATCCAGGTTGCCATCCATGTTGAGGGTGACACGGACAGTTCCTGTGACTGCCAAGGGCTCAAGCGGATGATTTGCTGCTTGATCAAGCCACTCATGCGCTTTGGCTGCTGGCGTGCCTTCAGGGAAGTGCCACAGCGGCAGGGGAAGTGTGCCGTTAGCATCTGTGCGTGCCAGTGCGTTTACGAGGCTCTGGCGGAGCGTATTGACGAGGTTAGGAGACGACAGCTGCAGGTGCTCAGTAGCGTTACCGAGCTGTTCCAGCGCCTCTGCCAGGGTCCAATCAAAACTGTCATTTTGTCGGTTGTGGATTGCCCATGATACGAGATTTGCACTGTTGCCGAGTTTCGCGGCATGCAGCATGAGCTGGACTTGCATGGCGTTATCGGCATCTGGGATCAGCTCAAGGCGCTTGAGGTTGGTGATGGCGTGTAACAGGGGCATGCGGGTGAGCGCATTGGCTTTTGAAACGCCAAACGCCGCGCAGGCGTTCTGTGACCCTCCCTGCTCTAGCTTGCGAACTGCGAAATTCGCTGCCAGTTGTCGGAGCTGTTCGGGCAGGAAATAGCCGCTGGTTTTCTCGGGATCGTCGCCCAGCGACTTGGCCATCAGGCGGTGGGCGTCGATGGCTACGATATTAGCCGGTGACTCAAATGCTCCGGCTTCCCATGCCAAGCGGCCATAGGCGTCGTATCCCGCTCTGTCAGCCTCCCAGACATTGAATTCATTGAGCCTGACGCGATACTCGCCTGGCGCGGTGGCTGCGTATTCGTCTCGGAAATGGATGTCATCGCGCATGCTGCACCCTCGGCGTAAGTGGGAAAGCCTATTTGCTAAATAATGTCAAAATACCGTGCATTTGGTTTCAGATCAAATCACAGTGCCCCGTGCGTCTTATTAGCAACTTGACGTGCCTGCCTAATATATATATCATAGAATGAACCGGCGTAGGGGTGGATTTATGAATTTTCACGGATCAAAAATGAAGCTGGATCAGTACAGCGCGGCCAGCAGGCTATACGGGTTGTCGGGCATCAGAATTGGTGTTGATGCTCAGAAGATGGCGTGCAATCAGGTTTCGGGGGGCATCAGTGACCGCTGGGCATTCTGTGAGGACGGAAAGGTTGGCTACTGGGCACCAGAGGCCGAAGGCCCGTTTACAGTTAACTGTCCGGGTAACTTCACTACCCTGGAAGGGCTTGATGCGAAGTCACTCGGCCTCGCCTTTACCATCATGGCGATCAATCACATGGCTTTTGACGCCTACCATCAGGGTGACGAGCAGCTTTGTGACCAGCTTTCGGAGTGGCAGGAGCAGCTTCGCATGTATGCCTTCGAGACCGAAGGGCTTGATGGAAGCGCAATAAACACCATTCTGGATTGATGGCGACATGGAATGCTATTGCGGATCAGCAAGCATGCGTGAGGCTCGTGCGGAACGCTCCAAGAGCGGCGTTGTGCTGGAATATCAGGTGTGCTCAGCATGTGGTCGAAATGAGTACGGCGCAATGAAGCTGCGCGGGAAGGTGATCGCCACCGGGCGTGAGGCACGGCGAATGTTTGTCGCGCTCGAAGAAGATGCGATCCCCGGCGCGGAGAGTGTTGCAACTAAAGCTACACCGCATGATTTGCCTGTCCAAGCACCAGAACCGTCGCCTGCAGAGGATTGGACGCCAGCCAGAAAAAGACCTATTGGCGACGGTCTGATCCGGGTTCGCTTTATCAGTGGCGGGTACTTTATTGAGCGGCCCAGCTACTTTAATGATCGCTGGGATTTGATCGAGGCTTGGCACCCCTACGATAACGGGCCGGGGCTGGCTGCTTCATTCAATACCCCGGAAATTCCCGTCGAGTTGCGTGTTAGTAGCGTCACGCTCGCTTCGCCAAAGCGGGCAGCGACGATGCGCGCAGTAAGCCCTGCAAAGGGCCAAGAGGCCGTTCCCGTGGGCGTAACTCTGAGCTTGTTTTGATTGCAGTGGATCGGGTGGCTTAAGAGAAAAAATAGGCGGAGTTAGAGGAATCCAAGATCGTCACGCTTCCAGTAAGCACGATATTGTATTATCATATAATCCATAATATGAACGCCAACGGAGCATTATCATGAAGAACGTTTTGGGCCTTACTGCAATCGCCATGGTTGTTGCTTTGCAGGGTTGCACAACGCACTTGGCAGAAGGCCAGAAACGTGAGCTGAAGGTTTATGAAGAGAAAGGCCTAGTTGTCCAAGAAAAGAGCGTTGGACTTGCTGGTGTTCTGGGTATCTTTCCGGCTGCGGGCTACTTTTATGTCGGCCACCCGGTCTTGGCGATAACCACGATTCCGCTCTACCCGGCGCTGGGTCCGCTATGGATGCCGTTCGATGCGGCTGCTTCGGCCAAGTCGCGGAACTACTACGCTACGAAGGCGGAGGTGGAGCGTTTGAAGGCGCAGGCGCTACGCGAGCTGGATCATAAGCTTGAAGATCGCACGCTGAGCTATGAGCAGCACATTCGTGAGCAGCGAGTGATTGAGCAGAAATACTCTGCGTACTAACCCCTTGAGCGAAATATTGCCCGGCGTATAGCCGGGCTTTGGCACTTCGCTAGCCAGCGCGTATCTGCTTATGGCCTCATGCCAGGCGCTGGTTTTGGCGTATGCTGTACTTGTGAGGCCAAGTTCTCTTTAAGGGTTTCCTGAAGCTGAGCCGCCCACTTGCTAAGGCCCTGGTCAGCTTCAACCTTGTTCGCCACATGCTTGTCGAACTCCAGCCATACGCAGCTGTTGGGTACATACGCGCCAACCGTCAGCGTCTCGTTCGGATTTGGGTTATCTGATTGATCTTCATCGGTAACCCAGAATTCCACGCCATCGACCACTTTGATAGCGGCCCACATGTTGGTGTGGATGGCCAGAATTGCATAGCCATCGGCTTTCCAAGCAGCACTAAAATCCACGCCTGGGTTATGGAAGGTCTCCATGTAATCGCCCAGCACCTCTATCGCAGCCTTTTCGAGGTCAGCGCCCTGGATGCTCGCAGCTCGCCGGTACAGGCGAGTGTCGTCACCCAAGAAAATCACCGCCAGCCCAACACCTTCCTTGGTTTCAGGATCAGCACAGGGTACATACAGCCCCATGCGTACTTCGCCATCGACGTGTTGGAATCGGCAACCTGACATATTCAGATTTCCAAGAACCTTCTTTGTGTCAGCGGGGTCGGTCAGGATGGTCTCTTGGGGTGGGTTGAGACGGTCCAGTACATCAGTAAACCATTTCGGTTGAGTTTCTTGAGTCATCGTTCAATCTCCGTTGTAGGAGGGCGTGCCTAGTAGGTGTGTTCAGCAGGGTGCGACATGTCTTGGCCGAGCCCATCATCACCCTGGAACCGTGCTCCAGTGATCAGCCTGTATGCCTCGCGGGCGCATTCCACCGGCTGTGCCGGCATTTCAAGCTTGTAGATTTGGCGCTCTGGCCCTCGAATTACGAGCGGGTATCCCAAGGTTGGCAGACCATAATGGTCATCCATTTCGGTGAGCGCATTGCGCTGGATCGTCCAGCCCTTGTAGTGAACCCGCCAGCCCTTTTCCCCTACTGAATGAATCAAGGCCGGGGTCAGCTGGTCGGCATAGACGCACCGGCCATTCTCGTAGGTTGCAAGGAATTCAGCGCTCCGCTCAAGAAGCGAAAATAACGGGTGATGGCGTGGGTCGATGTTTAGAGTTCGGCACAGAGTGGCAAGACATTCAAGCGCGTGTCGTGTGCTTGTAAGTGTCTCGTAGTAAGGCTTTAAACGTTCATCGCCCCGAGGTGCAACACGCAGAGTTTGTCGATCAATAGAGCAGCAAATGCGTAGACGCGCACTTTGAGTGATGGCCTCTACGAATGCGGGCAACAGCTGCCAGGTGTCAGTGCTGTTCATGTGCTTGGCCATACCCTCACCTATCTAGTGTTCGCTGGAAAGCTCGAAGTCTTTCTGCGCTTGCGCAGCCTCTGCTACGGCCAGCGCGTACATGTCGGGGTGCTGTTTATCGAATGCTGGCATGTGCTCGGTCTCAACCCACTGGCCATGTCTTGATCCCCTACCCTAATGCTGCTGCCTCTGCCCCCGTGCCTGCGCTACGTTGCCGCGCAAGGCTTCGAGTTCAAGCAGCAGACTCAAGGCACGGTCGGTCGTTTCAGGCGTCAGGTAGGTGGCCATGAAGCTGTTGATCAGGCTCTTGAGCAGGCCAGCCGTGTCTTGGTCACGGTTGATGGCCATGATGGCGAACTGCTCCAGGGCAACTGCCGGCGTGTTGCGCAGAAATTCAGTGCCGAGTCGGCGTCCGATATCCAGGTACTGCTCAGTGATGACGAGCTTGAGTTGTTCCTTGCTTAGGTCGTGATTACCCAACTGCAGACGACGCCCGCTTACGAGGCCACAAGGTAGTGCTTGCGCTTCTTCGTACTTGGCATCTGCCACAAACCTCAGCAGTTGCTCACGCAGTGGGTCATCGCGTAATGGTGCGGCAGTCGTGCATCCCATAAATCTGTCTGTCCGATGTTTGATAGGATAATATTAAACCGTATTATTTCGAGTTTAGGTCAAACTGTTCGGCACGCCAAGTGGCAAACGTAAACTGATCAGAGGGTGGCATTGATGCGGATTTCAGCAGACGAGGCGCTGCGCCTTGGCTTACTCGACAAGGCAGGCGCTAATGCAATCCAAAACACTGGGCGTCGGGGCTCGCCGGTACTAAGCAAGGCGGTGGCCAGCCTGAACGCAGGCAGACTGGTAACTCTTCAGACAACAACACCCCCAGCCGGTCGGCAAACGGTGCCATCGGGCAATGACCGAAAGCCCGTGTCTGGTACTGCTGCGTACAACGAAGCTGCAAGCAATCCGCAGAAGATCATTTACGACGCCTTGTGCGAGCTGCTGCCTGGTCGCGTGGAGTGGGAGGTGCCGGGGCTGATCCCTGGTCGGCGCTTCCGCGCCGATATCAAGATTGGCCAGGTGATCGTGGAGATGGATGGTTTCAGGTTTCACAAAAGCAAGTCAGCATTCCAGGATGACCGGAATCGGCAGAACATTTTCGTGGCCCACGGTTATCTGCCGCTGCGCTGCTATGCCGCCCAGGCCTTCAATGCAGACTTGCGCGAACAGTTCCTGCAGCTGGTGCTGCAAACCGTCGAACGCGCCGACGCGCAAAAAACACAACCGAATAGCTCATCACTCAAGGAAGGTAGCGCCCCATGCGAATGAACCTGCCAATTAGCGCAAACGAGGCAAATGTCGCGGATCACGCCAACATACTGTCAACCACCAACCTCAAGGGGCAGATCACCTACGTCAACCCGGACTTCATTGAAGTCTGCGGCTACAGCGAGGCCGAGCTGCTTGGCCAGCCGCACAATCTGCTGCGCCATCCTGACATGCCGGCAGAGGCCTTCGAGGGGTTATGGAGTAACGTTCAGGGCGGGCACTCGTGGCTCGGCGTGGTGAAGAATCGTTGCAAGAACGGCGACTACTACTGGGTCAGCGCCTTTGTCACACCCATAAGCCGCGACGGCAAGATAGTCGAATACCAGTCAGTGAGGGTCAAACCCAGCGCTGAGCAAGTTCGCGCAGCCGAAGCGCTTTATAGCGACTTCAAGAACAAACGCCGCCCACGCGCATTGCGCAGAAGCTGGATGCCTGGTTTCTGTGGCAGAACCACCTTGCTCGCAGCATTCGGCGCGTCAGCCTGCACGGGTGCCGTGGCGCTGCTGGGCAACGTGTCATGGCTTGCTACCGTAGGAATGGCCGCTGCCGGTGGCCTTTTGATCGGCGCACTGGTGTCGCTATCGCTGGCACCGATGCATGCGCTGGTGACACAGGCACGTAGGGTCGGGAGCAACCCGTACAGCCAGTGGGTCTACACCGGACGCAAGGATGAGGTAGGCGAAATCGCGTTCGCAATGAAACTGATGGAGGCTGAATCAGGGGCCATCGTTGGTCGCATAACGGACGCTTGCCACCACCTTAATGACAACGCCGCCGTGTTGCACAGTGCCATGCAAAGCAGCAGCCAGAAGGCATCACTCCAGCAGCAGGATACCGATCAGGTGGCTAGCGCCATCGAGCAGATGTTGGCCAGCGTTCAAGATGTGGCCAACAGCCTGCATGTCACCACTGAGGTCACTGCCCTCGCCCGCGCTGAGTCCGATACGGGTCGTCATGTCGTCAGTCGCACCGGCAACAGCATCAATCTGCTGTCCGAGAACATCCAGAAAGCTGCCGAGGCCATTCAAGAGGTTGAAACGCGCAGCGAGGATATCAGTCACATGTTGGATGTGATTCGCGGCATCGCAGAGCAGACCAATCTGTTGGCGTTAAATGCCGCCATCGAGGCGGCGCGTGCCGGCGAGCAAGGCCGAGGCTTTGCTGTGGTGGCCGATGAGGTACGTGCTCTGGCATCACGGGTTACAGCGGCGACCGGCGATATTCAGAGCATGATAGCCACACTGCAGGCCGGATCACGGCACGCAGTCGAAGTCATGCAACACAGTCGCGAGCAGGCAGAAAGCAGTGTCGAGCATGCTGACGAGGCGGATCAGGCGTTGCAGAAGATCAATGCCAGGGTCGCGGAGATTAGCGAGATGGGAGCCCGCATCGCTGCCGCGATGCAGCAGCAAGGCCAAGCCAGCGAAGCCATCAGTCAGCGGGTCGCCTGTATTCGAGAGGGCGCGGACAGCCAGGTTGTGTCGGGGCTACAGAGCCAGGAGTGCGCAGAGGACGTATCCAAACTGGCTGAGCGTTTGCGCGGGCTGGCGCTACATTTTTGGGGAAGGCAGCGTACCTGATAGTCGCGAGAAGCCCGTCCTTCATCTGGACGGGTAGTTGACCGTTGCCCTGCATGCGGATGTGCGTTACTAGCGAGGCCCGTGGGCTAACTGAAGTCCTCTCTTGCGGGCAGGTGGTCAGTGGATCATGGCGCAGCGTTTTTCCGCTTCTCCGGACCCGAAAATCACTGTTTCCCCAAGCGCCACAATGGCCATCATTACACCCTAAATTATACCATCCCCACAAGGGACACCCTCCCTCCAAGCCGCCCCGTTGTTCTTTTCCGCTTTTCCCCTTCCCGCCGCAGGCGGCCTCTGGACGCCCTGCTCTACTGGCATCTGCACCTTCTATGGGGCATGCTCGACTGGCCGCGCTTCGCGTGGTTACGAAGAAATCTTTGCGAGAGCGATGAACCTCAGATACCGTATATCGTATTATTGTACCGTTCATTTGCTACCGGGTTTCTCTGATGAGTGCTAACGAAAAATCTTCAGGTAACGATTCAGCCAAGCCGGCACCGATGACAAGTGGTCGTCTCCATGATCTGGTGCTTGATCACATGCTGGAGAACCCGGCTCTATTCATCGTCAACGACAAGGTTGATCCGGTTAACCATTTCACATCCATGCTTTCGAGTCTGACTGCTATGGCTCACAAGATCGCAGCAGAGAGCCTGGTCAACCGGCAATGCTTGTCACCGATCATTACCTTTGATGGCAAGATAAGCGCCAATCCCGATGACAATGAGCACGATGGCCAACGCTATGAATTGCGTTATCGACTCGTTGAGCAGATTGGCAGCGAAAAACCCTTCAAGGACTCGGTAATGACCTATGAAGAAGCCAACGAGATTTATGGTGAAAACTTCATCGACAATTATTGGGGCCGTTTAGGCGAGCATTGTCCGCGCAGAGTAACCACCCCTGGTAACCGTACCTTGTGGTTTACCGTAGTCAGATTGCCAGGGGCCGAACAGTCGCTTGATGCTGACGAGAAAGCTGGTCTTCGCAAACCAAAAGCCAGCTCGTTCCCAGCGCAAAAGTAGGGGCCATAACCTGGCCAGGTTAGCCAGATTTCACGTAGACGCATCCTTTGCGTTATCACAGCTTGTGGTTCCCCCCTCCCCCGCTTCCAAAGAATTGAATCGCTTACCAGTCAAGGCCAACGGGACTTGCACGGTAGCGAGTTCGTGTTAGCCAAGAAAAGGCTTTTTCGGCATCGAGAAAAACCATCGCTAACAAGGCATCCATGTGGGCGAGATTTCTTCGGTATCGAGCGAAGCGAGGCGCAAAGTGGGCCAGCACCAGGGTGAGGCGTACAAGCGGACAGTAAAGGGTGCGCGTTGCGCACGGAGGGGGGAGCGGCGCGAAAGTACAACAGGGGGGCTGGTGGTATGGGGAAGGCCCCTTGTGGGGATGGTATAATTTATAGTGATCAGGGCTTGCGTGGCTCTTTGATATCATCGAGATGCACGGTACTATGTCAATCAAACGTTTTGCGGAGCCTGCGATGTTTGATGAAGCTCAACCCTCACCAGAAGAATGTGCCTGGTCAATGGCAATGGCCGCGCACGCCAGTATCGGGCAAATCCGCAAGTACACCGGCTTGCCCTACATCACCCACCCCGGCGAGGTGGTCGCCATCCTGCGCGGCATCCGCAGCACCACCATGCCCATGCTCTGCGCCGCCTGGCTGCACGATACCGTTGAGGATGTTCCAGGCATGACCTTCGACAGGATCGAAGCCAGACTGGGGGCCGAGGTGGCCAACCTCGTGCGTGAAGTCACCAAGGTCAGTCGCACAGCCGATGGCAATCGAAACACGCGCAAAATCATAGACCGCGCCCACTACGCCGCCGCCAGCCCACAGGGCCAGTCAATCAAGGTGGCCGATATCATCAGCAACATCAGCACTCTGCCCGACCTCGATCCCGATTTCGCCAAGGTCTATCTGTGCGAGGCTGCCCAACTGCTCGATGCCCTGGTGCTCGCCGATCCTGAGCTGATCAGAATGGCCACAGCCCACCTGTTGCGAGGGTTCCAGAAACTGCATCTGCGCTGCGCCGCCTGACCTTCCCGTTCCAATCGCTCACAAAAAAGCCCGGAAAGTCCGGGCTTTTTAACAACTGCACTATGGTCGAGGGCCATACGCCAATGGGTGATATGCCGGCTCTGCATCCGTCGCCTCAACCACTTCCACCAGCGAGAATTTGCATCCCTGCAGGCTAGGCCTCGGATGGGGCGCGCGCCTTGCGCTCAAAGCTCAGTCGGAAGTCTTCAACCACCAAATCCCCAAGTTCGTCCCCCAGCTCCTTTTCCAGGGCCTCAACATATTCCATTTCGTTGTGCGCCGATCCTGCGAGCCATTGCGCTCCGGTTTGGGCCGCCAATTCCCTGATCCCCTCCAAGAACCGTTCACGCTGGGCCTGATCATCGGGCAGTTGATAGACCTGTGTCGTCACCTTAGGCGTTGAAACCTTCTTCTCTGCCATCTTTATCCCTCGATCATCGTCTGAGTCGCTGCTATGGCTCATGCCATACCCGCATGCATACTTTGCAAATATCCTATATGGTATTATAATATCGTGCAATGCAGAACACGGAGTTCCATCATGACCAGTCTCACTCTCTGCCCATTGGCCATTCGTGCAGATCACGCGCAATTGATGGAGCGCCAAGAGAAGTTCCTGTATGCCACCGTCGCCCTGGTCAGGAGCATCGTTCCCGAAACCACGCAGTTCTGGTGTTACGGCATTAACGCATTGAGGCCGCTCAAGCCCAGCAAGGACTGGGATTTCATCGCCTTCGTCGCGGACTCCGTAAGTGACGAGCGAATTGATTTGCTGAACGATTTGAACGGCCCGCTGGCTGACTTGCGTGCCATCGGTGAGCACACCTTTGATGTTGCAGTCATGCGAGTCGGCAGCACTACAGCCTGCGCACGCCTCGTCCGTTCGGAGGGGTTTTGTGTCTGGCGCAAGCCGCTATCTCATGACGGTAGTATTCTGCGAAACATCTGACGCTAACTGGTACGTTTCCTCCCTTGGACATGATAAGGATTCACGATATGCGCAAAACGGTAGCTGCTCTTGGATTGGCGATTGGGCTTTCGGGCTGTGCCAACATGGGTGATATGCAAAGCTCTCTGAGTGAGTTGACCACCTCCAGCCTTGTCGGCACCTGGGTGGCAGAGTTTCAGTGTGAGCATCTGCCCTACCGCCACAATGCAATCATCACCTTCAAGCAAAGCGCGATGCCGCTGGTAGCCGAAGGGCAGCAATACAACCTGTTCAGCTACCCCGATAATCGTAAGCCACACTACGCGGCCATTCGAGTGGACGGAGAAATGAGCCTTACAGGCGTCGGCCATATCCGTGAGAAATCGTGGATTGTGAAGCCGGCTGGCAATTGGTATCTGGAGCCTTGGCAGGGTAAGCGCATCAGCGCCGACCGCCTGGATATGCGTATGGGCGATAAGTGTAAGGTTCCCGCCACTCTGACCAAGGTGAGCGATGATTTCATTACGGAGCTGAGACCGGAGGTGGTCTTTCGCGAGCACCAAAAGCATTTCACGAAGCCGTAGACCTTCTCGGGACGGGTAGCAAAGTATGGAGCTTGTTTTGGAGTGGGCGGGCGCGGCATTCGGCATTTCCGGCGCGGCGCTGCTGTCAAGTAATGTTCGGCTCTCGCCCTATGGCTGGTTGCTGTTCATGTGTTCCAGCCTGCTCCTGTGTCTCTATGCAGTGCTGGTGCAGGCATGGGGACTGCTCATGCTCAACGGCTGTTTTGTCGCTACGAACCTCAATGGCATCTTCCGTTGCTGGCTCCCCTACTATCGAGCCAGCCGCGCCCGCGATGCCAAGATGTTGGTCAAAGACCATGACGCTTTCTCGTCGCCGTAGGGAGGTGCAGCTTCCCCTTTTCGACAAAGGGGAGTTGGTCCCGCACCTTGATCCGATTAGACATGAGCAAAGCGAGGCCCCGATGACGCCGGCAGTCGTTGACTTGGCCCGCCATCGATGTTTCTACCGTGCAATGCGCAAGTCACAGCTACCGCTTGATCTTCGGTCGGATTAGCGCCTCATCCAAGTTTCATTCCACAGCTAGCTAGTGCTGGGCTGCGGTGCTGGCTCGTATGCTTCCAGGTCGGACAGCTTCCTTCCCGAGTCATCGCCTCATGCTCTAAGGCAATCGCTGCCCGTTTCTCGTGCGTCCAACCGGGCGGCGGCTGGCGAGCACATCGCCAGCAAGCGCTTCATACATAAGCTACGCACGATTTCAATGAGCCTGCAGCGTTTCCAGGCAACTCATAATATCCGACTCGCCTACCGGAAGGCTGCTGCCGTCAAAGTAGCCGGCCTACGCTCAAGACGTGCTCATCGTCCCGGATAAGCACCCGGTCTTATTGTTGCTGGAGCAGGCAACTGCTGCTAGTATCTTTCTTTCTTAGTTACTTTCTTCGTTTCTTTCTTTCGAGATTGTCCTATGCGACCGACTGAAGTCTCAGATGAACAGATAATCCAGGCAGGCCTTCAGCTCGAAGCTCAACAGAGCCGTGTTACCGGCTTTGCACTGCGCCGCGTGATTGGGGCAGGCACGCCTGCACGCCTAGTGGCGGTGTGGAACGCCTACAAGCAGAGCAATGCCCCTGCGCCGGCTCCCGCCGAGGACGCCCCGCCATTGCCCGGAGATATTGAGCCCGCGCTAAAGGTCGCGACCGACCAGATAGCCGCTAACTTGCGCCAACTGGTGATCACTCTTCATGGCCACTGCCAGCGAGAAGCCCGAACGAAGGTAGTCCAGGTTGAGCAGGAAGCCGACGCCAAATGCGCGCTCTACCTTGAGGAACTTGCTGACGCATCCAGTCAGATCGAGAAAGCTGAAAGTCTCAACGATTCCCTTGAGCGCCAATGTCAACAGACCGGCAGTGATCTGAGCGCTGCAAATGAGCGGATAGCAGCCCTGACGGGTGAGCTGGCCAAAGCAAACGAAAGGCTTGAGCGAGCCGCAGCAGAACTTTCAAAAGCCCGTGAAATGGAAGAGGTCGCACGGCAGGCCGAACAACAGGCCGTGCAAGCCTCGCAACAACTTGAGCGCGAGCTGGAGGATGCCAAACAGGCGCACGCTGAAGATTTGGGGCGGCACCAGGAGGTGCTGGCGGGCGAGCTGGAAAAGCGCAAAGTCATCGAGGGGCAACTGGCCAATGCCGAGGTTACCCGAGACGCCGTGTCCGAGCAGTCGAACAGCAAATCGCTTCAACTAGCCAGCCTTGAAGCCAAGATCAAAGCTTTGGATGATCGCCTGCTTGATCACACCGTCAGACTCGATGAACAGCATTCGGTGATCGTGAGCCAGCGGCAGACCGTTGGTCATCTTGAGCGCCAGAACGAACGCCTGAACGAGCACATTGCTCAGCTGGAGCAGCAGGCAAAGAACGGCGACAAAGCTTGATAGTTGACTAACAAGCCACCTATGCGGCGGCAAACAACTCGCCTACGGTCACGTAGGGCGTGTCGATCCTTCAAGCCACCTACGCGGCGGCAAACCTGATGGAAGCTCGCGCCGCATGGGCTGAAGACCTTCAAGCCACCTACGCGGCGGCAAACTAATCCACGGTTTCGAGACGGTCGCAGTGTTTCCTTCAAGCCACCTACGCGGCGGCAAACCAAGATGGGGGTAATCGTTGATGGTCGTTTCGCCTTCAAGCCACCTACGCGGCGGCAAACCGCGCCTCCCGGTGCCGGCGCACAGCGACATACCTTCAAGCCACCTACGCGGCGGCAAACTTGCATACATGCATTAATTTTTGCCCTCCGAACCTTCAAGCCACCTACGCGGCAGCAAACGGATTGATTGCACGGCCAGTTGAGCCCTGAATCCTTCAAGCCACCTACGCGGCAGCAAACGACAT
>JADKLW010000021.1_pt2 | contig 49285 bp, 43 predicted proteins | sample 8641881 | NCBI WGS metagenome assembly JADKLW01 (sample SAMN16272185, study PRJNA661076) | feces metagenome | isolation source: fecal sample from diarrhoea affected cattle B | host: Bos taurus | place: South Africa: Lokaleng Village, Mahikeng | collected 2019-09
ACCGAATGGAACCTGGTCATGGCCACCGCCCTGCTTGCCATGATCCCGCCCGTGGCGGTGGTAGTCTTCATGCAGAAATGGTTCGTCAAGGGCCTGGTAGACGCAGAGAAATAATGAAGATAGCCGCGGCTAGCGCGCAGCATATCGGCTATCGAAACTGGAACAACACATGGCAACCCTGAGCTTTGAAGGCGTAAGCAAAGTCTACCCCGGCGACATCGCCGTCATACACGGCATCGACATGGTGGTGGAAGATGGCGAATTCATCGTCATCGTCGGCCCATCGGGTTGCGGCAAATCGACCTTGATGCGCATGGTGGCCGGGCTGGAAAGCATCACCAGCGGCCAAATCAGCATCGACGGCAAAGTCGTCAACAAGCTGGAGCCCGCCGAGCGCGATATTGCGATGGTGTTTCAGAACTACGCGCTCTACCCTCACATGTCGGTCTTCGAGAACATGGCCTACGGCCTGAAGATCCGCAAGCTCAGCAAGGCCGACATCCAGAAGCGCGTAGAAAACGCCGCGCAAATCCTGGAGCTTTCTCTGCTGCTGGATCGCCGACCCCGCCAACTATCCGGAGGTCAACGACAACGCGTAGCCATGGGCCGAGCCATCGTGCGCGACCCGAAGGTGTTTCTGTTTGACGAACCCTTGTCCAATCTGGACGCCAAGCTGCGCGTGCAGATGCGGTTGGAAATCCAGAAACTGCATCGTCGTTTGCGCACCACCAGCCTGTATGTGACGCACGATCAGGTTGAGGCCATGACACTGGCCGAACGCATGGTGGTAATGAATGCCGGGATTGCCGAGCAGATAGGTACGCCGATCGAAGTCTTCGAAAAGCCGGCATCTATCTTTGTGGCCAGCTTTATCGGATCGCCACCGATGAATTTGATTCCGGTGATGATCGATGAGTTGGGCCAGGTGTTGGACGAAGACGGCGCTTTACTGGACTTTGATACGGCGTCGGTACCAGCCTCCGTGCGCAACCGTAAAGTGATTATGGGAATGCGGCCGGAGCACATGAGGCTACATGCCAGCGGGATAGAGATGGAAGTAGAGATGGTGGAGATTTTGGGGTCAGAGCAACTGATCCATGGCCGCCACGGCATTACACCTATTGTGCTGCGTTGCCCGGTGGGGCTGACGAAGGATTTTCCGCTGCAGATCGGCGAGGCAGTACAAGTGGGCGCGGATGGCGTGCATCCGCTGCATTGGTTTGAGGCTGAAAGCGGGAAACGGATTGATTGATCTTGGGAGCCGTTAGATCAACTCAGTAAACACGGCCTGGGCCGCGGTGGTATAGCCGGGCTTATCGACTGCGGTTCCGGCAGAGCCGGAACTACCCTTCGTCAGCGCCGTGGCGGGGCGCCCGTGGAACTCGCAACGTCCGGGCGTGCCCGGACAAGCGCGTTGCTCGGACACCCACGGGCTTGCCTCCCCGCCCCAGCGCTGCCGGCGGCGCAATCGAGAAGTCGCCCAGCTACACCACCGCAGCCCAGGCCTTGCGGGATGGTTATTACCGAAGGTTCACAGGCAATGATTTTCGTACTGGCGATCAATCCCGGTCCCGACACTGTGGATCGCAAGGTTCTGCGCACGCCTAAACCATAGCGGCGCGCCTTGGCCGCTGCTACTCCAACTCCAAGAACAGGCTGAAGAAGCCACCATGGCAGCAGAGCCGTTGCGACGGAGCTCGTATCAGCGTAGGTTGGAAACCGGGTTGTGCGACCATCCAAAGAAACGAGCGCTGCCGCAAATGTGATCCCGCTTGCCGGTGTGCTGGAGCTGAGCCGGCGATTTCTGCTTTCGGCCAGAAGCGGAAGTTCACTCGGGTGACGTCAATGTTAGGTGGAGGCTGGCGGCTTACCTGGTTGCATTTGGCGTGCTTCTGAAAATCTGGGCATCCGGTGGGGTCCAGCTACTGCCAAAAGTCATTTATTAAATAATACGTTAGACATTGCGTTACGCTGCGCCAAATAGACGGCGCTCCAGAAGTTCTTTGGTAGGAACGGCTGCGTCATGAATCATGTGCACCAACACCCGGCGGACTAGCTCGAACGATTTCAGCAAGTGTTCAGGTTCATGGCGCGGCTTCCCGTGTGCCGCAGCAGACCGCATGTTGTAGAGCGACGCAACCTGCTTTTGAAGCTCCAGTCGCTTAGCGCTCGGTGGTTCAAGGTAAGCAGCAATCAGAGCGGACACGCGGAATTTTAGCTCGCTTGTTGACGGCGAAAAGATTGCTTCAAGAGCGGCCCATAGCGAAACAAGAGTGAGCGCATGATTTGGCACGAACTGCCCTGCATCTAGGCTGTCGGCAGCGAGACGGAACTCGGTGCTCGATGAATATAAGTTGTAGGCGCTCTTCCAGTTCTCTTGAATCCATGTAAGGCTTGATTGAACGCTTGTTGGATCAATTGTCCCCAACGGAAAGTGCCGTGGCTTCGTTTCAATAGGAGTTATGAAAAGGCGGCTATCGTCTGGTAAGTCGCAAACCTCCTCAAATCTGTGACTCGATATCACATGTAGGCCGATACCTGGATCGCTCCACAGGCGCAAAATAAGAACAATGAATCGAGCGAGCTCAAATCTCTCGTCAAAAGACTTGGCGACATGCCGAGGAATAATTAGCTGCGAAGTGATGTCCGTCTCGCCCGCGCTCATTTGCCAATATGAGGGCGTTAGTTTAAGAGGCTCAGTCGAGCGCAGAGATGTGTTGACGAGTGTTAATGGCGACAGAAACTTCGCATGCGTAGGGGTAATAAGAATGCCATCCCCTAGATCTACTGCGTCAGTCGCAAGCTCAAGGCCCGTCAAACCTGCGTGTAGATCAGCGTTGTCGAGTGGGTGCATTTGCGTACCTAATCTAGACTGTCAAACCTGCCGATAAACTGGAAGCCGCCACAAGGCGCTCTACAATGTGACATGCATGTTGGGTGCCCTGCAAGACGCAGTATAGAAAACCTCGAGCGCCTTCTTCGGAAGCACTATAGCCTACGCACTTGGACTTACGTGAGAAGGGCGCTTTCAGTCCGTTGGTATGGCTGTGCCAGCGCAGAGAGTTCGCTTCGGATTCCAACAGTGAACGTCGCCTTTGGGTCGCTTGGAGTCCTTGATTCGCGCAGGTTCCTTCAAGCCCCGGCCACCGGGGAATGGTTATCAAGTGAGCCGCCGTTACAAGTGAGCCGTCGTCAGCCCAACAGTATCGGACCAAACTCGGCTCACTATCCCGCACTGGTCGCCAAAACCAGCGGCCTCCCAGCCACCATCGACCCGCGACGTGGTGGGGTGCTGTGACTTGGGCGATTTTCGGGCACGCCTTGTGGCAGTGCTGGCGCGGGGAGGCAAGCCTGCGGGTGTCCGAGCAACGCGCTTGTCCGGGCATGCCCGGACGTTGCGAGTTCCGCAGGCGCCCCGCGACGGCGCTGACGCAAGGTTTACCCCGGCTTCAGCCGGGGTCGTGACCGATTAGCCCAAGTCACAGCACCCCACCGCGTCGCGCGCCATACCTGAAGCCGCTCATAAGAAACAGCAACGCAAAACCAAAAAGCCCACCGAATCACTCCAGTGGGCTTCTACCATCTAGCAGAATAACGACCGTTTACTGATAAACAGTCTTGCTGCCATCCTTGTGCCAAGTGAACACGTCAAACTTGAAATCATTCAGGTCGCCCTGCTTGTTCCAGGAGATCTTGCCTATCGGCGTGGCAATCGTATTGGCATGCAAATACTTGGCCACCTTCACTGGATCGTCCTCGCCCACACCCTTGATCGCCTCAGCAATCGCCGTCGTAGCCGAATAAGCCGTCAACTGAAACGCACCGCTAGGATCGCGCTTCTTGTCAGTAAACGCCTTAACAATCGCCGCGTTCGAAGGATCCTTAGTGAAGTCTGCCGGCAAAGTCACCAGCATCCCTTCCACCGACCCACCTGCAATCGCATTAATGTCCGGGTTGCCCACACCCTCAGGCCCCATGAACTTCGCCTGCACGCCCTGCTCTGCACCCTGGCGCAACAACAGACCCATTTCGGGATGGTAGCCACCGTAGTAAACGAAGTCTGCTCCCGAGCTCTTCAGCTTCGTGATCACGGCAGAGTAATCGCTGTCGCCGGCGTTGATGCCTTCAAACATCGCAACCTTGACGCCTGCCTTTTCCAGTTCGCTCTTGACCGAGCTGGCAATGCCTTGGCCATACGACTGCTTGTCGTGCAGCACGGCGACTAACTGAGGCTTGATCTTCTCGATAATGAACTTGGCGGCCGCTGGGCCTTGCTGATCGTCGCGCCCGATGGTGCGGAAGATCATGTCGTAGTTCTTGCCATCGGTGACCGCTGGCGAGGTGGCCGACGGGGTGACCATGACGACGCCTTCGTTGTTATAGACGTTGGTGGCGGCGATGGTGGCGCCCGAGCACACGTGCCCGACTACATAGTTGATCTCGTCATTGACGACGCGGTTGGCAACGACTGGGCCTTGCTTGGGTTCGCAGCCATCGTCGATGGTAACGGCCTCTAGCTGCTTGCCCAGCACGCCGCCGGCGGCGTTGATCTGTTCGATGGCGGTGTCGACGCCCTCTTTCACCATGGTGCCGTATTGCGTCAGTGCCCCGGTGAAGGGCCCTGCGATGGCGATCTTGATGGTGTCGGCGGCCAGCGCGCCTGTGGAAAACAGCATGCCGGCAGCCAGGCCGATGGCGGCTGCAACGGGAGTAAATCGAATCTTCATATAGCCTCCTGAAAGTACGCAGCCAAGCATAACACCGAAAGAATGGGCCATGACACCGGCCGTTTTCAGGGTTTTCGCTAGGCGTCTTCAGGAGGCTGGGGGCTTATTGCAGCAGGCTGCGCAACATCCAGGCGTTCTTCTCGTGGATGTCCAGGCGTTGCGTCAATAGATCGACCGTGGGCTCGTCGCTGACCGAGTCGGCTTTCTTCAGCGCGGCGCGTGCCGTCCTGCACACTGCCTCGTTGCCCTTGACCAGCATCTCTATCATTTCCTCGGCGGTGGGCACTGAAGTTGGCTCGGCGATGGACGAAAGACGCGCGTACTCGGCATAGGTGCCGGGCGCATAATTGCCCAGCGCGCGTATGCGCTCGGCGATGCTGTCCAGTGCCTGCCACGACTCTGTGTACTGGTCCATGAACATCTGGTGCAAGGTATTGAATAGCGGGCCAGTGACGTTCCAATGGAAGTTGTGCGTCATCAGGTACAAGGTGTACGAATCGGCCAGCATCTTCGATAGTTCAGCAGTGACCGTGGCGCGCTCTTTTTCTGAAAGTCCTATGTCGATAGGCAACCCTTTTGCGACTGACTTCAGGGTTTTGTCCAGCTTGCTTGCTTTTGCCATGTAGACCTCCGAGGTAATGTAGGAATCCGTTTATCCAGAATACCATGCGTCGGCGCTGCAACGCCGCGAGTTCAGGCCGGCGCCGCGACGCTTTCGGGGCTGTAGTCCAGGTAATTGACGCCAGGCAAGGCGCAGGCCCGTATCGCTTCGATCAGTGCCTCGATGGCGGTCGGTCGCGGAAAGCTTTTGCGCCATACCAACACGACGCGGCGGTCGGGCACCGGCTTATTGAAGGGGATGTAGCTCAGCAGGTTGTTTTCCAGGCCGGGCATGGACAAGGCGCTGGTCGGCAGTACGGTAACCCCGATGCCGGCGGCCACCATATGCCTGATAGTTTCCAGTGACGAGCCCTCGAAGGTGCGCTGTATCCCCTCGCTGGAGGCCGAGAACCGCGATAGCTCGGGGCACACTTCCAGCACCTGATCACGGAAACAATGGCCGCTGCCCAGCAGCAGCATGGTCTCGTCCTTGAGCTGCGAGGCATTGATTTCTTTCTTGCCGGCCCAGGCATGATGCGTGGGCACCGCCACCAGAAAAGGCTCGTCGTATAGCTCTTGCATCATCAGGCCCGATTCGGGCAGTGGCAGTGCCACGATGGCGCAGTCGATCTCGCCTTGCCGCAACAGTTCCAGCAATCGGGCCGTAAAGTTTTCCTGCAGCAGCAAAGGCATCTGCGGCGTGTGCTCGATTTGCGTAGGCACCAGGCGCGGCAGCAGATACGGGCCTATGGTGTGTATGACGCCCACGCGCAGCGGCCCCGCCAGGGGGTCATGGCCTTGTCGCGCGATCTCGCGCAAGTTGGCGCTTTCCTCCAGCACGCGCTGCGCTTGTGCGACCACACGCAAGCCGATGGGTGTAATGCCGACTTCCGTGCCGCCGCGCTCGAACAGCACCACGCCCAGCTCTTCCTCCAGCTTGCGTATGGCAACGGACAAGGTCGGCTGGCTGACGAAGCAGGCTTCCGCCGCCCGGCCAAAATGCCGTTCGCGGGCGACGGCTACGATGTACTTGAGTTCTGTGAGGGTCATTTCGGTATCTCGGCTATGGTCTTGCGCGGGCTTAGCTGCGCAGGTAGTCCTGTCGGTTGCGCATCCAGCGGTGTAAATGCGCTTTGGCATGATCGGGATAGCGCTTGCGCAATTCCTGCAGGGCTTCTTGCGCCTGTTCCACAATCAAGGCATCGGTTTCCAGGTCCGCGAAGCGCAAAAGCGCCTGGCCGGACTGCCGCACGCCCAGGAATTCACCTGGCCCGCGCAAGGCCAGATCCCGCCTGGCAATATCGAAACCGTCAGATGTTTCGTACATGGCCCGCAGCCGCTGGCGTGCAATGGCCGATAGCGGCGCCTGGTACATCAGCACGCAGATGGATTGCTGGCTGCCCCGCCCTACCCGACCGCGCAATTGGTGCAATTGCGCCAGCCCGAAACGTTCGGCGTGCTCGATGATCATGAGCGAGGCGTTGGGCACGTCCACCCCGACTTCAATCACCGTGGTGGCTACCAGCAAATCTGTCTGGCCATCTCGAAAGGCCTGCATGACTTCTTGCTTCTGGGCCGGAGCCAGCTTGCCATGTATCAGCCCCACGCGCAGATCGGGTAGGGCTGCGGCCAGGCGCGCATGCGTGTCCACTGCGGTTTGCAGTTGCAAGGCTTCGCTTTCCTCTACCAAGGGACACACCCAATAGGCCTGGCGGCCCAACCGCACCTCCGTGACCACGCTGCCCAGGACATCGTCGCGCCGCGTATCGGAGATCAATTTGGTCAGTACCGGGCTGCGTCCCGGTGGCAGCTCGTCGATGACCGATACATCCAGATCTGCGAAAAACGTCATGGCCAGCGTGCGGGGGATGGGTGTGGCACTCATGTTCAGCTGGTGGGGGATAAGCCCGCCTGCATTCGCTTCGTGCTCGCCCTTGCGGCTTAGCTGCAGGCGTTGCCCCACACCGAAGCGATGCTGCTCGTCCAGAATTGCCAGGCCCAGATCGGCAAACTGCACCTTGTCTTGTATTAACGCCTGCGTGCCAACGACCAGTTGCGCATGGCCCGATGCTATGGCTTCGGCGGCCAGCCGCCGCGCCTTGGGCGTCAGGCTGCCGGTAAGCCACGCTACCTGCACCCCCAGAGGCTCCAGCCAGCCGACCAGTTTCTGGAAATGCTGCTCGGCAAGGATCTCGGTCGGCGCCATGATGGCGACCTGACAACCGCTGGATATCGCCTGGGCCGCTGCGAAAGCCGCAACAATGGTCTTGCCGCTGCCCACATCCCCCTGTAGCAAGCGATGCATGGGAAAGCTGCGCCCCAGGTCGCTGGCAATTTCCTCGATGCAGCGTTGCTGCGCAGCGGTCAGCGCAAACGGCAAGCTGTTACGCAGCCCCTGCACCAGATCGCCCTGTGCAGCGGCCAGCGGCTTGGCGCGCTGGCGACGCCGGGCCGCGCGGGCGGCAGCCAGGGACAACTGCTGGGCCAGCAATTCGTCGAACTTGATGCGCGACCATGCCGGATGGCCTCTTTCTATGAGATCCGCATAAGAGACCGTGGCAGGTGGATGGTGCAACATGCGTATGGCCTGACCGAACGGCATCAAGCCATAACGGCTGCATATGTCGTCCGGCAGCGTATCCGAAAGATCAGCCGTCTGCAGAGCATGATCGATGGCTTTACGTAAGGAAGCCTGCGTCAAGCCATCGGTGGTGGGATACACCGGCGTCAGCGCTTCTGGCAGCGGCAAGCCAGCGACCGAAACGCGCGGGTGCACCATCTCGGCCCCATGAAAGCCATGGCGGACCTCGCCTCGCACCCGCAGGCGTCGACCAGGCTCCATCTGCTTTTGCTGGCTGGGATAGAAGTTAAGCCAGCGCAAGGCAAGCTCGCCGCTGTCGTCCCGCAGGGTCGCATGCAGTTGCCGGCGCGGACGAAACTGCACCTCGCTATGCATGACCTCGCCTTCGACCTGAGCGTGCACGCCGGCATACAGCGAGGCGATCGGCACAATCCGTGTCTCGTCCTCGTACCGCAAGGGCAAATGCACCACGAAATCGCCCGGCTCGCGCAAACCCAAAGCCTGCAGCTTGCGCTCGACAAGCGAGGTCGCTTTATCGCCCGTAGCGGCCGGGCGGCGCACTTTCCTGGCAGTCGCCATGCAATTTACCTGTGCTGCCCCGGCTAGATGACGATGATGGCTTCCACCTCGAACTGCGCACCCTTGGGCAAGCTCGAAACGCCGATGGTCGAGCGAGCCGGAAAGGGCTGGGGGATGATGTCGGCCATGATGGCGTTTGCGCTGGCGAACTTGGAAAGGTCGGTCAGGAACAGTGTGAGCTTGACGATACTGTCCAAGGTGCCGCCTGCGGCTTCAATAACGGCCTGCATATTGGCGAACGACTGGCGAACCTGTCCTTCGAAGTTCTCGGACACGAGTTCCCCGGTGGCTGGCTCCAGCCCAATCTGACCAGACAGATAAACTGTTTTTCCGGCGCCGGCCGCTACAGCCTGCGAATACGGGCCTACTGCGGCGGGTGCGGCGTCGGTATGAATAATTTGCTTGGACATGATGCTCTCTGTTTAGTCATAAAAACAACTATCAGAGTGTAATCATCTATAGCCATAATTAAAAGGGGGGGGAGCCGCGATGGACGGCGCGCCGGTCGGCGATTTACTTGTCGACGAAGGCCCGCTCGATGACGTAGTCGCCCGGCTGGCCTACGCCCGCCGATACGACAAAGCCCCTGCTTTCCAGCATGGCGCTGGTGTCGGCCAACATGTGGGGGCTGCCGCAAAGCATGGCACGGTCGACAGCAGGATCCAGCGGCGGCAGGCCGATATCCTTGAACAGCTGTCCAGATTCGACCACATGGGTGATGCGGCCCTGGTGCTTGAACGGTTCGCGCGTGACGGTGGGATAGTAAATGAGCTTTTCGCGCACGACCTCGCCGAAATACTCATTGTTGGGCAATTCGTTCTGGATGAAGTCGGCATAAGCCAGCTCGCTTTTGAAGCGCACGCCGTGCACCAGGACGACTTTTTCGAACCGTTCGTAGACGTCGGGGTCTTTGATGATGCTCATGAATGGCGCCAACCCGGTGCCTGTAGCGAACAGGTAAAGATGCTTGCCCGGCTTCAGGTCATCGGCCACCAGCGTACCCACCGGCTTCTTGCTGATCAGCACCGTGTCGCCTTCCTGCAGATGCTGCAGGCGCGAAGTCAGGGGACCGTCCTGCACCTTGATGCTGAGAAACTCCAGGTTTTCCTCGTAATTGGCGCTGGCGATGCTGTAGGCGCGCATCAAGGGCTTGCCGTTGACCTCCAGGCCCAGCATCACGAAGTGCCCATTATGGAACCGCAGCGCCGGGTCGCGCGTGGTCTTGAATGAAAAGAGGGAATCGTTCCAGTGATGAACGCTAAGGACTTGTTCGGTATTGAAAGCTGCCATGAGTCTCTAAAGTTGAGCGTAAGCCGTTAAGTGATTCTAGACGAGCCGTCGAAGTGTCGATTCGTGTTGAATAGTTGTCCGGAGTCTGCTATCTTTCGGTTATCGAGATGATAATCATTTCCATTCAGGCATTTTACATGCCTGGCTCTATTTTAGCCCTTCCCTGGAGATACCAGATGCGCGCACAACAGTTGCGGCCTTTGCTTCGTTCAATGCTGTTCGTCGGCTTCGCTGCCGTCTCTACCCTTTCGTCTGCTGCATGGTCAGCGGACGTCAGTCTGTACACCACGCGCGAGCCCAAGCTTATCCAGCCATTGCTGGAAGAATTCACGAAAGACACCGGTGTTAACGTCAACACGGTATTCGTCAAGGACGGCCTTATCGAGCGCGTCAAGGCCGAGGGCGATAAATCTCCCGCCGACGTCCTCATGACGGTCGATATCGGCAACCTGCTCGACCTGGTCGAAGCCGGCATCACGCAACCGGTAGACTCGAAAGTACTTAAAGAGACCATCCCCGCCAACTTGCGCGGCGCGGACGATCAATGGTTCACCTTGTCGCTGCGCGACCGCGTGGCCTATGTGGCCAAGGATCTGGACGTTGGCGCCATTACCTACGAAGCCTTTGCCGATCCCAAATGGAAAGGCAAGGTTTGCATACGCTCTGGTCAGCACCCCTACAATACCGCGCTGATCGCGGCCATGATTGCGCATAACGGCGTCGAGGCAACCGAAGACTGGCTGCGCAACGTCAAGAACAATCTGGGCCGTAAGGCAGCAGGCGGCGACCGCGATGTGGCGCGCGACATTCTGGGCGGCATTTGCGATATTGGCATTGCCAACGCCTATTATGTGGGCCGCATGAAGAACGCCGAGCCCGGCACCGACGCGCGCAAATGGGGCGACGCCATCAAGGTCGTACGCCCTACTTTCGCTGCCGAAAAAAGCCGCGGCACGCACGTGAACATCTCCGGCGCTGCAGTGGCCAAGCACGCGCCTAACAAAGACAATGCGGTCAAACTGCTCGAGTACCTGGTGTCGGACAAGGCGCAAGCCATGTATGCCAACGCCAACTACGAGTACCCGATCAAAGAAGGCATACAGTTGGATCCCGTCGTGGCAAGCTTCGGTCCTCTGGTGGTAGATCCCTTGCCGCTTACGGAAATCGCCCGGCATCGCAAGCAGGCCAGCGAACTGGTCGATAAAGTTGGATTCAACAACTAGTAATCCTGGCTGGCGGGTTGCTGCATTTCTGATTGCCTTGTGCGTGATGGCTCCGGTCATCACGCTTTCTTGGCTTGCAATGCAAGGCTCGCTGGACCATTGGTCGCATCTGCTGGACTACGTCCTTCCGACGGCATTTCGCAACACGGCTTTGCTCTTGTTGGGCGTAGGTGTTTTGGTGACGTGTCTGGGGGTGGGTGCCGCCTGGCTGATCACGGCGTTCGACTTCCCGACACGTAATACCTTGTCGTGGGCTTTACTGTTGCCGCTAGCCGTGCCTACCTATATCGTCGCCTTCGCTTATCTGGACATCCTGCACCCCATCGGGCCGGTGCAGGGTCTTATCCGCGACCTGCTTGGCTACGATAGCCCTCGCGACTTCCGGCTGCCCGACCTGCGCTCCTTGCCCGGCGCCATATTTTTGCTGGGCTTCGTCTTATACCCCTATGTTTATCTCAGCACCCGGGTCATGTTCGGCACCCAGGCCGCCAGCCTGCTGGAAGCTGCCCGCGTGCTGGGCGAATCGCCTCGAAGCGTGTTTTTCCGGGTCGCACTTCCGCTGGCACGTCCGGCCATTGCGGTCGGGGTCAGCCTGGCTTTGCTGGAAACCCTGAACGACATAGGCGCGTCCGAGTTCCTCGGTGTGCAGACGCTAACGGTTTCGGTCTACACCACCTGGATAACGCGTAACGATTTGGCCGCGGCGTCGCAAATTGCGCTGGCCATGCTGGCGCTGGTTGTCGCACTGATCATGCTGGAACGATATGGCCGACGTCGCCAACGCTACGCAAGCACGCAGCGCGTCCGTTCCATGCGGGCCCAACGCCTGTCGGGACGGCACGCGCTGGTGGCAATGGGCCTGGGCTGGGCGCCGATCATTATCGGCTTTGTTGCGCCCGGCTTGTATCTGCTGAACGAAACCTTCAAGCATTTCCATACCGTGGGCAGCGTATCGGATAGTCTGCTCATGAGCGGCTACAACACAGTGCGTGTCGCACTGATTGCCACGGTGGCCACCCTGGCCTGCGGCCTGCTCGTTGCCTGGACCGCTCGCAGTGTGCGTAACGGTGCTTCCATGACCTTGTCGCGCGTGTATGCAAGGATAGCCACCTCGGGCTACGCCATTCCGGGCACGGTGCTGGCCATAGGCCTGCTGATGCCCATCATGCTGGTCGATCGCTTCGCGTCTGCTGTGTGGCAGGCGCTGGGCAATCCCGACCCCGGCCTGCTATTGATGGGCACGACCACGGCGCTGGTGTGTGCCTACGTGATCCGCTTTCTTGCCATATCGATAGGCGGCATCGAGGCTGGCCTGGCCCGCATTCCGCCGTCCATAGAACAAGCTTCCCGCCTCCTGGGCGAAACCCACTCCGGCACCTTGCGGCGCATCCACCTGCCCTTGTTAAGGCCCGCGCTGGGGGCTGCCGCCTTGCTGGTTTTCGTCGACACGATGAAAGAGCTGCCCGCCACGCTGATGCTGCGGCCAGTCAACTTCGACACCTTGGCCACCTGGCTTTATGCCGAAGCCGCTCGCGGCACTTACGAGGAAGGCGCTGTGGCGGCGCTGGCCATTGTCCTGGCCGGCCTGCTGCCGGTTATTCTTCTGGCCCGTACCCAATTCAAGACCAACTATTGATATGTCCGACCAACTGACTCTCGACAATATTTCCCTGGCTTATGACACGCCGGACGGCGTGGTGCCGGTCATCCAGCAACTGTCGCTATGCCTGGAGCAAGGCAGCATAGGATGCCTGCTTGGCGCATCTGGATGCGGCAAAACGACGGTACTGCGAGCGATCGCGGGCTTCGAGCCCTTGCGCGCCGGCACCATTTGCCTGGGTGATACGGTACTGTCCACGGTGGGGCAACAAGTGCGGCCCGAACACCGCCATGTCGGAATGATGTTCCAGGACTACGCGCTGTTCCCGCACCTGAACGTCGAGAAGAACATCGCCTTTGGACTGCGTCGCTGGGACAAACCCCGGCGTAGCCGACGTGTACAAGAGCTGCTTGCGCTAACCGGGCTGGAAGGCTCGGAGCGCCGCTATCCCCACGAGTTGTCGGGCGGGCAACAGCAACGGGTCGCGCTGGCACGCGCCCTCGCCCCCGAGCCGGAGTTGCTATTGCTGGACGAGCCTTTCTCCAACCTGGATGTCGATACGCGCGAGCGCCTGGCGTTCGAGGTACGCGACATTCTTAAAAAAACCGGTCACACCGCCGTACTGGTTACGCACAATCAGGCCGAAGCCTTCGCCATCGCAGATCGTATCGGCGTCATGCAGAAAGGCGAGATCGTGCAGTGGGATACGCCTTACGGCTTGCATACCCGGCCAGCCACCACTTTCGTGTCCGACTTCATCAAACGCGAAGCCTTGATGGCGCAGCGCGCCCAGGCTTACTTGCGCGGCGAAGCCCACCCGACCGCGATAGCGGTCGGCGCATAAGCGGTCCGCCTAGAACTGATAGGTATAAGTCAGCTGCAATACATCCAGGCCATCGTTGGGCTTCTTGATGCCGGCATTGGAAAAATGCGAGTACCGCAAGCCGATACGGTGGGCATCTGCGATTAGCGCGCCTACGCCAATATGGTTGCCGAACTGAAATGCGGAACCCAGTCCTTTGTCGGCAAAGCTTGTGCGGCTAAAGGCGTTGACGCCCACGCCGACTTCAGTATAGAAAAATTCATTAGGCCACCAGCGCAACATCGGTGTAGCGCTCACCTGCCACAGGGAATCGGGATGTCCGTGCTGCGCATCCCAATAAGCGACGCCCAGTTCGGCCGTCAGCGTGACACGACCCCATTCACCACTGGACTGATGGCTCCACAACGGAGCGGTCTCATAGACCAGGCCCAGTCGACGGTAGTCGTCGTGATAGCCCAGTCTTGCGCCCCAGCCTTCGCCCTGCCCCGCCTGCCAAAAGTTCGACTCAGCGGAACCAGTGCTCGTCTGTGCGACCGCCATGCTTCCGGTGCCAAGGGCCAATGCAAGTATGCCAACATGAACCCACTGAGCGGGCTTGATGGAACGGGGCGTAGTCATGATGCTTCCTCTGCTTGATGAGACAACGCCTAGAAGCAAGCTTTATGCCCGTAAGGATTCAGGATCGATCAACGCCGTCTATGCCCAGGTCGGCGCATTTGCGCGTCAGGGTATTGCGCCCCATGCCCAGGCGCTGTGCCGCTTCCACACGTCGGCCGCGGCTGTAGCTCAATGCGGTCTCAAGCAACACCCGCTCAAAGTCGCGCGTCAGCGTGGCCATGATGGCCGGCTCATTGCGCGACAGCCTGCCTTGCGTTTCGTGGGCCAGGGCCTGCATCCAGTTGGCCGGCGCTGTGGCAGACCTGCGTTGCGGCTCACCGTCATCGACGACATCATCCTCGGCGCGCAGCTCGGGCGGCAAGTCCTTGATGTCGATGGTCTGGCTGGGTGACATCACCGTCAGCCATTGGCAGAAGTTTTCGAGCTGGCGGATATTACCCGGGTAATCGAAGGCGCAAAGCACCTCCAGGGCTGCGGCCGAGACGCGGCGTACCGGCACCCCCAGTGCGGCGGCGCTATCGTGCATAAAACGTTCCACCAGCCCGGCGATGTCCTGGCGCCGCTCGCGCAAGGGGGGTAGTCGCAAGCGGATGACGTTTAAACGATGGAACAGATCTTCGCGGAATCGGCCCTCGGCCACGCGCTGCTCCAAAGGCTGGTGCGTGGCGGCCACGATGCGGGCATCGGCCTGAATGGCTTGTGATCCACCCACACGATAGAAGCTGCCTTCGGCCAGCACCCGGAGCAGGCGGGTTTGCAGGTCGAAAGGCATGTCGCCGATCTCATCAAGAAACAGGGTGCCGCCGCGTGCTTCTTCGAAGCGGCCCCGCCTTTGTTGCGTTGCCCCGGTAAAGGCACCGCGCTCGTGGCCAAACAGCTCGGCCTCCAGCAGGTCCTTCGGTATGGCCGCCGCGTTGAGGGCCACAAAAGGACCTTTGGCCCGTTCACTGTGTTCGTGCAGGGCCCGGGCAACCAGCTCTTTGCCAGTGCCTGATTCGCCCGTGATCAATACCGTGACAGAGGACGCCGCCAACCTGCCGATGGCGCGAAACACCTCTTGCATGGCGGGCGACGAAGACTGGATCATTGTGCGACCCGGGTTTGTCGCGCCGGTCGCTGTCGTGCCGGCATCCTGGTCAGCATCATGGCTTGCGGTCATGGCCGCCGCACGCTCGACCAGCGCTACCGCATCATTCACGTCAAAGGGCTTGGGCAGGTACTCGAAGGCCCCTTTCTGAAATGCGGCTACGGTGCTGTTCAGGTCGGTAAAGGCCGTCATGACGATGACAGCCATGTGGGGGTGCGCCTGCTTGACCTGGTGCAACAGTGCCAGGCCATCTTGCCCAGGCATGCGCACATCGGTCATCAGCACGCTGGGCATTTCTGAATTCAGTGCATCGATGACATCGGCCGCGTTCGAAAAGCTGCGCACCGGCAAATTGGCCCTGTCCAGTGCTTTCTCGAGTACCCATCGTATGCTTTGGTCGTCATCGACTATCCATACCGGCTTCATAATTGCTCCAATGGCAGCACCATGCGGAATTCCGTGCGGCCCATTTGCGTATCGAACTCGACCACGCCGCCGTGCTGTTGCACGAGCTCCTGCGCCAGGCTCAGCCCCAGCCCCGTGCCGTTGGCCCGGCCCGTGACCAGCGGATGAAACAGCTTGTCTTGCAAGGCGCCGGGTACACCCGGACCGTTATCGATGACGGAGATCACTACGCCCAACTTGATCTGCTGCGTGGCCACTAGCAGCTGGCGGCCAATCCGGGTGCGCAGGCATAGCTGTGGGACTTCCTGCATTGCAGACTCGGTAAGCGCCTGCGCTGCGTTGCGGGTCAGGTTCAACAAGGCCTGAAACAATCGGTCGAAGTCGGCGTCCAGCTCGGGCACCGACGCGTCGTAATCCCGCTCGATCGCTACGCTGGGAAACTCGGCGCCCACCAGCTTGCGGACTCGCTCGCATACCTCGTGTATGTTCAGACGAGTCCGTTTCAGGCTGCCGCCCTGTGGCGTGATCAGCCTGTCGATCAAGCCCGCCAGGCGATCCACCTCGGCAACAATGACGCGGGTGTATTCCTGCAGCGACTCAGACCCCAATTCGGCCTGCAGCAATTGCGCCGCGCCACGTATGCCGCCCAGGGGGTTCTTGATCTCATGCGCCAGATTGCGCAGCGACTCGCGTTGCGCCGCAAGTTCTTTACTTAACTGCTGATGCTTGTCCAGCAGGACGTGATGTTCGATCTGCCTGACTTCCAGCAAGCCCGCCCATGGCAGGCCCTGCAGCGGAACAATCACCAGGCTTACCGACAGCCGCCCACCTGGGTGCTCAATGATGCAGTCCTGACGCAGTATGCCGAACCGGCCCGCCAACGCTTCAGGCAGCCGGTCCGCCAATCCGGCCTCCGGATCGAACAGCCTGTCTGCCGCCTGCCCCACAAGCCGGCGGCGCGACATGCTGAACAACTCTTCTGCGGCCGTGTTGGCCCGCAGCACGAGACCGGACTCATCCAGCAGCAGGACAGCCGTGGAGAGCAGGTCGTAACTGGCGACGTCCATGTCGAATCCAAAAGGCCATGGGCGCCGGCCTGGCCGCCCGACCTGGCTAGAGGCTGTAGTACATGTCGAACTCGACGGGGTGTGGCGTCATGCGCAAGCGCGTGATCTCGGCTTGCTTCAGTTCGATGTAGGCATCGATCATGTCGTTGCTGAATACCCCGCCGCGCGTCAGGAACTCGCGGTCGGCATCCAGGGCCTCGATGGCCTCTTCGAGCGTCACGCACACCGTTGGGATCTTTGCGTCTTCTTCCGGCGGCAAATCGTACAGATTCTTGTCGGCGGGATCGCCCGGATGGATCTTGTTCTGGACGCCGTCCAGGCCGGCCATCATCAGCGCCGAAAACGCCAGATAGGGGTTGGCCAGCGGATCGGGGAAACGCGCCTCCACGCGGCGGCCCTTGGGGCTGCCCACATAGGGAATCCGGATCGAAGCCGACCGGTTACGCGCCGAGTAGGCCAGCTTCACGGGTGCTTCGTAATGGGGCACCAGACGCTTGTACGAGTTGGTTCCCGGGTTGGTCAGGGCGTTCAGGGCCCTGGCGTGACGGATGATGCCGCCTATGTAAAACAGGGCAAACTCGGACAGCCCGGCATAGCCGTTACCGGCGAACAGGTTTTGTCCGTCTTTCCAGATGGACTGGTGCACGTGCATGCCCGAACCGTTGTCGCCAACGATGGGCTTGGGCATGAAGGTAGCCGTTTTGCCGTAGACGTGCGCAACATTGTGTACGGTGTACTTCAGGATTTGGTTCCAGTCGGCGCGCTCGACCAGCGTGCTGAATTGTGTGCCGATTTCCAGCTGCCCAGCTCCGGCCACTTCGTGGTGATGCACCTCGACCGGGACACCTTGCTGTTCCAGCAGCAAGCACATTTCAGAACGCATGTCGTGGAAGGAATCTACCGGGGGCACCGGCACATAACCGCCCTTGACGCGTGGGCGGTGACCCTGGTTGCCGCCTTCCATATCCATGGAGCGCGACCACGGTGCCTCTTCGGATTTGATCTTGACGAAACTGCCCGACATGTCGTCGTTCCAGGTAATGCCGTCAAACACGAAAAACTCGGGCTCAGGGCCGAAGTAAGCCGTGTCGCCCAGGCCGCTGGACTTCAGATAGGCTTCCGCACGTTTTGCAAGGGAACGCGGGTCGCGATCATAGCCTTTCAGGTCGGAAGGCTCGACCACATCGCAAGTCAGGTTTAGCGTGGGCTCTTCGCGGAAAGGATCCATGCGTGCAGAGCCGGCATCCGGTATCAACACCATGTCCGATGCTTCAATACCCTTCCATCCTGCAATGGAGGAGCCATCGAACGCTACGCCAACTTCCAGGCGCTCTTCATCGACCAGACCGGCCGGTACCGTCAAGTGGTGCTCCTTGCCCAGCGTGTCGGTGAATCGGAAATCCACAAAGGCAACTTCTTTATCGGCGATCAACTTGATGACTTCTTCGGGCGTGGGCATATAGGCTCCTGAACCTGGATTGAATGGTGACACACTGCTTTACGCAAAGTCCGTGCCAGCTTTTTCGGCGTCGACGTGAGCCTGGGAAGTGCGTAGAGTAGACAGAAAGCCCCAAACTGGGGCTCGATGCACCGATATGGTGCAGATTGTAGTGCGCCAGCCGTTTACTGCGCAACGTTAATCGAGAAATTCTGCCTGCAAGTCGTTCAAGAACCGCCAACCCAATTCGGTGGCACGCAATCGTTCTTTGTCCGGTTCCAGCAAGCCCTTGCTTATCGCGCTGTCTATCGCCGGCGCAATCGCCAATATGGACTGACCGGTGCGCTCGATGAAACTGCTGCGCGGTACGCCCTCCTTCAGGCGCAAGGCATTAAGCATGAACTCGAAACCCAGCTCCTTCCACTGCACGGCACGATCTTCGGCAAGGTGGCTGCCGTCCCGCCGTACCGCCTTCTGCATCCAGGAAGTCGGGTTCTTGATCTTGGCCTGCCTGACGATGCGATCGTGAAAGGAAAGCTTGCCGTGGGCCCCAGGGCCTATACCCAGATAGTCACCAAACTCCCAATAATTGAGGTTATGGCGACTGCGTTGGCCCGGCTGGGCATAGGCCGACACCTCGTAGCGTTCCCAACCGCGCGCCGCCGTGGTGTCGGTAATGAAGTCTTGCATGGCGGCGCTTAGATCGTCGTCCGGCACCACCGGCGGATACTTCGCAAACACGGTGTTCGGCTCGAGCGTCAGGTGATACAGAGACAGATGGCCCGTCTGATAGTCCATGGCCTGCAGCAAATCGCTGCGACAGCCCTCCAGCGTCTGACCGGGCAAGGCGTACATGATATCCAAGTTGACGCGGTCGACCGCCGCCTGCGCCGCCTCGATGGCCGAGCGTGCCTGGGCACCGTCGTGTATGCGTCCCAGCGCCTTCAGCGCCCGGTCATCGAAGCTCTGTATGCCCAGCGATATCCGATTGACACCGCTGGCGGCGTAATCCAGGAAGCGCCCGGCCTCGACTGTTCCCGGGTTGGCTTCCATGGTGATTTCCGCATCCGGCAAAAGGTTCAGGCAGGCGCGCAGCATTGCCAGCATATCGTCCACAGCGCGGGCCGAAAGCAGGCTGGGGGTGCCGCCGCCGATGAACACCGAAATCACCTGCCGTCCCCAGATCAGCGGCAAGGCTTGCTCGAGATCGGCCTGGAGCGCCGCCAGATACTCTTGCTCGGGCACCTCGGTGTTGAGCTCATGAGAATTGAAATCGCAGTAAGGGCACTTGCGTACGCACCATGGCACATGCACATACAAGGACAGCGGGGGCAAGCTGGAAAGAATACTGCGGCCGCCGGGGCCGGGGACGACGGTGGGCTTTTTCATGAAAGGCGCCCTCGCAAGGCCTGTAGCAGCGTCTGCAGTGCCTGCGCGCGATGGCTTAGTCGGTTCTTTTCCTCCGGCACAAGCTCGGCAACCGTCTTGCCCAGCGCGGGAAGAAAGAAGTGGGGGTCATAGCCAAAGCCATGGCTGCCCCGGGGGGTGTCCACGATTTCTCCTTCCCAGGTGCCTTCCACGACGATGGGCCGCGGATCGTCGGCTGACTGCAGCCATACCAATACCGCTACATAAGAGGCGCTACGGTCGGTGGATGAAGCAAGCTCCTGCACCAGCCGCCTGTTGTTGGCGGCATCCGACTTGGCGCCGCCCTCGTGCATGGCCGCATAGCGCGCCGAATGCACCCCCGGCGCACCGCTCAAGGCATTGACGCAAAGGCCCGAGTCATCAGCCAGCGCGGGCATACCGGTAAGCCGGCTGGCGTGGCGAGCCTTGGCCAGGGCGTTTTCCAGGAAGGTCGAGTAAGGCTCATCCGCTTCAGGGACTTGCAAGTCGCCTTGAGGACGCATAAGTATGCCGGCCTTGCCAAGAATGGCAGAGAACTCAATTACCTTGCCGGCATTGTTCGATGCCAGTACGACTTCAATCATGTTGACGACCTTCCGCGGCATCCTTGACCAGCAAAGACACCAACTCTTTAGCGAATACGGGGAGTTTATCGAACTGCTTCACGCAGATATGCAGACGCCGCAGTGCCCAGGCATCCGCCAGCTGAATGATTTTAAGCGGCAAATCCTTCACGTAGCGGCCGGCTGCGGATTCCGGAATGACGCCTATGCCGACATGGGCGGCGATCATCCTGCAAGCGGCTTCGAAATTGCTGACCTCTACCCGAAAGCGCAACATGCGTCCCAGGTCGTCGGCCGCCTGCAGCAGGAAGGCGTGGATCGCACTGGTTTCCGAAAGGCCAACGTAGTCATAGGCCAGTGTTTCATCGAAGTTGACAACGGCGCTACCCGCCAGGGGGTGATCCACGTGCGTGACCAGCACCAGTCTGTCGGTACGGTAGGGAAGAAACTCGATGTTTTCCCCGCCGCCAACCTGGGCCGTGATCCCGATGTCTGCCGAACCGTCCACCACTGCCTTGATGACCTGAAAGCTCAGGCGCTCGCGAAGTTCGACCGTGACGTCGCGGTGCTCGCCAAGGTAGTTTGCCAGGATGGCAGGCATGAATTCGTTCATGGCGGTCGTATTGGCGTACACCCGTACGCGACCTTTCACGCCACTGGCGTACTCCTGGATGTCGCCCCGCAAGTGCTCCAGTTGACGCAAGACCACACGGGCATGCTTGACGAAGGCCTCCCCCGACGGCGTAAGGGTTACGCCCTGGCTGCTGCGGTACAGCAAAGCGGTACCCAGATGACTTTCAAGGTTTTTAACGCGGTTGCTGGCCGCCGGCAGCGAAAGAAAGGATCTTTCTGCCCCTTTTGTCATGCTGTGAGCGCTCGCGACGTTCACCATAAGCTGCATGTCAGTCAGGTCGAAGTGCATGGCCATGTGGCGTTCTCTTCAAAATTGGTAAACCTATGCTTAAGCAAGCGCAAATTGGCAAGCTGTACGCATTCAGGCAAAGTGATAGACATTGTAATTAAACCCGGGTATTGACTTCATGACGCAAGACAACGCTTTTCAGGACATACGCGACGCAATCCGCGACCTTTGTGCGCAATTCCCACCGGAGTATTTCCGCAAGATCGATGAAGAGCGCGGTTACCCGGACGAGTTCGTCAAAACCTTGACCGAGGCCGGATGGCTGGCTGCCCTGATACCCGAGGAATACGGCGGCTCGGGGCTGAGCCTGACGGCGGCATCGGTGATCATGGAAGAAATCAACCGCAATGGCGGCAATTCTGGCGTCTGCCACGGGCAAATGTATAACATGGGCACTTTACTGCGCCATGGCTCGGACGAGCAAAAGCAGCGATACCTGCCCCGCATCGCCAGTGGCGAACTGCGTTTGCAGTCCATGGGCGTTACCGAGCCCACCACAGGCACCGATACGACCAAGATCAAGACCACGGCCGTGCGCAAGGGCGATCGCTACGTCATCAACGGCCAGAAGGTCTGGATTTCGCGTATACAGCACTCGGACCTGATGATACTGCTGGCACGCACGACACCACTGGATCAGGTAAAGAAAAAATCCGAAGGCATGTCGATCTTCCTGGTCGATCTGCATGATGCCGTCAAGCACGGGATGACGGTGCGCCCCATACCCAATATGGTCAATCACGAGACCAATGAGCTGTTCTTCGACAATCTTGAGATCCCTGCCGAGAACCTCATCGGCGAGGAAGGCAAAGGTTTCAGGTACATCCTGGACGGCCTCAATGCCGAGCGCGCCCTGATCGCCGCCGAGTGCATAGGCGACGGGCACTGGTTTATCGACAAGGTGTCGGCATACGTCAAGGAGCGCATTGTATTCAACCGCCCCATCGGACAGAATCAAGGCGTGCAGTTTCCCATCGCGCGCGCTCATATCAATATAGAGGCTGCAAGCTTGATGCGCTTTGAGGCTTGCCGACTGTACGACGCCCACCAGCCTTGTGGCGCGCAAGCCAATATGGCCAAGCTGCTGGCGGCCGATGCCTCCTGGGAAGCCGCCAATGCTTGCCTGCAGTTCCATGGGGGCTTTGGTTTCGCCAACGAATACGACATCGAGCGCAAGTTCCGCGAGACGCGGCTGTACCAGGTTGCTCCCATTTCGACCAACCTGATCCTGTCTTACGTCGCCGAGCATGTCCTCGGACTGCCCCGCTCCTTTTAACCGCAGCCTCACTTCAAGATTGCCATGCCCGACACGACCAGCCACCCAAGCGCCGAGCTCGCCGAGTTCACCGCGCAACTTGCCTACGAAGACATCCCGTTCGAAGTTCTGCGCCGCACTGAAGACCTGATGCTCGATTGCGTGGCATCGATACTGGCCGGGTCCAGCGCCCGCTCGGTACAGGCCATAGCGCACCTGGCCGACATCATGGGCCCGACCAGCGGCCCGTCCGAAAACATGGTCACACGCAAGACGACCAGCCCCTTGTTTGCCGCCATGGTCAATGCGGCCTCGGCACACATGGTTGAGCAGGACGACGTCCATAATGGCTCGGTGTTCCATCCGGCAGCCGTGGTTTTTCCGCCGGCCATAGCAGTGGCCCAGGCGCTGGGCCGCTCCGGGCCTGACTTGTTGACGGCCTGCGTGGCCGGCTACGAAGCCGGCATACGCATCGGCGAATTCCTGGGCCGCTCGCATTACAAGGTGTTCCATACCACCGGCACGGCGGGCGCACTGGCCTCGGCCGTGGCCGTAGGGCGCCTGCTGGGTTTGGACAAGAAGCAGATGCTGAACGCGCTGGGCTCGGCCGGAACGCAAGCGGCCGGCTTGTGGGAGTTCTTGCGCGATGGCGCTGATTCCAAGCAATTGCATACCGCCAAGGCAGCCAGCAACGGGGTCAGTGCTGCCTACCTGGCTCTGGATGGATTCACGGGCGCACAACGCATACTGGAAGGCTCGCAAGGGATGGCTGCCGGCATGTCCACCGACGCCGACCCGTCCCGCCTTACCGACGGGCTGGGCAGCCGCTGGACCGTACTTGAAACCTCCTTCAAGTTTCATGCCTCGTGCCGCCATACACACCCGGCCGCCGATGCCTTGCAAGCGCTGATGCACACGCACGGCCTGGGCGCCGACCAGATCGCTTCAGTGGTTGCGCAGGTGCATCAGGGCGCCATCGACGTACTTGGCCCGGTAACGCATCCGGTTACGGTGCATCAATCCAAATTCTCGATGGGCACGGTGCTGGGCCTTATCGCCACGCATGGCCGTGCCGGCTTGCCCGAGTTTGACGGCGCCCTCCACGACGCCGGCATCGCGGATTTTCGTTCGCGGGTCACGATGGAGCTGGATCCTGAAGTCGATGCGGCTTACCCGCGCCAGTGGCTGGGCAAGGTAAGGGTGCAAACGACGGACGGCCGCAGCCTGGAAGCACGTGTCGACGAACCCAAGGGCGATCCGGGCAATACGCTGTCGCGCCCCGAACTGGAAGACAAGGCCTTGAGGCTGGGAACCTACCGCAACGCCGCTACGCCAGCAGAAGTCCAGGCACTGATCGGCCGTATCTGGGGCCTGGCCGACACCAGCATGGTGGGCCGGCTACTGGCCTAGCGCCTGCTTTTGCAGAGCCAGCAACTGTGTGATGCCGCCCTCGGCCAGTTGCAGCAGTGTGTTCAGTTGGGCGCGGTCGAAGGTCTGCCCTTCGGCCGTGCCCTGCACTTCCACGAAGTGACCTGCGCCCGTCATGACAATGTTCATGTCGGCGCCGCAACCGGCGTCTTCTTCGTAATCCAGGTCCAGCACCGCAGTACCGTTGACCAAGCCTACCGATACGGCGGCAACCTGGTCCAGGATGGGATTGCTGCTTAATACCCCGCGTTCCATCAGACCCTGTACTGCAATGGCTGCCGCCACCCAGGCGCCGGTGATGCTCGCGCAACGCGTGCCGCCATCAGCCTGCAATACATCGCAATCCAGTTGCAGGCTGCGTTCGCCCAAGGCGGAGAGATCGAATACCGCACGCAAGCTGCGCCCGATCAAGCGCTGTATTTCCTGGGTGCGGCCGCTTTGCTTGCCGCGCGCCGCTTCCCGGTCGGAACGGGTATGGGTAGAGCGCGGCAGCATTCCGTACTCGGCGGTCACCCAACCTTGCCCCTTGCCCTTCAGAAACGGCGGCACTTTTTCCAGAATGCTGGCGTTGCAGAGTACATGGGTGTCGCCGGCACGTATCAGGACCGACCCTTCGGCATGGCGCGTGTAGCCGACCTCCATGGTCAGCGGGCGTAGTGCATGGACTGCTCGTCCCGTTGGACGCATGGCGGTGGACGATAGTGGCAGTTGGCTGTCGGACAAACGAAACTCCTGAATGAGATGATAAGGGCCGGCGAATGATTGTCGCATGAGACCGGCTTACAATAAGCGGCAACAATAGCGCAAAGGTAAACCCCGATGATACGCAGCATGACCGCTTTTGGCAGCGGACGAACCGAATCCCCGCAAGGCACAGTCAGTGTAGAGTGCCGAACCGTCAACAGCCGTTATCTGGATATCAATTTTCGCCTGCCCGATGACCTGCGTATGGCCGAAGGCGTGTTGCGCGAAGAGCTAGGCAAGGTACTGAAGCGTGGCAAGATAGACTTGCGCGTCAACTATACGCGAGCCGACACAGGCGGCCGGCCGGTACTCGATGTCGATTATGCGCGCGAGATGGCAGCGCAACTTGCGCAAGCCCGCAAGATAATCCCGGACCTTCCCGCACCGCGTTTGGCGGAACTGATGGTGTCCGGCACCGAATCCGAAGGCTTTGATCCCGACATCTGGACGGCCATGTGCCGCGAGGCAGCTGCTCAGGCCATCGGCCAGCTACAGGAGGCACGCGAACGCGAAGGCCAACGCTTGGCCGACATGATGCTTGACTGTGCGGCTCAGGTAAGCGCCATCGTGGATGAAGTCGAGAAAGATCTACCCGCCATGCTGGCCGAGCATCAGGCCAAGCTGGGCAACAAGCTGCGCGACGCGCTGACCTCTGCCAGCCCCGAAGGGTATATGCACATCACGGGGCCGGAGCTCTCGGCCCGAATCGCACAGGAAGCCTCCTTGTTCTCTTTGCGTATCGACGTCGCCGAAGAATTATCCAGAATGCGTTCCCACATCGCCGAATTGCAGCATCTGCTCGGCAGTGATACCCAGGTCAAAACTGCAGCATCGGCCAAGAGTGGTGGTAGCGCCGGCAAGCGTCTTGATTTCCTGTTCCAGGAAATGAACCGCGAAGCCAATACCTTGGGCTCGAAAGCCAGCGCCCTAAGTGTCACCCGCGCCGCCATCGATCTGAAACTGCTGATCGAACAAATGCGCGAACAGGCGCAAAATATCGAATAAGCGGCAGTTCTATTCGGGCGGCGTAACGGGAACGCGCAAGCCTGCCGCGGTGCCAGCCGGCGCATGGGGCGGCACCAACGCCTCGGGTGGCAACACAATCGGCTCCAGCGTGTGATCGTCCTCGTGTATCCACTCGCGCCAGATCGCCACCAGCAGAGCCATCAGCACCGGCCCGATAAACAGCCCGACCAGACCCATGGTCTTGACCCCGCCGACCAAGCCAAAAAACGTAGGCAAAAATGGCAGCTTGACCGGTCCGCCGACCAGATGCGGACGCAAGGTCTTGTCCACAATGAACAGTTCTATCGCGCCCCAGGCGAACAAGCCCAAGCCGGCCATGGCATTGCCCGAACCCACCAAATAAAGCGAAACCAGCGAAAAAGCCAGCGGCGCCCCGCCGGGGATCAATGCCATGAAACCGGTGATCACGCCCAGCAGTACCGGCGAAGGCACGCCGGCAACCCAGTAAGCCGTACCCAGCACCACGCCCTCTCCGAGCGCGATCAAGCCCATGCCGGTGACGGTGGAATTAATGGTGGCAGGCACCACGCGTGAAAAGCGCTGCCAGCGCCCGGGCAGGATGCGTTCTCCGACGATATCGAGCTGACCGAGTATGCGCATGCCATCCTTGTAGATGAAAAACAGCGTAATCAGCATGAACACCACAGTCAGCAGCAAACGGAAGATGTCGCCGGTGGCCGACAGCAGCATACGGTAGATATTGCCCAGATGCTCGCCGCTGACCAGCTCTACCACTTCGCCCAGCGCATGTGGCTCGCCAAGATAGGTGGCCCAGTACTCGGCCAGTCGCTCGCCGACCAGCGGCAGGGCTGGTATCCAGGCCGGCGTCGGCATGCCGTGCCGGTTGGCTGCCAGCGTCCAGCCAATAAAGCTGTTGGCTTCCTGTATGGCATAGCTCAGGGCCAGCGACAGTGGAATAATCAGCACCAGAATGACGATGATGAGCGCCAGGCTGGCGGCCACCGCGTTGCGTCCGTTGCATGCCTGCTCCAGCCGACGATACAGGCGCCAACTGGCAAGACTGATGATCAACGCGGCCAGGACCGGAACCAGGAAGCCGCTGAGGAAGTACAGCCCCACCAGTACGACCAGCACAAGTAGCCAGCGAGCGATGAGATAAGCGGGCAAGACAGGTTGCATGTTGACGTAAGTAATGACGACGGAAGGTTTCGACAATATCACGAATCGGCTTGCCGCTGCCTCGCGTGCATCCCGGCGCCACGCTGCGCAGGCCTAGCGGCGCAATTTGGCGATGCCCTTCACGATGCCGAGCGCGACGGCCCCTGCGGCGATGCCTATCACCGCATTGAACAGCATGGGGCCGATCGCCGCCGTCATTGCCTCGCCGAAGCCCTGGATGTCGTTGTTGATATGCAAAATGTGGTGGATGGTGATCTCGGCCCCGGGTATGCCATGCACGAGGATCCCACCCCCCACCAGAAACATGGCGGCGGTTCCGGCGATGGACAAGCCCTTCATAAGATAAGGCGCGAAAGCCAGTATGCCTGTGCCCAGCTTGCGCAATGCGCCATCGTAAGCGCCCTGCCCTTGTCGCTGTTGAAGGTAAAGACCTGCATCGTCCAGCTTCACAACGCCCGCCACGAAGCCATAGACGCCGACGGTCATCGCAATCGCGACGATGGTCACCACCGTGGCCTGGACGGAAAAAGAAGCCTGCGCCACCGTACCCAGCGTAATGGCGACGATCTCAGCCGAAAGGATGAAATCCGTGCGGATGGCGCCTTTGATTTTTGTCTCTTCCGGGGTGGGCCCGTTGTCGGGCGGGTTCAGGTTCAGCGCGCTGGGGGTACGGTCCGCAGGCCCGTGGGAGGAGTCGATGATTTCCGGGTGATCATCTTGCTTGGCATGGAAAAGCGAATGGAGCACCTTCTCGACGCCTTCATAGCAAAGGTAGACACCGCCTATCATCAGCAAGGGGACAATGGCAATCGGCAGGAACACGCTGATGGCGAGCGCCAAGGGTACGAGTATGAGCTTATTGAGGAACGAACCCTTGGCCACTGCCCATACCACCGGCAACTCGCGATGGGCGACGCTGCCAGAGACCTGTTGCGCATTCAGAGCAATGTCATCGCCCAGGACGCCGGCGGTTTTTTTGCCGGCCATCTTGGTTAGCAAGGCAACGTCGTCCAGGACCGTCGTAATATCGTCCAACAAAGCCAACAAGCTGCCTGCAGCCATCGCCACCCCCGTGCATGATTATCGTTAAAGGGATGGTACAGGTTGCTTGAACCTGCGACGAGTGCCGTTACAAGCAGAAAAGCTACTTCCAGGCCCGCAGGAAAGCCAGCACAACCCTGGCGGAGTTGTCGGCGGCGATATTCATGAAAGTGTGCATCTCATTGGCGCCCTTGCCACCGCCAGCCAAGTCGCTTAGCGACCGGAACGCAATGAAGGGAACATCATTGCTGTAGGCAACCAAGGCACAGGCGGCGCTTTCCATGTCCAGCACGTTTGCCTGGAAAGTGTCGAACACATATTCGCGCAGGGCCGCGTTATCGACAAAAGCCGGTCCCGATACGCCATTGCCGCCAACAATGACTTGCGGCGGACGGTCCAGGCAGCGGTCTTGTGCGTCGCAGGCAAGCAGGCCGGCATCGCCCATGTTGCGTGCAACGGCCAGCATTTGTGGGTCGACATCAAACCAAAACTTGCGATGCACCTGCGGCAGCTTAGCCGAGCGGGCCTTGATGGTACGGGGATGCATCATGCCGAAGTTCTGGAACGGCATGGCCTCGCCGTCTCGTGGCGTGTACACGCCCTGCCCGGTTTCGCGCGCCATCAGCACTTCCAGGTATTGTCCCCAGCGCTCGACAACAGTGACGTCGCCGATGTGCAGGTCGGGATTCACGCCGCCGGCAATCCCGCTGAACACGATATGCGACACACGGAAGCGATCCAGTGCCAGTTGGGTGTTCATGGCGGCGTTCACCATGCTGATACCACTCAGGAACATGACCACCGGCTTGCCTTCAAGCGTACCCGTCGTGAAGGTAAGGCCATTGGCCTCATAGCTGGCAGGTTCTGTGAGCTCGTCAAGCAGCAGCGCCAGCTCGGGCTCGAATGCCGAAATCACTGCAATGCGCGGGGTGGCATCGAACCATTGCTGGGCCCAGACGCGCGGCGGGCCAAGAACAACAACAAACAAAAACAAAGTGCTAAAGCAAAAACGGAAGAAACGAGCCATGTCCTTAACCGGATGATTGTGACAAAGCGTTAAGTGTAGTCGGCTTTTCCCAACCGCCGCCTATGGCGCGGACCAGATTGACGGCTTCGCGCGCCCGCAAGCCGTCCAGTTGCACAGACGTCCGTTTCTGTTGCAGCACCACGCGATCTGCATCGATCACATCCAGATAACTGACCGAGCCCTCGCGATACTGGATCTGCGACAGCTCGGCGGCACGGCCGGCCGCCTGCACCGCCTTGTCTTGCACGGCCGTCTGTTCGCCCAGGATACGCAGCGCGGACAAACCATCCTCCACTTCGCGGAAAGCCTGCAACACGGTTTGGCGATAGCGCGCCACGTCTTCTTCGTAGGCGGCGCGGGCCCTATCTACGTCGGCTTGCCGGCGCCCACCATCGAATATAGGCAAGGACAACACCGTCCCCACGAGCGGCCCGAGCAGGAATGTGCGGCTGGACCATTCGAACAGATCGCCCAGATCGGTCGACTCGTAACCATAGGCCCCCGTCAGGTTCAGCCGAGGGAAGAATGCGGCACGGGCAGCGCCCACCCGCGCGTTGGCAGCCGCCATGCGGCGTTCTGCGGCGGCGATGTCGGGTCGGCGCTCCAGTAATGACGATGGCAAGCCCGCCGGTATGCTGACCTGGACTCTTTGCAGCTCACCCGGCGCGATGTCGAAATAGGCTGGCGGCTTGCCCAGCAGGATGGACAAAGCATGCTCGGCGGCCGCACGTTGTCGGGTAACCGCCAAGGCTTCGGACCTGGCCGCAGCCAGTTCGGTTTCCGAACGCGCCAGGTCCAGCTCGCTGATATCGCCCTCTGTGTACCGGCGTTGCACCAATCCATATGTCTTCTCGCGCAGATCAACGGTTTGGCGATACAAGGCTTGCTCTGCATCCAGTTGCCGGATCAGAAAATAGGTTTGCGCAACATCGGCTTGCAAGGCCAGTTGAACCGAGTGATACAGGGCGGCCGCCTGCTGAGCGTCAGCATCGGCGGCATCGACGGTCGCCGCAACGCGGCCAAACAGATCGACTTCATAGGCCAGACCCACCTCTGCCCGCCACAAGGTCGCCGCGCCGTTCGGCGCATCCGCCCCCAGGCCCTGCGAGGCGTTGGAGGCGCGTTGACGCATGGGCCCGACGCCGGCATCCATTTGCGGATAGCGCTCCGCGCCCGCGCGTTCATGCACGGCACGCGCCGCCTTGACTCTAGCGGCCGCCGCCTTCAGGTCCTGGTTAGCCGCCAACGCCTGCGCTTGCAAGGAATCAAGTACCGGGTCAGCAAATATCGCCCACCAGCGGCCGCGCGCAAGGTCATCGGCGGGTTGTGCCGCTTTCCAACGGCCGGCCTCTGCGGGGCTGAGTGATGCTTCCTTGAACTTAGCAGGCATATCCACCGTCGGGCGCTCGTAGGTGGGAGTTGCCGTGCAGCCTGCCAGCACGAGGGCCAGGGTCAGGACCAGCAACTTGCTTCGTGAAATGCTCTTCAAAATGCTCTCCGTTATTGATCAGGATTCGTGGGCGACGGTGGCAGGCGCATGGCTGGTGCCTGCCGTATGCAAGCGCTTCGAGCCCATCGAACGCAACAGGACATAGAAGACCGGGGTCAGGAACAGGCCAAAAAGCGTGACACCCAACATCCCGAAGAACACGGCAATGCCCATGGCGTGGCGCATCTCGGCACCGGCTCCGCTGGACAGTACCAGTGGCACCACACCCATGATGAAAGCAATTGACGTCATCAATATGGGTCGCAAGCGCAAGCGACTGGCTTCGATGGCCGCCTTGCGGGTCGGCATGCCTTGCAGCTCGAGCTCGCGCGCGAACTCCACGATCAATATGGCGTTCTTGCAAGCCAAGCCCACCAACACCATCAGGCCGATCTGCGTAAAGATGTTGTTGTCGCCGCCGGTAAGCCAGACGCCGGTTAATGCAGCCAGGATGCTCATGGGCACGATCAGGATGACCGCCAGCGGCAGGGTCAGGCTTTCGTACAGGGCCGCCAACACCAGGAACACCAGCAATACGCTGATCGGAAACACCCAGACACCGGCATTGCCTGCCAGAATCTGTTGATAGGTCAGATCGGTCCATTCGAACCGGATGCCGCGCGGCAGGGTTTCCGCCGCGATCCGCTCAGCCGCCGCCTGGGCTTCGTCCGACGAATAGCCCGGTGCCGGACCGCCATTGATGTCGGCGGCGGTATAGCCGTTGTAGCGGACCACCATTTCGGGTCCGTATGATGGCGTGACGGACACCAGCGACGACAAGGGCACCATGTCGCCTTGCGCATTGCGCGTCTTCAACTGCATGATGTCTTCCGGCCGCGAGCGAAACGGCGCATCGGCCTGCGCCCTGACCTGATAAACACGACCGAAACGATTGAAGTCGTTTACATAGAGCGATCCCAGATAGATCTGCATGGTCTCGAAGACGTCCGTCACGGGCACGCCCAACTGCTTGGCCTTGACGCGATCAAGCTGGACATCCAATTGGGGCACGTTGATCTGATAGTTGGTGAATGCGCCGCCCAGCTCCGGCGCTTCGCGAGCAGCCGCGAGAAACCGCTGCGCGGCGGCGTCCAGCTCGGCATAGCCCAGTGAACCCCGGTCTTCCAGTTGCAGTTTGAAGCCACCCATGGTCCCCAACCCCATCACCGGGGGCGGGGGAAAGACAGCGATGAATGCTTCCGGCACGGCCGCGAACTGCTGGTTCAGGGACGCGGCGATGGCATCGGCGGACAAATCGTCGGTGCTGCGCTTGTCGAAAGCGTCCAGCATGACGAACACAATGCCCGCACTGGAGCTGTTGGTAAATCCATTGATGGACAAGCCCGGAAACGCAATTGCGCCTTCCACACCTGCATGCTTCAAGGAGATATCGGTCATTTCTTTAATGACGGCTTCGGTACGGTCCAGGGAGGCACCGCTGGGCAGCTGCGCGAAGCCGATCAAATACTGCTTGTCTTGCGCCGGGACAAAACCGCCAGGCACCGTATACGAAATACCGACCGTCAAGGCAAGCAGCACGCCGTACACCAGCATGCTTGCGCCCTTGTGACGGATGACGCCGCCTACCCCGCCGGCATAGCGGTCCGAGCCACGCTGAAATACCCTATTGAATCGACTGAAGAACCCGCCCAGCAGACGGTTCATCACACGAGTCAGTCTGTCGGGCTTTTCATCGTGTCCCTTCAGCAGCAGGGCCGCCAGGGCGGGCGACAAGGTCAAGGAGTTGAACGCCGAGATGACCGTCGAGATCGCGATGGTCATCGCAAACTGCTTGAAGAATTCACCCGTAAGGCCGGTCATGAAGGCCAGCGGCACGAACACGGCAACCAGGGTAAGCGCAATGGCGATGATGGGTCCGCTGACTTCCCGCATGGCCTGGTAGGTGGCATCGCGCGCCGACAAGCCCTGGCTGATATTGCGCTCCACGTTTTCGACCACCACAATGGCGTCGTCCACAACAATGCCGATGGCCAACACCAGCCCAAACAAGGACAGGGCATTGATGGTGTAGCCAAATGCCAGCATCAACGAGAAGGTGCCCACAATAGAGACGGGCACCGCCAGCAAGGGGATGATGGACGCACGCCAGGTCTGCAGGAACACAATAACCACCAATACGACCAGCGCTATCGCTTCCAGCAAGGTGATGATGACGGCGTTGATGCTTGAGCGCACGAACTGCGTGGGATCGTAGGCGATTTGGCTTTCCACTGATGGCGGAAAGTCCACAGACAATTCCTGCATGACCGCCCTGACCTCGTCAGAAACAGCCAAGGCATTGGCTCCCGGTGATTGCATTATGCCTATGCCCACCGCAGGCTTGTTATCGAGCAGCGCCCGCAAGCCGTATTCAGCCGCGCCCAGTTCAATGCGGGCCACATCGTCCAGGCGGGTCACGCCGCCATCAGCAGACGTCTTGACTATGATGTCGCCGAATTCCTCCACCGTGTGCAGGCGCCCTTGCGCGTTGACCGACAACTGCATGGGTACTTCGGCCGAGGTCGGCGAAGCGCCGATCACGCCGGCTGCCACCTGCACATTCTGTTCCCTGATGGCCGCCACCACATCATTGGCAGTCAGCCCGCGCTGAGCGACCTTGCCGGGATCCAGCCAGACACGCATGGAGTAATTGCCGGCGCCCCATACCTGCACTTCGCCCACGCCGGGAACACGAGCCAGGCGGTCCTTGATATTAAGGATGGCGTAGTTGCGCAGGTAAGTGACGTCGTAGCGCTGGTCCGGCGATACCAGGTGCACCACCATAGTCAGCGTCGGCGAGGTCTTGACGGTGGTCACGCCAAGCCGCTGCACGTCTTCCGGCAAGCGCGGCAAGGCCTGCGACACCCTGTTTTGCACCAGTTGCTGGGCCTTGTCGGCATCCATGCCCAGGTTGAAGTGCACCGTGACCGTCAAGTTGCCGTCGCTGTTTGCCTGCGACTGCATGTAGAGCATGTTTTCCACGCCGTTGATCGCTTCTTCCAAGGGTGCAGCAACGGTCTCCGCGATGACCTTGGGATTGGCGCCAGGAAACTGCGCGCGAACCACGACCGAAGGCGGAACAACTTCCGGGTACTCGGCAATGGGCAGTTGAAAGACAGCCAGGCTCCCCGCCAGCAGGATCAGGATCGAGAGCACGCCGGCAAAGATCGGCCGGTCGATGAAGAATTTCGAAATGTTCATGGGATTTCCGCGGCACTACGCCGTCTATGAGTTCTCGTCTGCCGAAGCCTGGCGCGCCGCGACGTTGGTTGCGTCGCTACCCGCGCTTGCAAGTGCTGGCAGCGGCCGGACCGGATCGCCGGGGCGTATGCGTTGCAGGCCATTGACGACGATGCGCTCGCCAGCCCGCAAGCCGGCTTCGACTACGCGCTGACCTTCTTGGGTGGCCCCCAGATGGACTTCCCGATATGCCGTCTTGTTGTGCTCATCGACCACAACGACGAAACGCTTGTTCTGATCGGTGCCTATGGCTTTCTCGTCGATCAGGATGGCGGGGCGGGCCGCGCTCGAGCCCAACTTTATTCGCGCAAACAAGCCGGGCACCAGGCTGCCGTCCGGATTATCGAAGACGGCGCGTACCCTTATGGTGCCGGAGGCCGGATCCAGTACGTTGTCGACCGAAGCCAATTCGCCCGAGCGTGGGTAGCCCGCCTCGCCGGTCAGCCCCAGCAACACGGGCACCCTCGCCTGACCCATTCTTGCCTGGCTGACTGAAGCCAGAAAGGTGGGTTCATCGAGCTCGAAAGAGGCATACATGCGCGCCACGGAAACCAGCGTCGCAAGCGGCGCCGCAGCCGGCCCGGCGGCAACCACGTTGCCCTCTGTCACTTCAGCGCGCGACATCCTGCCCGAGATGGGGGCGGTTATCCGTGTGTGCTCCAGATCCAGTTGCGCGGATTCCAGGCGTGCCTGAGCGGCCTGCAAGTCGGCAGCGGCGACGCGAGCGGCATTGCGCTTTTCGTCGACATCGCGTTTTGCCGTGGCATTATTGGCGAGCAGTCGTTTGGCGCGTGCAACATCGGACGCCGTATAAGCCACAAGCGCCTGGGCGGCGGTCAGCGCGGCCTTGGCCTGATCGACAGCGGCCTCATAAGGCCTCGGATCGATGGTGAACAACAAATCGCCCGCCTCTACCAAAGCGCCATCGGCAAAGTGCACCCCCACCAAAGTTCCCGACACCAGGGGCCGCAAGGCAACCCGGTCCACCGCTTCAAGCCGTCCGGCGTACTCGCGCCAGTCGACCATGTCGCGTGCGGCAACGGTAGCGACCTCCACCGCCGCGACTGGCGAGGAGGAAGGCAAAGAAGACGGCTCGGCGTCGGCATAAACTTTAAAGGCAGTGGCCGCGCCCGCCAGCAGCGCCACCGCCACACCCACGGCGACGTATCGCTTATGTACTGATGACATGCTTTATCCTTGCAGTGCGTGTTCGGCGCAATCGGGATGGCGCTAGGCGTTGTCCAGGATCGGGACGAACACGATATGAATTTCGATGAAGTGGATGTATTATTGATTCTTCTCGAATTCCGATAAATAGCCATATTTCGGAAACACTATTCTCTTTTATCGAACAATCAATCTGGAGCTGCGATGGATCGCTTCCAAGCCATGCAGGTGTTCACACGGGTGGTAGACGCCAATAGCTTTACGATGGCAGCCGAAACCCTGGGTCTGCCACGCGCTACCGTCACTACCACTATTCAGAATCTGGAACGCTTCCTCAAAACGCGATTGCTGAACCGCACGACGCGCCGGCTGAGCCTGACACCGGATGGGGCCGCCTATTACGAGCGTTGCGTCCAGATATTGGGAGAAGTCGAAGAGGCGGAGGCAGCCTTTCACGACGTCGCACGTGGCCCGCGCGGCCGCTTGCGCATCGATACGCCGCCGTCCTTGGGCCGCCTTATCCTGATCCCGGCACTATGCGATTTTCATCAACGCTATCCCGACATCGAACTGGCTATCGGGCTTAGCGACAGACCGGTCGACATGGTGCAAGAAGCGGTGGACTGCGTCATACGAGTGGGTGAACTGCAAGACTCCACCATGGTGGCCAAGCGTATCGGCAACTTCGAAGGCATCACCTGCGTCTCGCCGGCTTACGTCGAACGCCACGGCATGCCGACAAGTCTGGAAGACCTGCACAAGCACCACGCGGTGCAGTATTTTTCCGCGCGCACCGGACGCAACGTCAACTGGACCTTCACGGTGGACGGCAAGCCCACCGAGGTCGTCATGAAAGGCTCCGTATCGGTCAACGACGCAGAGGCTTATGTCATGTGCGGTCTGAAGGGCTTTGGCATGATCCAACCGCCCCGGTATATGGTCGCGTCCTTGCTGGCTTCGGGTCAGCTAGAAGAAGTGCTTACGCCCTGGACTCCTCCGCCCATGCCGATATCCGTGGTCTATCTGCAAAACCGTCATCTGTCGGCAAAGGTGCGTGTTTTTGTGGATTGGATCAGCGAACTCTTCCAGTCTTGCCCGCTCATGGACCACTCCAAGGTTTGTCAGCCGTATACCCGCGACTGCGTGTTCGGCGCCAAGCCTCCCGCGGGCAATACCTTGCGCGACCTCATCGAAGAAAGCAACCGCGAAGAAAGCATGGCATAAGCTGCTGTTTGCTGACTGCTGACTGCTGACGCGGCACGGGCATGGGGTTTGCTCGCTCCAGGCAGGCAGGGCCGTCCGACGCTTTTTCCGACTCTGCTCGCATGAGGAGAGTCCATAATGAAGTTGGCAATAGTCGGTACAGGCTATGTGGGCCTGGTAACTGCGGCTTGCCTGGCCAAGGCCGGCAATGAGGTCACTTGCATTGATAACAACGTGTCCAAACTGGCACGCATCGCTGCGGGTCAGTTGCCTTTTCACGAACCGCAGTTACCGTGCCTGGTCAATGAGGGTCGCGCGGCGGGCCGCCTGCGCTTTACCGGCAGCCTGCGCGATGGTGTGCAAGACGCCTCGATAATATTCCTGTCTATCGGTACGCCATCGGCAGCTGACGGCTGTGCCGATACCAGCAGCTTGCTGGCTTGCGTCTCGAGCCTTGCCGAAATGCTCGACCATGATTGTCTGGTGGTCGTGAAATCGACCGCGCCAGTGGGCACCTGCGATGCATTGCAGCAGATTTTCCGATCAACGCTGCGGGCGCGGGGGGCCGGCTTGAACATCGAGGTGGCATGCAACCCCGAGTTCCTTGCCGAGGGCAGCGCCGTGCACGACTTTCTGGAGCCTGCACGCATTGTGATAGGCACCGCCAGCGCGCAGGCCAGTGCGATGTTGCGACAACTTTATGCGCCATTCGATGCGGACGGCAAACGCATGCTTGCCATGGAGTTGCGCAGCGCCGAGTTCGCCAAGTACGCCTGCAACGCCATGCTGGCGGCGCGCGTTTCCATGGTCAATGAGCTGTCCGCCATTGCCGCGCAGATGGGCGCCGACATGGATGCCGTGTCCAGCGTCTTGCGCACGGATCCGCGCATTGGCGGACGATATCTACAGCCAGGCGTCGGCTATGGCGGATCTTGCCTGCCCAAGGATTTGCGAGCCTTGATCCGTATGGCGCAAGATAGACAAGAGCCAGCCACCCTTTTGCGCAGTGTCGAACTGGTCAATCAGCGTCAGGTGCGCTTGTTGTTCGATGCCATTCGCCAGTACGTCGGTGACGATCTTGGGCATTGCCGCATCGCCGTGTGGGGGCTCGCCTTCAAACCAGACACCGACGACATACGCGAAGCACCGTCCCTGATACTGATCCGCATGCTGCTTGATGCCGGTGCGCAGGTCAGCGCCTACGATCCGGTTGCCAACAAGCCGGTCCGCCGTGTGATTCATGATGCGGCGCTCAACTTGACTGACGATGCGTATGCGGCCTGCGATGGCAGCGACGCGCTGGTCGTCATCACCGAATGGGATGAGTTCCGCTCGCCCGACTTTTCGCGCTTGACCAGGTGCCTGGCCTCGCCCGCCGTTTTCGATGCGCGCAACCTGTATCGGCGCGAACAGCTGGCGGCGTTTGGCTTACGGCATTACCGCATCGGGCAGGCCGGCAAGGCGCCTAGGCAAGCCGTTCCAACACCATACGCCGCGTCGCCCGAGCCTAGCGAATTACGACATAACGGAGGCTACTGATGGAAGTGGACTGGTTGGGCCTATTTCAATTTCAGATGTCCCCTCTGGAGCTGTTCGTCCGCGGCACCCTGATTTTCTGGTTCATCTTCGTGCTGCTGCGCATCGCCGGACGGCGTGAATTCGGTTCTGTGGGAACTGCCAACGTCCTGTTGCTGGTGATGATCGCAGATGGTGCACAAAATGGCATGGCCGGACAGTACGAGACCGTGGCTGAAGGCATGGTGCTGATCGCGACGCTGATCTTCTGGAGTGTCTTCATCGACCGGCTATGTTTTTTCGTGCCGGCGGTGCGCGTTGTGCTCGAGCCCAACCGCATCTGCCTGATCAAGGACGGAGAGATGCAGCGGCGCGGCATGCGCAAGGAATACATCACGGAAGAAGAGTTGATGGCCCAGCTACGGGCCCATGGCATCGATGATGTGGGGCGCGTACGACGCGCCTACATTGAGGAAGCGGGCCAGGTTACGGTTTTGCCTTATCGCGATTGAGCCGGGGGCCGGCAACGGCAAGGACCGTGGCGACCAGTTCGCGTGGATCCACGGGCTTGCCGACGTGCACCTGGAACCCAGCCAACAGGGCCCGCAAGCGGTCCTCGCTGCCCGAGTATCCTGATAAGGCAATGGCGGGCAGGCGTTGGGCCAGGGAAGAGCTGCGTTCCGCTTCCATCTGTCGTATGGCCGCAATGACTTCATAGCCATCGGGCTCGCCCAGCGAAATATCGCAAATCAGCACATCCGGCCACTCGGATGCCGGCGTGGTCCGCAGGGCAAGTAACAGAGAGTCCCCGGTTTCGTAGGTTGCCGTTCTAGCGCCGCGGTCGTCCAGCACAGCGGCCAACAGCTCACGTGCCTCGGCCTGATCGTCTGCGACGGCGGCCCGCAGCCCTTCCAGCAGTTTGTCCGCTTTGGTTTCGTCCTGCGCGCTCGGCGCGGCCAGGCTGGCCACTGCGCGCAAGGGCATGCGCAGCGTAAATGTCATGCCTGTCTCATCGCGCGAGGGTCGCGCTTCGAAATGGCCTCCCATCTGCTGCATGATGGCATCCATGCTGACCGGATCCAGTAAGCGCTGCTCCGGCACGATGACGGTCATGTCGGCCTCGTCGTGTTCGTCAGGAACCATCAGACGGCTGTCGGTGATGGACACCGTTGCGTCCCCGCCATCGCGCTCCAGGCGCAGCTCGATCCGGCCCGAGACGGGTGTGAACGCAATAGCGCTTTCGCATACATCAAAGATCAGTTGCTGAAGAGCGCTGGGATCGCCGGTTACCCGTGTCGTCTCTTGACCAATCAAGGTATAAAAGGCGATGCCCTTGTCGTCGATGGCGGGCCTTAGCGCATCCAGCACACCGGCAATCAATACCACCAGGTTGACCGGTTGGGCGCTAAGCTTGGCTCCCGACGCATCAAGCTCGGTCTGTTGCCGCTGCAGATCCCACATCTGTGCGTACAGGCCTTGCGACTTGAGCAACTGCGCATGCGTGCCTCGTTCTACGATGCGCCCGTGATCCATTACCAGGATAAGGTCGGCGTCCACTACAGTCGATAAACGATGCGCAATGATGAGCGTGCTGCGCCCTTGAGCCAGTTGATCCAGCTCTGCCTGTATCGCCTTTTCGGTGCGCGTATCCAGCGCCGAAGTGGCTTCGTCAAAAATCAGCAAGGGCGGATTCTTGAGCACGGCCCTCGCGATCGCGATCCGTTGACGCTCGCCGCCCGACAGCTTGACTCCGCGTTCGCCCACCATCGTTTCGTACTTTGCCGGCAAGCTTTCTATAAGCTCATGGATGCGCGCTGCCTTTGCCGCCTCGCTGACTTCGGCCGCAGTTGCGCCATGCTTTCCGTACGCAATGTTGAATCCGATCGTGTTGTTGAACAACAACGCATCCTGAGGAACCACACCGATGGCCGCACGCAGACTGGCCTGGGTAACGCTGCGTACGTCCTGCCCATCCACCACGATGCTGCCCGAGTCGGCATCATAGAACCTCAATAGCAGCCTTGCCAGAGTCGACTTGCCCGACCCGCTGCCGCCCACCACCGCCACCGTGCCGCCTGGCGGTATGGCGAAATCAATGTCGTGCAAGATCTGCCTTCCGGGTTCGTACGAGAAATCCACACCTCTGAACTCGACGGCTCCGCCTTGCAGGACCAGTTCCGCAGCGGGCTGGCCGGCCACTTCGGGTTCGTAGCGCAACAACTCGGACATTCGCTCTGCGTTGATCAGCGCTTCGCGCGACTGGCGGAAGATCATGCCCAGCGCGCTTAAGGGCAGGCATATCTGAATGACGTAGGCATTGACCAGAATCAAATCACCTACTGCCATGCGTCCGCTTACGACCTCTTGTCCGGCAAGCAGCATGACTGCGGCTACCCCCACGCCAATAATCCCGCTTTGACCCAAGTTCAATACGGACAAGGCCCTTTGATTCGCCAGGCCGACGTCTATCCAACGATCCATGATGCTTTGCAGACGCTGCGATTCGAAACGCTGGCTGGTGTAAAACTTGACGGTTTCGTAGTTCAGCAGGCTGTCGACCAGATGCCCGCCTGCGGCTGAATCAAGCTCGTTGACCTGCCGCTGAAAGATCGTACGACGCTCGGTGAAAATAACGGTATAAACAGCATAGGCAGCGAAGGTCAGCGCCACGATCCCGGCAAACCCTGGCCGGTAAGCGGCCAGCAATATGCCCAGGACAGTCACTATCTCGACCAGCGTGGGCAGAATCGTAAATAGCGCTGTACCCAACAGGAACCCCACGCCTGCCGTGCCGCGCTGCACGTCGCGCGAGAACACGCCTGTTTGCTGGCTGCCATGAAAACGCACGCCCAGGCTATGCAGATGGTCGAACATCCTTACGGTAAAGTCAGCCACCGCCGTCTGCGTAACCCGCACGAAAACAAGATCCCGCAGCTCGGTGAACAGGCCGGCGAGGAAGCGCAACAGCGCATAGCCCAGGAGCAGGAAGACAGGCAAGGTCAACGCAACCGACGTGGGTTCCAGGCTGTCGACAATACCTTTCAGGGCAACCGGCACCAGGATGGCGAACAGTTTGGCGATCAGCAGCAGGCCCAGGGCGGCCGCTGACCGCTTGCGAAATCGCCATAGCACCTGACCTACTGTCCGGAATATTTCCCGGCGGGCAAACGCCGAGTTCGATAGGCCTGCGTGGGCGGCCGGCCGACTGGCCGCATTTGCCTTGCCTGGCATCGCTACACCTTTTGTTCGGGTACGGTCGGATCGGGCGGCAACTCGCATGCCCGCAAGAATTGCAAGAAGCGCCATTCGTCGGCGCGCAGTCCCGCCGGCGACTTCACCGCTAGACGCTGCGGCAGCTTACCTTCCAGATAAGTGCTGATGACCGCGGGATGTACATAACAGTCTCGACATACCTTCGGCGTATTGCCCAGGCGTGCTGCAGTTTCCTTCAAGACCTCGTTGACGGTCTTGTTCAGCGGGCGCTCTTGCGCGGCACTGCGCCGTTGAAGCTGGCTGAACGCGTACACGCTGGCGGCCCAGGTCCGATAGTGCTTGGCCGTGAAGTCGCCACCGCCCGCCTCTTTCAAATAGGCATTGACCAGGCCGGACTCCACCCGGCGGACGGTGCCCGTTTCATCGATGTACTGGAACAGTTCCTGGCCGGGAATTTCCATACAGCGCTTTACCAGCCGGGCGATGCGTCTATCCCTGACTGTCACATCGTGCTCGATGCCGCTTTTGCCGCGGAACTTGAAACGCACCGTCGATCCCGCAACCCGGGCGTGACGCCTGCGCATAGTCGTCAGGCCAAACGACTTGTTGGCAACCGCGTAGCGTGGTGTTCCGACGCGAATCAAAGTCAGTTCGAGCAAGCGCACGACAATGGCAATCACGCGCTCGGGCGTCATTGCCGGGCCTGCAAGGTCGCGCGCCACCTTGCGGCGGATACGTGCCAGGGCAGTGCCGAATGCCTCAAGCTGCTGGTACTTGTCGGCATCCCGTATACGTTTCCACACCTCGTGATACCGGTATTGCTTGCGTCCCCTGGCATCGCGTCCGGTGGCCTGTATATGACCGCGGGGGTCCGCACAGATCCAGACCTGTTCGTATGCCGGGGGAATGGCCAAGGCGCGGATACGGGCGAGCGTTTGGGCATCGGTGATGCGCCGTCCGGCCGCATCCACATACCGAAAACCTTTGCCTACCCTGTGGCGCGTGATACCGGGGGCGTCTTCCCCAATGTAGACCAGCTCGTCGGTCATTGATCCGGAGCAGACTTGGAGCGCGAACCATGCTCGTTCGCATAAATCCAGGTGAACTCGGCACCCAACAGAAAAATCTGCGCCGCGTAATACACCCACACCAGCACAACGACCAGTGAGCCGGCAGCCGTGAGCGAGGAGATCATCGCGCTCTTGCCCACGTACAGGCCGATAAGAAACTTGCCGACCTCAAATAGGACGGCGGTAACCAGGGCGCCTACCCAGACATCCCGCCACGCAATGTGTACTTGCGGCATGAACTTGTAGATGGCGGCAAAGAGCACGGTCGCGATGCCAACGGACACGACCGTATTGAGTGCCTGCATCAGCAGCTCCCATCCGGGAAGCAAGCCGCCTGTCCACTGGCCCATGACTGCAAGCAGGGTACTGATGATCATCGACACCAGAAGCAGAAATGCCAGGCCCAGCACCAACCCGAACGAAAGCAGTCGGGCACGGAGCAAGCTCCAGATCCCCGAAATTGTCTCGCGGGCGGGCGCCTTCCATATCTTGTCCAGGGCATTCTGCAGTTCCGCGAACACCGTGGTGGCGCCGACTATCAGGATGCCCACGCTGATGATGGTGGCCGTCAGGCCCTGCGCTGGCTTGTCGGCGCTGCGCAACAAGCTTTGCACGCCGGAGGCGCCTTCCTGGCCGACCAAGCCGCCCAGTTGGCGGATGATCTCGCCGCGAACCGCGTCTTCTCCCCAAACAAAGCCGGCTATGGCGATCACAATGATCAGCAGAGGCGCGATGGAAAAAGCCGTATAGAAAGCGATGGACGCGCCGAGGCTGGACGCATCATCATCCTTCCAGGCAATGATCGATTTCTTTGCTAAGTTAAAGAACCCCTTCAGGTGCATGGCGACCTCGCGCGAATATAGCTTTAGGGGATGGCGCGATCGGCAGCAAGAACAGGGGTTTCTGGTGTCGCAAGCGCCCTTTCCTTGGCCAGCGCCTTCAGGCAGCAGGCGATGCTGCCTGCAAAGGCTTCGTCATACCAGGGGTTCGCGCCGGCGACGCCAACGACGATGCCATCCAGGCAAACACCGCCCCATATCCCAGGGTCGGCACGGCCCAGCAGATGCGGAGAAACGTGGCGCACGTGATGACCGTCGCGCCCCGTCAGCCAGCAGACCCGGGCCTTTTCGCGCGCGAAGGCGGCATAGTCGGCATCCCAGGCCGAACGATCGCCCACGGCTTGTTCGTAAAGTATGGCGTGCTGGAAGTCACACTGTTGCGGACCCAGCGCAGGATCCATCACGACGATATATAGGAAGCCGCTTTCACCGACCTGGCCGCTGCGCATGCCGTGCTCTATCATAGGCATCGCTAAATTCACGGCTTCGCGGGCTGCGCGCTGATCGGCGAAATAGCTTCCTTCGGCGAGGATCTCTTCCTGCATCGTGAACGTCCTGTGTGGCTTGCGACGCCCTGCCTCAGCAAGCTGCGTGCCGCTCGGATGAAAACCCCTCAGCGGTGCCGCGAGACCAGTCGGCGGATGAGATCGCCGTGCTGCGGATACTGCGCGTGCATGGCGTCTTCGACACCCAGTTCGAACTCGGCAAACTCGAATCCCGGCGCGACGGTACACCCCACAAAAGCGTAATGCTGCGGATCGACAAGTTCGGCGGAAAACCAGGCGTGGGCCGGCACCAGCACCTGAAACTGGGCATCATCAGACAGTAAAGGATTGCCTAGGCGGTGGGTTGTAAGCGCGCCGTCCGCCCCAATAACATGCACCAGCAAGGGATGGCCGCAATAAAAGTGCCACATCTCGTCAGAAGCTATGCGGTGCCACGCGGAGTAGGCGCCGGCGCTAAGCAAGTAGTAAATTGCTGTGGAAGCGCTGCGCGGCGTATTGCTCGGGCCACGAATGATGCTTTCGGCGCTGCGGTATGTTTCGACGTAATGACCGCCCTCAGGATGGGGGATCAAATCGAATTGGCGTATCAAACGCTGGACATCGTCGGGCGTGCTCATGCCGTAGTCTAAACCACCTGCACAAGCTTGCCGATATGGTGTTCAATAGCGCTCATGAAAACCGATACACCCGTCGCAGAAAACTCCGAATCGCCCTATGCATGGCTTAGGCTGGTCGTCTCTTTAATGTTGATGACGATAGGCGGTTCGGGCATGTACGCCATTACCGTCGTGCTGCCGCAAATCCAGGCAGAGTTCGACGTCAGCCGCTCTGATGCCTCCCTACCCTACACCTTGACGATGATAGGTTTTGGACTGGGCGGCATCCTGATGGGTCGGCTATCGGACCGCTTTGGTATCGTCACACCCATCGTGCTCGGCACGCTGGGCATCAGCTCGGGCTTTATCTGGGCCGGGGTCAGCGGCGACCTGTGGCAATTCAATCTTGCGCAAGGCCTGCTGATCGGCTTGTTTGGCACGGCGGCCACCTTTGCGCCGCTGGTGGCGGACACCTCGCAATGGTTTACCCGACATCGCGGCATTGCGCTGGCGATATGCATGAGCGGCAACTATCTGGCCGGCGCCGTGTGGCCACCCATCATGCAGCACTTCATCGACACCGAAGGCTGGCGAACCACCTATATCGGACTGGGCGTCTTTTGCCTGGTATCCATGCTGCCGCTGGCTTTGGTGTACCGACGCCGTCCGCCGTCCGTGTCCGTGACAGCTACCGTTACCCACGCACGGCCTACGGCCCGCTTTGCGCTGGAAGCGGCCCGTTCGAATCCCGCCAGGCCCCTGGGCTTTTCGCCGGCCACCTTGCAGTTGCTGCTGTGCGTAGCCGGCGTAGCCTGTTGCGTTGCGATGGCCATGCCGCAGGTCCACATAGTTGCCTATTGCGGCGACCTGGGTTTCGGGGCGGCGCGCGGTGCCGAGATGTTGTCGCTGATGCTGGGCCTGGGCATCGTCAGCCGGCTTCTGTCGGGCTGGATATCCGATCACATTGGCGGCCTGCGCACCTTGATGTTGGGTTCCATCTTGCAAGGCCTGGCCCTGCTGATGTTCCTGTCCAGCAATGGCTTGGTGTCGCTCTACTTGATATCAGGCATGTTCGGCCTGTTCCAGGGTGGCATCGTGCCGGCCTATGCCCTGATCGTGCGTGAGTATTTTTCGCCGCAAGAGGCTGGAACGCGCGTGGGCACTGTCTTGATGGCCACGCTGTTCGGCATGGCACTGGGAGGATGGATGTCGGGCGCCATTTTTGACCTGTCTGGCTCCTATCATGCGGCCTTCCTGAACGGCATTGCCTGGAACCTTCTGAACATCAGCATCATCGGTTTCTTGATCTACCGGGCCCGCGGAGGCTTCGGGCCTAGGGGTATACCCGCAGCGACTTAAACCAATGTATAAGAAAATGTTGTAACTGCCTAATATCAAGGCGTTTCTTCTGATACCATACACCGAATCTAGTTCAGCTCAAGACTCGGCCATGCCTTCCTGGAATCAAGCTCTGCGTCGTTTTTCCCTTTCGGCCCTTGCTCCGGCCTGCCTGTTGCTTACGTCGGGCACTGTGTTCTACACGCAGACCCAGGCACGCAGCCACACGCCAGTGGCCGAAGCCGCGCATACAACGCGTGTAGTCGAGCGCCAGAACCTGAGGCCGGTTAATCGACAGCAATCACAGCTACGTGTCGGTCTGCGCAAGGCATCTTTGTCTGGGGCCGATGACATCGTAGTGCAACGCCAGGCTGCCCCGACTCGCCTCGAGCAAGCCGGCCCGAAAGCCGCACTCCATTCAGAAGCCGCCCTGGTGCTGGATCTGGACAGCGCCAACGTACTTTACGACAAGAATAGCGATGAGGTTCGACCCATCGCATCGATCTCCAAACTCATGACTGCATTGGTGGTTGCCGAAGCGGGACAATCGATGGACGAGATGCTGCAGATCTCCGATGCCGATGTCGACCGGCTACGCCATTCGCGCTCGCGGCTGGCGGTCGGTACCGAGCTTAGCCGCGCCCACATGTTGCACCTGGCCTTGATGTCTTCCGAGAACCGCGCCGCCAACGCCCTGGGCCGCCATTACCCTGGCGGCTTGCCTGCCTTTGTACGCGCCATGAACGACAAGGCCCGTGCACTGGGCATGCGCCATACCAATTTTGTCGAGCCCACCGGACTGTCCAGCGACAATGTGTCCTCACCGCGCGACCTGGTCAAACTACTTGCAGCGGTCAACAAGCATCCGGTGATCCATCGCTATTCCACCGACGACAAAGAAGAAGTAACCATAGGCCGCGGCCGCCAACTGGTGTTCAGCAATACCAATCGACTCGTGCGCAACCCGGGCTGGGACATCCAGATATCCAAGACTGGCTTCATCAATGAAGCCGGTAAATGCCTGGTCATGCTGACCCGCATCGACGACCGCGATGTCGCCATCGTCTTGCTTAACTCCAGCGGCAGCTCGCGCATAGGCGATGCCGTTCGCCTACGGCAATGGGTCGAAAGCGAAAGCCATCTGGCGATGCTTTAGTCGCGCGGACTACACCATGTGCATCGCCTATCTTGCTATCGGCGCGCATAAGGACTGGCCGGTATTCATCGCGGCCAATCGTGATGAGTTCCATCAGCGTCCCTGCCAGCCTGCGGCGCCCTGGCCCGACCGACCCGACATCATCGCCGGCATCGATGTGCAAGGCGGCGGCACGTGGCTGGGCGTGACCACGGCGGGCCGTTATGCCCTGATCACCAACTACCGTGACCCCGGCAAGGTGCTTGCGGATGCCCCGACGCGAGGAGATCTTGTCCGCCGCTTTCTTGAAGGCGGCACGCCGCCCAGCGAGTATGCCAGGTCCTTGAGCGCAACCGCCGGCGACTACAACGGCTTCAATCTTATTGTGGGCGATTTGTCCGAAGCCGTTTACCTGGGCAACCGCAGCCCTGACTCAGCAGTTGTCAGCCTGGAGCCAGGCACTTATATTTTGTCGAACCACCTGCTCGATACGCCCTGGCCCAAAGCCGAGCGGCTAAAGCAAGCGCTCGATGCCTACCCCATCGAGCATCTGTCGGAAAGCTTGACGGATGTGTTCCACAACCTGAAGGACGGCACCGTGGCGGACGATGCGGCCCTGCCCAGTACCGGCCTGACACTGGAGCGCGAGCGTCTGCTTAGCAGTCCATTCATAGTCAGCCCCGACTACGGTACCCGCTGCTCGACGATCGTCGCCCTGCGTGCTGACGGGCATTCGATATTTAGCGAAGTAAGCTTTGACACGCTGGGCAAGGCCATCGAACGCCACGATTGGCCCTTTTGCCTATCGGCCGGTATCGCGATGGACGCGTGAATGGGCGCACCGTCAATGCATCAATGCAGGGTCGGCCCACCCTGCCCAGCTTGCTTCTCACGCAGCTGATCTTCCTGTAGCGTAGACATGGCGTCCTCCCAACTGCGTAGCGGTACACAAGTCTGCAGCCGCACAATGGCTTGACGAATCAATGCCTCATGCAGTTCATGGCCTATGCGCGAGGCGACGTCCAGGGTGGCATCACCCTGAAGGCTCGCCAGTTGCGATAAGGTCGATTCCACTTCCTGTACCGACACTTGCTGATCGTTGGCACCATGAAAGAAATGCAGCAAAGTAGCAGGCGGCACCACAGCCGGCATGGTGGCGTACAGCCCCGAGAAAGCCAATACGCGGCCGGCCAGGCCATGATCAGCGTGGCTGGCCTCCAGCGCCATTGAGGCCCCTTGGGAGAACCCGGCCAGCGCAGTTTGCTGACCAGACAAGCCGAACTTTGCCTGCAGGCTGCGGATCAGCTCGATCAGCGGGTTTACCGAAGCCGCTACCCGAGCACGGTAATTCTCATCCTCTGGATTGCCCGGGTCTATCCAGTGGTAACCGCCAGGTTGTTCGTCTTGCCACGACGGCTGGTGGAAGCCATAAGGCAACACGACAATGGCCATAGGAAAGGCAAGCTTGATGGCGTCGGCCAATGGCGCTACTTGCTGCGGATCGGCGGATTCGCCGTGCAGCAGAACGAAAAGCAGTTGGGGCTTGCCTTGACGAGGCACGAAGATCAGGGGGTCCGGAACAGGCGGCTGTTTGGCCATAACCATAAAACACTCCTGGGCGCAGCCCAGTCCATTCAGTCAGTATGAAAATTGTACGCCACCGGGCGGAAGCGTTCAGCGCGCTGACAGAAGTCTATTAAAATGTGTGACTTTGGCCAGGACATCGACATGAACAATACGCTGCGAGAACAACTAAGCGAAGCCGTCAAAACAGCCATGCGCGCGAAGGACGCTGCGCGCCTGGGCACGCTGCGCTTCCTTCAGGCCGCGATCAAGCAAAAGGAAGTCGACGAGCGCCGCGAACTGGACGACGCCGCCATCACCGCCATTATCGAAAAACAAGTCAAGCAGCGCCGCGAATCCATCGCCGCCTTTGAACAGGCCGGCCGAACTGAAACAGCCGAAAAAGAAAAGGCCGAAATCACTGTCCTTCAAGAGTTTTTGCCGCAGGCCGCCACAGCACAAGAGGTAGAAGCCGCCATCGATGCCGCCGTGGCGCAAGTATCTGCCGATGGCGTGACCGGTGGACCCGCCATGGGCAAAATCATGGCGCTGGTCAAGATCAGCCTGGCGGGTCGCGCCGACATGTCGGAGGTCTCGGCGCTGGTCAAGAAACGTCTGGCTTAGAGCGGCACTGCGGCGCGGGGCGTCTTACTTGTAGACCACGCAAACGGACATATCCATCAAGACCGAATGCCGCATGGCCGCCAAGGCGCGCTCGTCCCAAGGGCTGGGACCCCACACTGTATGGGTGACACGCGTGTGCTTCGAGTCGATGGCTTCGATGTCGCTGCGGGCGACTTCAACACCACCTATGGGTGCGCGCACCGCCACTGTACCGGTCTGCATGGCCGGATCTACCGTGGCATGGACGTCGTATTGTTTTTTGCCACGCAGACACTCGTCCGCCTGGTTCTGAACGCGCAGGTAAACCGTTTGGTAGCTACGCGGAACGGTGTAGGAAACCGTGGGAAAATCGCCGCCGGGCTGTATGCCCATCGTGCAGGCTGACAACAGCACCGCAGTGCCCATACCGATAAGTAGCGCCTTCACCTTGCTCTCCTGTTACGCCGTTCGACCGCATCGTAGAGCTAAAGTTAGCACGCCGGGCATTCAACTGCATACTTCGGTGGCAGTTGGCGCAACCAGGGCCGGGTAATCCACGTAACCCTGCGGGCCGTCCGTATAGAAGGTGGAGGGGTCCCAGTCGTTCAATGCGGCACCGCTTTGCAGGCGGGCCACCAGGTCGGGGTTGGCAATGTAGGCCTTGCCAAACGCCACCGCATCAGCATGGCCATTGGCCACGGCTTTGGTAGCGCTGTCCGGATCGTATTTCTCATTGACGATGATGGGCCCGCCAAACAACTGTCGCATGCGCCCGGTAAGGCTATCGTCGCCCAGCGCTTCCCGCGTAAAGATAAAGCCCACTTTCCGTCGGCCCAGCGCTTCAGCCACATAAGAGAACAAGGCGCCGGGATCGGAATCCGACATCGAATGGGCACCGCCACGTGGCGAGAGGTGTACGCCGACACGACCCGCGCCCCAGACCCCTGTGCAAGCATCCACAATTTCCAGCAGCAAGCGGGCACGATTTTCTATCGATCCGCCGTACTCGTCGTGCCGGTGGTTCGACCCGTCCTGAAGAAATTGGTCGATCAGGTACCCGTTGGCGGCATGAACTTCGACGCCATCGAAACCCGCCTCGCGGGCGTTGCGCGCCGCCACGGCGAAATCCTGCACTATGGCGGGGAGTTCTTCAGTATGCAGGGCGCGCGGCACGACATAGGGGCGCTTGGGCCGCAACAGGCTGACAGTGCCCTCAC
>JADKLW010000107.1_pt1 | contig 48722 bp, 39 predicted proteins | sample 8641881 | NCBI WGS metagenome assembly JADKLW01 (sample SAMN16272185, study PRJNA661076) | feces metagenome | isolation source: fecal sample from diarrhoea affected cattle B | host: Bos taurus | place: South Africa: Lokaleng Village, Mahikeng | collected 2019-09
GCGATCACCTTCGGGTTGTTCTTATCTCTCAACCATGCATAGTTGTCTATTCGTTGTTGCCCGAAGTTGGTGAATGTGTCGGGGATCATTTCTGCCACTGGGGGCAGTGAGAAATCGGTTTGTTTCAAAATTGTGGTTTCTTGTTTCGTATCGTTACACGATGTGATGATGCATAAAAAGGTTACTGCAAGTAACCAGTTATTGATGTGTTTCATACGATTATACTATTTTGTTGTTATTATGTGCAAATATAGGTAATTAAGGTGAAAGAGCTGCATTGAACAATATTTTTCTCCTTACGTTTATATCAAAATAAGTTTTGCGATATGCATGCACACCATCATCATCCCGTGCACGAAGATGTGAAGAACATCAAAGTGGCGTTTTTCCTGAACTTTTCATTCACGATCATTGAGTTTGTCGGAGGAATACTGACGAACAGTGTGGCGATACTCTCTGATGCGGTTCATGATCTGGGTGACAGCTTCTCGCTGGGACTCTCATGGTATTTCCAGAGGGTATCGAAGAGGCCCAGCACGAAGGAATATACCTACGGCTACAAGCGCTTCTCGCTCCTGGGTGCCGTGGTGAATTCAGTAGTGCTGCTGGCAGGTAGTGTGGTGATATTGATGAGGGCCATTCCTCGCCTGTTCAACCCAGAGCAACCTGATGTGAAGGGGATGCTGTTGCTGGCTGTGCTGGGGGTGGTGGTGAACGGGCTGGCGGTCCTCCGTCTGCGCAGGGGGAGCTCTCTCAATGAACGGGTTGTCTCCCTCCATCTGCTGGAGGATGTGCTGGGATGGGTGGCCGTACTGATTGGTGCAGGGGTGATGTATTTCGTGGATGCACCAATCATTGATCCGCTGCTCTCTGTGGGTATCACGCTCTTCATTCTATATAATGTCTATCGCAATATCCGGCAGAGCATGCATATCATCCTGCAGGGCAGTCCCGCAGCGGTGGATATGGATGAGGTACGGCGATCGATCGTGAAGATGGAAGGTGTGGAGAGTGTCCATGATCTGCATGCATGGTCTGTGGACGGGCAATACAATGTGCTTACGATCCATGTTGTCCTGCAGAGGGAGCAATCGATGGCGGAGCTGGGCCCGCTCAAGGCTGCGATACGTGATACTTTGCTGAAGCTGGGGGTGCAGCACACTACCATCGAGTTTGAGATCTCAGATGAGGATTGTGATATGGGGGGATGTTGTTAAGAAGGTTTTAGCAATAAGCTATAAGCAATAAGCCAAAAGCTAAAAGCTATAAGCTCTTTTGGTGGAAGGTTGCCAAGGGCAGCGGTTTAGTAGTCAGTTATTCTTCATTCTTCATTCTTCATTCTAAGTACGTGTACCCATACAGTCCGGAGCGGTAGTTGGAAAGGAACTCTTTTCCCTCTTCCACTGAGATCTTACCCTGTTTTACCGAGCTCATCACCCATGTCTCCACGGTGCGTACCAGTTTTTTGGCGTTGTATTGCGCATACTCCAGCACCTCAGCCACTGACTCACCATCGATCACCTGATCGATTTTATATCCTGTCTCGCTTGTTGATACGTGAACCACGTTGGTATCACCGAAGAGGTTGTGCAGGTCACCCAGGATCTCCTGATAAGCTCCCACAAGAAATACACCGATATAATAGGGTTCGTTTTTCTTCAGGCTATGTACCGGGAGGTAGGAAGAGCGAAATCCGTCCTGCGAGGCAAAATTGGCAATCTTCCCGTCGGAGTCGCAGGTGATATCCTGCAGTGTGGCTGTCCTGTCCGGCTTCTCGTCCAGCCGGTGAATGGGGATGATGGGGAACACCTGATCAATCGCCCATGAGTCGGGGAGTGACTGGAACAGTGAGAAGTTACAGAAGTACTTGTCGGGAAGGAGAGTAGCCAGCTGACGTAGCTCCTCGGGTGCATGCTTGGCCCTGTTGCTGGTGGTGTTGATCTCGCGGGCAATCGAGAAATAGAGCTGCTCCACCTGTGCTCTTGTTTTCAGGTCGAGCATGCCGAGGCTGAAGAGATCGAGTGATTCCTCCCGTATCTGTTGCGCATCATGCCATGACTCGAGCATGCGTGCCTGTGTGAGTGAATCCCAGATGTTATATAACTCCTTCACCAGCTCATGATCATCCTCCTGGATATCCATCTCCTCAGACCATTCGGGAAGGGTGGTTGTCTCAAGCACCTCAAACACAAGTACGGAGTGATGTGCCGTGAGGGCACGCCCCGATTCGGTGATAATGTTGGGATGAGGTAGTTCATTCTTGTTGGCCGCATCGACGAATGCGAAGACAGAGTCGTTCACATACTCCTGTATGGAGTAGTTGATGCTGTTCTCGGTAAACGAGGAGCGTGTACCGTCGTAATCCACCCCCAGGCCACCGCCGATATCCACAAATTCAAGTTTGAAACCCATGGAGTGCAGCTGCACATAAAACTGCGCCGCTTCGCGCAGTGCGGTCTTTATACGGCGTATCTTGGTGATCTGACTCCCTATATGAAAGTGGATCAGCTGGAAGCATTCACTCAGTTTATTTTCTTTGAGCACCTCCAGTGCTTCCAGCAGCTCGCTGGAGTTAAGGCCGAACTTGCTGCCGTCACCACCCGATTCTTCCCACTTGCCGCTGCCGGAGCTGGCCAGTTTCACCCGTATGCCTATATTTGGTTTTACCTTAAGTCGTTTTGCTATTTTGATGGTCTGGTGGAGCTCATTCAGTTTTTCCACCACGATGAACACCTTCTTCCCCATTTTCTGTGAGAGGAGTGCCAATTCGAGGTAGCTCTCATCCTTGTATCCGTTACAGATGATGAAGGAGTTATCGTCGGTGTTAATGGCCAGCACGGCGTGTAGTTCCGGTTTGGAGCCTGCTTCCAGTCCTATGTTGAATCGTTTTCCGCTCGATACGATCTCCTCCACCACCTGGCGCATCTGGTTCACTTTGATGGGGTAGACGATATAGTTCTGTGCATTGTATTCATACTCCTTTGATGCGGCAGCAAAACTGCTGGATATCTTTTCGATCCTGTTGTCCAGTATTTCAGGGAACCGTATAAGCACGGGTGAGGAGACATCACGCAGGTAGAGCTCACGCATGAGATCACTGAGATCTACTCCATTGCTCTCTTTCTTGCGGGGAGTGACCTGCACATGACCTTTTTCATTAATGGAGAAATAACCGGTTCCCCAGCCGTTGATATTATACAGTTCTTCCGAATCTTCGATACGCCATTTTCTCATTCCAACAAACAGTATTTAAAGGTGATAATTGATAACCTGCAAAATTAAGCAATAATTTTGTCTTAGTGGGGTGCAGCAGGAGAAATGATTTTGATTTTCCGTTTTTCTCACACAAAATGGAGATAATAACTTTTTTTAATGGTATTGTTGCAACAATTTGGCCTCTTAAAGCATCTTACAGTTACGAATATTAATTCTATATATAATTGAAGCACTATGAAATCAAGAATCTATACAGTTTTTTTCACGGCCATCATTGGTTTATCGCTTGCCTCCTCCTGTGATAAGAATGAAGTTGAAACCCCTTCCGGCACATTGACTGATCCGATTCAGATCAATCTCCGGTCTGCCGAACAGGAGATGGTGAAAACTGACCAGTCTTTTGCATTTGCCTTTTTTGAAAATGTGTTCGATGAAGAATCCCTTGATAAGGATCACAATTTCATGGTGTCACCTCTTAGCCTGAGCATGGCGCTGGCGATGACGCAGAACGGTGCCGCCGGTGACACGAAAACAGTCATGCAGGAGGCACTCCGATGGCGTGATTTCCCGGATGATGAGGCGATCAACGATTACTACAAAAAACTGAAAGAGGCACTCCTGAAGACCGATCCCTCCACAAGCCTTTCGATTGCCAACGCCATCTTCACCAATCAATCGGTGGCGATCAATCCCGGGTTTACCAATACCAACCGATCTTATTTCGATGCCACGGTGCAGCAGGTCGATTTTTCCAATCCTGCTACCACCTCTGTCATCAACCAGTGGGCTTCAGATAACACCAACGGGTTGATTGAAAAGGTGATAGACAAGACCAAATCCGACGACCTGATGTATCTGCTCAATGCGATCTACTTCAAGGGGATATGGACGACTGAGTTTGAGGTGAAAAATACAACAAAAAAGCCTTTCACGGATGAAGAGGGCACAGTACAACAGGTGGATATGATGAAGCAAAAGGCAAAGTTTAACTATACGGAGAATCAGCTGCTGCAGGTGGTACAGTTGCCCTATGGCAACCAGGCATTCAGCATGATGGTGTTACTGCCCGGAGAGGGTAAAACACTGAAGGAGGTGCTTGCCGCCACCCGGCAGAATGATTACTGGCACAGCCTGAAAACGGGGATGCGTGAAGCTGAGGTGGATCTGTTCCTGCCGAAATTCAAGACGGAGTACAGCAAGAAGTTAAACGAAGTACTCACGAAGATGGGAATGGGGATTGCCTTTACCGATGCTGCTGATTTCTCGGGGATAACTGATCTACCCGCCAGGATTTCATTTGTGAAGCAGGACACCTATATCAGTACCGATGAGTCGGGGACAGAGGCAGCAGCCGTAACTGTGGTCGGCATGGAGCTGACATCGATGCCGTCAGAACCGCGAAGAGTGATCTTCAATGCCGAGCGACCCTTTATCTATATTATACAGGAGAACTCCACAGGTGCCATACTGTTTATGGGTGCTGTGAAAAATTTCAACGACTAGGGTTTTCATACACTTTTTTTACTTTAAAACTAAATCACTCAACAGGTTCAGCCTGTTGAGTGATTTTTTTGTTTCAATTCATTCATGTGATATATTAGTGAAAGTAATTTTTTTTATCTTTTTGCGTATCAGTGAAGTTAGACAAAAAAGACAACTTTCTCATGATTGATAAAAGTTAATACACAGGTAAACAAGTGATTGAAAAATATTTGGGAAAACTTTCCCGATTGTTGATAAATAGATATTGAAAAATTTTGCTTATTTGGAAAGTTTCTGTATACTTGCATAACCAAACGGTACCTGTAATGAAAAATAACTGATCAGTTCAGGTTAATCAGGAAACATTTTAAAAGTCAATTTATTTTAATTATTATCAGCTGATGAAAAAAAAGAGCTACACTTTTGACGAAGCAAATAGTGCATCGTTGGAGTATTTTAAGGGTGATGAGCTTGCGGCGAAGGTATGGGTGAGCAAGTACGCGCTTAAAGACAGTCAGGGAGTGATCTATGAGAAGACACCCGAGGATATGCATTGGCGATTGGCAAAAGAAGTTGCGAGGATCGAGAAAAAGTATGCCAATCCATTGAGTGAAAAAGAGCTGTTTGATCTGTTCGATCAGTTCAGGTATATTATTCCGCAAGGGAGTCCCATGACCGGTATAGGGAACGATTTCCAGGTAGCTTCATTGTCCAACTGTTTTGTGATCGGGATGGATGGTAACGCCGATTCATACGGTGCGATCATCCGTATCGATGAGGAACAGGTGCAACTAATGAAACGTCGTGGAGGTGTGGGACATGACCTGTCGCACATCCGTCCAAAGGGATCACCCGTCAAGAATTCCGCACTGACATCCACGGGGTTAGTTCCATTTATGGAACGATATTCCAACTCCACGCGTGAGGTGGCACAAGACGGCCGGCGCGGTGCCCTGATGCTGAGTGTTTCTATCAACCATCCCGATTCGGAGAATTTTATTGATGCCAAGCTGGAACAGGGGAAGGTGACCGGTGCCAATATATCGGTGAAAATAGACGATGATTTCATGAAGGCCGCTGCCGAAAAGATACCCTATGTTCAGAAGTATCCCATCGGATCAGACCAGCCGAAATATCAGAAGACTATCAATGCGCAGGATCTCTGGAACAAAATTGTACACAACGCATGGCAATCGGCCGAGCCGGGAGTGCTCTTCTGGGATACCATCATCCGTGAGTCGGTGCCCGACTGTTATGCCGACCTGGGTTTCAAGACCGTTTCCACAAATCCCTGCGGTGAGATACCGTTGTGTACCTACGACAGTTGTCGTCTGCTGGCTATCAACCTCTACTCATACGTGGTGAACCCATTTAAGGAGGATGCATATTTCGATTTCGACCTGTTTGGCAAGCATGTGCAGCTGGCACAACGGATCATGGATAATATTGTCGACCTTGAGTCGGAGAAGATAGACAAGATACTGGAAAAAATTGATAATGATCCTGAGACGGAAGAGGTGAAATCATCCGAACGCACCCTCTGGAAGAAGATCCAGCGGAAAACATTACAGGGTCGTCGTACAGGTGTGGGTATCACCGCCGAGGGGGATATGCTGGCTGCATTGGGTATCCGTTACGGGACCGACGAGGGTACCGATTTCTCAGAGAAGGTACATCGCGCCGTAGCCATCAATGCGTACCGTTCATCGGTAGATATGGCCAAAGAGCGGGGTGCTTTTGAGATCTTCGATGCCGAAAGAGAAAAAAACAATCCTTTCATCAATCGGCTGAAAGATGCTGATCCACAGATGTATGAAGATATGGTGAAGTACGGGCGGCGCAATATTGCCTGTCTCACTATCGCTCCTACAGGCACCACCAGCCTGATGTCACAGACCACCTCGGGGATCGAGCCGGTATTCCTTCCGGTTTATAAACGGCGTAGAAAGGTGAATCCGAACGACAGGGATGTGAAGGTCGATTTCATTGATGAAAATGGTGATTCGTGGGAGGAATATGTGGTGTTCCATCACAAATTTGTGACATGGATGGAAGCACAGGGTTATCCGACCACCAAGCGCTTCAGCAGTGAAGAGATCGACGAGCTGGTAGCCAAATCACCCTACTACAAGGCCACCTCCAATGATGTGGACTGGTTGCAGAAGGTAAAAATGCAGGGACGCGTACAGAAATGGGTGGACCACTCCATCAGTGTGACCATCAACCTGCCCAACGATGCGACGGAAGAGCTGGTGGGTGAGTTGTATATGGAAGCCTGGAAGAGTGGCTGCAAGGGATGTACTGTCTACCGTGACGGATCACGTGCAGGGGTACTACTCTCAAATGATAAAGAGGATAAGAAAGAGAATGAAGAAGCAGATGACGACTGTTATGAAATGCCTCAGATCGTCACCTCGCGTCCTATTGAGCTGCAAGCCGATGTGATCAAGTTCCAGAATAACAAGGAGAAGTGGATCGCTTTCATCGGGTTGTTGAACGGCAGGCCCTATGAAATATTTACCGGTATCAACGATGAGGACGATGGTATCATGGTGCCGAAGACTGTCTCTACCGGTAAAATCATCAAAGCGTACGACAATGACGGCCGGAAGCACTACGATTTTCAGTTTCAGACACGCAGGGGGTATAAGGTAACCATTGAGGGACTGGATGGGAAGTTCAATCCTGAGTACTGGAACTATGCCAAGCTGATCTCAGGGGTGCTGCGTTACGGTATGCCCATTGACCAGGTGATCAAGCTGGTGTCGGGGCTGGAGCTCGACAGTGAGACCATCAACACCTGGAAGAACGGAGTGGAAAGGGCACTGAAGAAATACCTGCCCAGTGAAACGGAAGCGAAAGGGCAGAAATGCCCCGTCTGCGGACATGAGACCCTGGTCTACGAGGAGGGGTGTCTGAAATGCCGCAACTGCGGTGCTTCCAAGTGCGGGTAAAATCTTCATGATTCACTTATAGAGCGGTGAAAAGATCAATTCTGTTCCTTAAAAGAGGAAACCGATAATTCAAAAAGGGGGTGTCGATCGAAACCCCCTTTTTGGTTCACCACTGTCTTCTTTTCTCGGTGATACGCTACACCGCCAGCACCCTCATCAGGACACACTTAAAATGATGTTATCCCAGAAAATAACAGTGAAAATGGTCGAATTTGATATCTCCGCTCTATCGACATCATGTCTGTATAAGAAAGAAAACAAAACTTTTTTTATTCAATAGATTTTGCGCTGATAGGCGAAAACTCCATTTCGAAGAACGTGGAACCCGGGCATACGTTTAATGATGTCGCCAAGTGTGATGTCGTTTTCTTTAGCAAATGAGGATGCAAGATAGCGTGTAGTATCTCCCACACCCGATATCCTGGCTGATTTTATCAACACTTCATTCAATTGGATTGACTCCTCAACCAAAAGAAAAGAATAATCGGTTTTATTCTCGTCCAGCAGTATTGTTTGCGTTGCGTATCCCATCAAGCGGGCACGAATAAAGTGTGCATTTGCCATATCCACGTTTTTCAGGAAGAAATTACCTGAATTATCTGTTATGGCATAGGTAATCACATCACTTTCATCTTCAGAGGTGATTGTGATTACCACGCTCGACAAATTGCCCGCATCATCCCTAACCTATCCTTTTATATCCATAGTTTGCGATTTTAAAGAAGTAGATAACAGCATAAAAAAACAAAAAGAGGTCGGTAATACGTCTCATAACCAACTTGTTTAAAAATCTCTTTCCAAGAAATTATATCTCGCACCACCGCTCGCCGGTATAAAGTCCGATTCATTTTTTTTGGGTGAATTTGCCTCCAAATATCGAACCCAGCCAATATTGGATGCTTTGGCGTTGGTGCGCAAAAAGGTTATCCGGTCGGTACGGGTATATTTTCGGGCGCCGTATTCAATATATTCTATGGGTTCTCTGGTATTTTCCAGGCCGCTTATTTCAAAAGTGTAATGCCCTTTGGTGTCTTGGATGCTCATTATCAATCCGGGGAGCCCTGAAAATTTCCATGGACCGGCGTTCCCTACAATCGAAACAGGTGTGAAACTATTACCGATAAAGAACTTAGAAGTTTAAATTCATTTTTATCATAATCTCCCGGGGTCTCATGGTACGTGTAATGCGCGATTTATAGAAATCTACGACATTCTCAAAAACATAATGCGTCTGGTTTGTTAAATTTCTTATTTCCAAGCTGATATCCATCTTTTTAAATCTATATAAAACATTAAAATTAGCGAAATAGTAATTTACCTTTTTCGTGCGAAAAAGGTCCTGTTTTATACCAACTTGTATATTGGTGCAAGGAAAAAAGTAAGTGGATAGCGAGTGTTGAAAATAGGATGTTGAAAAATTATTATTTCCTGTATCGTTCCCTGCAAGCATATTATTGATATATCTCAGTTCATATTCATTATTGAACCATTTTCGGGGTTGTATTGTCACACCTAAATTTATCGAATAGGATTTACTGGAAAAATCAGTTTGCCGGTTTTGTACTATATATGTATACTCACTTTCTTTATAAAACCCATTCAAAAAGAGTTTCGTGTTCCACCAGCCAAACATTTTAGATCCACTTATTCCCAGTATGGGAGAATAAATATTATTTTTCGTGAACAGTGACTCGTTTTGTTGGAAAAGGTCATCTATAAAGAATGTTTTATTTATTAAATGACGTTTCATGATGGAATACCCTGCTGACCCTTCCATGAAAAAACCTTTTACAGGGTTTCTGTATATCAAAGATAATACATATTTATGAGAAAGACTTTGTGTTGGTTTTCCGGTGAAAGAGTTCAGGATCCTATAATTGATAAATATTGTTTGAGGATATAATGTTCGAATGTCTGCAATATTATCCGTCACTTGTCCCTTTAAGGATAGCGTCAACCAATTAGAGGGATAATATTTTAACCCGGCAGAAGGAAGAAAATGAACGAAAGTGTACCCGTTTTGCAACGAATCCTTATTTTGTATCGTTACAGATGAATGTTTTAGTAATAAATTGAAGTAATAATCCAACTTATCGGATTTGTATCCCATTTGCGTCTCAACATATGAAGTGATATTTTTGAAAGCCGCATCGTTTTCATGATCCAGGATATCTATTAATGCCGGTGGATGTGAGAGAGAGTTTAACCTCTGGGAGGTAAAATCAACTCCTATATTATTTTTTATCTGATATTTGTTAAGTTGAAAGGTATATGATACCTGATTGGAAGTAGTCATATTTTTTAATGCATATTCTTGTGTATAAGGATGCGTTTTAGATGCATCTCCTATCTGAAACGATGCAAAGTGTGATAAAGTAGCGAGCTGAGTAAGTGAGGTCGCTTCCAGACGTCCTTTTTTTCGAGGAATAACTATCCTAAAATCGTTTCGCAACAATTGTTGAGGTAGATTATATTTTTCTTCAATGTCATATTGATGTGTAACAATTCGATTGTGTTGTTCAGCCCAAATGATATTGGAAGACAATTTATTACTCAAATAAAAGTTGTCAGCATTGTGGGTGTAAGAAAGCTCACCCTCCAGCTTGTTTTGGTAACTATTACTCTTTTTTAATTCCTGAATAATCAATGTAGAATCAACATCCAGAACAGCCGACACTTCCGAATCCAACTGTTGCCTTTCTTTGTTTTTCAAGTAACTGATTTGATATCTTAAATTTTTGTCTTCAGAAAGCTTCCAGATCTGGTTGGATGTGATAAGGTGCGAGGCATTCAATTGATATTTTTTCTTATCCATAGGGAGAGAGGATATCATGCTCGGTTGAAACAGTCCTCTCTCCACTTTTGGCATTCGTGCATCTATGATAATCTCGGAAATAGTTGCCGGAGAAGATAGCTCGGATGCTATATCCTCTCCGGTGCTGTTGTTTTTATACATGCTTAGATTTTGAGCACTTTTCCCAAAAGACATAGCCATGAGCCTATTGTCCCAAAGGGTAAGTGGCAGCCCAACACCAAAATCAACCGAGAATAGCCATCGCTGTTTTGCCCCTTCATTAAGCACCAAATTTATCGCCGCCTGTTCACCAAATGTTTTACCCCTCAGGCTCTTTACCGGTTCATGCTGTTGCAATACCTGCACATATTCCACGTAATCAGCTTTTAAATTATTGGAGGCGAGTTTATATTTTTCATCAAGCAAGTCTACACCTTCAATATAAAATTTGTTGATGGGCTCTCCCTGATAATAAATAGTACCTTCATCTGTGACCCGGATACCCGGCATGTTGCGTAAAACATCGGCGATACTCCTATCTTGAGCCATTTTAAACCGGGCCACGTTATAGATTAGCGTATCTCCCTGCTCCTTTATGGGGTGCGATATTATTTCTACTTCCGGCAATGGTATTTCCGTGGGTGTTAATTCAATAATGGTATTTGATTTAAAGATACGTAACAGGTTCTTTTGCTCCATGTAGCCAAGATAAGAGAATACGATGCTATGCCCATCCACAATGCTTTTCTTATTCAATTCAATGCTAAAAGTCCCATTTTCATCAGAATAAACATAATCTATTATTGCATCGTTTAAGTCAAGAATATAGACGGATGCCCCGCTAATCCCTATTTTAGTGTTAGAATCAATAATCCGTCCTTCAATATTAACTGTTTGGGACAAACATACATTCAGAAAGGATAAACAGAAAAGGAGGAGTAGCACCCAATATTTAGGCATAGATAAAATATTATTTACTTAACTCTATTGGTAGATAGGCATCTGATCGAATACCTTCCTTGCTTCTCTCCCCCGGCGTAGAAATGCCTTCAATTTTAACGCCAAGACTTTGGGCTATAAAATTGAGAGGATCTGTTACGAAGGAATATTGAATTTTAAGAAAATCTTTTTTCGATATTTTGTGGAACCCTTTAACGTCGTATATGATATCTTCAGGAGTCAATAGTTTTTCAAATCCTGTAGCTTCAAAAACATAATGATTATTTGTATCGTGTAACTTCAGGATTAGGCCTGGTAAACCTCTAAATTTATAGGGTCCATACTTAATTGGGATTTCAGTTGTAAACCAAGCTTCGTAATTTCGACCCATGTAAGTACAGGTGGCTTTCTGGCAATTATATTTCAAGATCAATTTCTTTTCAGATGTGATAGTCCATTGGATGGGCAATAAATCTTCTTCGTAATAATAGTTGTTTCTTCGTCCAACCAGTTCATCCTGGTACGTTATCTTTCCATTTGGATAATTCGTATACACTTTGTAGTTATTCACTCCTTTGGGAGATTCTTTAATCTTGTTCATATCGAAAGTCCCGCTTTCCTGCATTTTTCTTTTATATGCATCCTTTTCTTTTTTCCGCGAACTGTAAAAAACAACCGAGTTTTCACCTATATCCAAATTCATGAAGTCTGTAGTGAAATAATTCGCATCAAGCGTATCTTTCAATGTTGTATTTTTGTATTGGCATCGGTATACCGCTTTATCAATTACCGTTTGAGAGAAAACTCTTTGAGACATCAGATTTGTCACAACCAATACAGCAATAACAAGATAAAATTTTTTTTCATGCATAACAAGATAAATTTTAATTTTACAATTTAACTTAAAGCAGAAGGACAAGATCCAGATATACGGATCTTATCCTTCTTTCTTATAAACTTATGGGCAAAGACTTTCCAATGCATCTACCGTCTCTATTACATCTTCCATAGTTTCACATCCTATTACGTTATAGGTTGCACCACATGAAGTTGTAACATAAAATGCATTTGCAGCAAAAGCAATTAATGATAATGCTGCAATCAGAATCGTTTTCTTTATATTAAACTTTTTCATACATTATATGATATTATACTTTATAAATGATGGAATAATATTCTATTTTAATACAGTTAAAACTGCACCACCATAATTGTTACTATTCTTCACTTTCGGAGGCATCCGGAAAATTAACTATACCCAAACCCGTGGGTGTTTGAATTTACCGTGTTTTTGTTATCTTTGCAGCGCCTTTCTTTGTTAGTTTAGTGATACTTCCTGTGAGCTTGCTTTCATTTTGGTAGTTTTCGCTTTCCTGGCGAGGGAAGGCTTTTTTTAGCTGTCAATCTTTTTGGATTTCAAGCATTTAGTTGGCGGGTTCTGAGTCCGCTTTTTCTTGTTACTTTTTTTCATTGATAAAACTTACCGTTAATCATATCCTTCATGATTAGTTCTTGCTCAAAATATCACAAATATTTTGAGTGATACATTTGATCAAACGCGATAAAGAGCACTTTGAAATAGACTTGCTGCAAAATTTACGAAGTATTGCGCCATTCTCCCTTTCCATGGAATTGAGCATTGAGATATTAGATGAAGGAGAGGGGTATATGTTTTTTTAAAAGTTAGGAGGCAAATCCAATCTTTTTTTGGAGGTTTTCTAACAATGCCTCGTGATGTGTAGTCCATTGCTTTGAAATTAAAAGTATAAGAATAGAATAAAAAAAAATTGAAAGTATTCAACAAACATATTAAACAGAACGGTATATCATATCAATATTAATATAATAAATAATAATAAAGATTAAATATTGAATATATGTCTTAAATATGTAATTATTGTGTCCGTTTTGTTTATTTCATCACATACAAAAATTAGGCGATAAAATGATTATACCAAATGTTTTACCGAATGAAGGGTTGTTGTATCAGTTTTTTGTGAAGATCTCAGAACCTTTCCAACCCTTTTTACTAATTTTGGGGTATGGAGGATAGTTACAAAACCATTGAATATCCGGCAGAGGGGTATCTCACCGAGAAGAAGAGCAAGTTTATCTCGCACATTGTTCCGGTGAAGAGCGCTGAGGAGGTGAAGGAGATCGTTGAGGAGCATCGCAAGAAATATTACGATGCACGCCATGTCTGCTGGGCTTACATGCTGGGGTGGGAGCGGGATGAGTTTCGTGCTAACGACGACGGCGAGCCGTCAGGTACGGCCGGTAAGCCGATTCTGGGGCAGATCAATTCGGCAGAACTGACCGATGTGCTGATCCTGGTGGTGCGTTATTTTGGTGGTACGCTGCTGGGCACCGGTGGATTGATTAGGGCATACAAGGAGGCGGCAACTGATGCAATAGCCAATGCAGTGATCGTGGAGAAAACAGTGGATGATCTTATAACACTCTCATTTGAATATCCGTTGCTGAATGATGTGATGCGTGTGTTGAAACAGTTTGACTCGGTCCGATGGACACAGGATTTCAGGGAGAGCTGCCAAATGAGGTTGCAGGTACGTCGTTCGCTGTCTTCCCAGCTGAGGGAGATGCTCTCGGCTATTTATGGGGTTGAATTTGTTTAGTCAGTGACCCTTACCAATTACCGCTTATCGCTGACAAAGCAGAACCTAGTACAAAAATAGCTTAATAAATAAGGAATTTCTTAAAAAATTGTAGAAGCAACCACAAAATTACTACTTTTGCACCCTGAATGTGAAGTATCTCACATACAACAGATAGACGAAAAAGCATTTGAATGGAAAAAAATCTGGTTATCGTAGAGTCCCCGGCGAAAGCTAAAACAATAGAGAAATTTCTTGGCAAGGATTTTCATGTCATGTCCAGCTATGGGCATATCCGTGATCTGAAGAAAAAAGACTTCAGCATTGATATTGAAGATAATTTCAAGCCTATATATGAAGTTCCGGCCGACAAGAAGAAAGTAGTCTCAGAGCTGAAAGCCGCTGCTAAGAACGCCGAAACCGTATGGCTTGCGTCGGATGAGGACCGCGAGGGAGAAGCCATCTCCTGGCATCTGTTCGATGCGTTGAATCTAAAAGCAGAGAACACCAGACGTATTGTCTTTCACGAGATCACCAAGAACGCGATCCAGGAAGCCATCAAAACACCCAGAAAAATAGACCAGAACCTGGTAGATGCCCAGCAGGCACGTCGTGTGCTGGACCGCATCGTGGGTTTTGAGCTCTCACCCGTACTGTGGAGAAAGATCAAGCCCGCCCTCTCTGCCGGACGTGTTCAATCGGTCGCCGTGCGTCTGATCGTGGAGCGTGAGCGTGAGATACAGAATTTCACCTCTGAGGCAGCCTACAGGATCGTAGCCCTCTTCACCAAAGAGGAGAACGGACAGCAGTATGAGCTCAAGGCGGAGTACAACAAAAGGCTGAAAAGCAAAGAGGAGGCGTTGGCGCTGCTGGAGAAGCTGAAGATAGCTCAGTTCTCCATCGAAGATGTTTCGACCAAACCGGCAAAAAAATCACCTGCAGCCCCATTCACCACCTCCACCCTGCAGCAGGAGGCGTCGAGAAAGCTGGGCTTCTCCGTAGCACAGACGATGATGGTAGCACAGCGGCTCTATGAATCAGGTAAGATCACCTATATGCGTACCGACTCGGTCAACCTGTCGGGGCTGGCCATTGGCACCGCCAAGTCGGAGATCTACGAACAGTACGGTGAGAAGTATCACCAGGTACGTCAGTACACCACCAAATCGAAAGGAGCACAGGAGGCACATGAGGCCATCCGTCCCACCTACATCAATGAGCATGAGGTGCCGGGATCGGCACAGGAGAAACGGCTCTACGAGCTGATCTGGAAGCGTACCATCGCCTCGCAGATGGCTGATGCCCAGCTGGAACGTACGATAGCCAATATTACTATTTCAAATGCCGACGGTAAATTTGTTGCCAACGGTGAAGTGATCAAGTTCGACGGATTCCTTCGTGTCTACCTCGAGGGAACGGACGATGAGAACGGTGAGAATGATGAAGGCATGTTGCCACCCATGAGGAAAGGTGAAGTGTTGGGTATGCTTGAGACCACCGCCACGGAGCGTTTCACACAACGTCCTGCACGATTTACGGAGGCAGCGCTTGTACGCAAGATGGAAGAGCTGGGTATCGGTCGTCCTTCCACCTATGCACCAACCATCACCACTATCGTGAACCGTGAGTACGTGGAGAAAAGGATCGTGGAGGGGGTAGAGCGCACCTATAATATCCTGACACTTAAAAAAGGGAACATCAAAGATAGTGATAAGACAGAGATTGTCGGTGCCGACAAGAATAAACTGGTTCCCACCGATATAGGGATCGTGGTGAATGATTTCCTTGTGGAGTACTTCTCCGCCGTGATGGATTTCAATTTTACCGCGAAAGTAGAGAAAGAGTTCGATGAGATAGCTGAAGGGAAGGCGCAGTGGAATCAATCGATTGCCAATTTTTATAAGAAGTTTCATCCCATCGTGGAGGAGACAACGCAGATGCGTATCGAACACAAGGTGGGTGAAAGAGTACTGGGCACTGATCCCAAGACGGGTCGTCAGGTGTCGGTGAAGATTGGACGTTACGGTGCCATGGCACAGATAGGTGTCTCGGAAGAAGAGGAGAAGCCGCAGTTTGCCTCACTACAGAAATCACAATCCATTGAGACCATCACCCTCGAAGAGACGCTAAAGCTTTTCGATCTGCCAAGAAACCTGGGAACATTCAGGGATACAGAGGTGATCATCGGTATCGGCCGCTTTGGCCCTTATGTCCGTCATAACAATAAGTTTGTCTCTCTGCCCAAAGATGTTGATCCGCTGGAGATAGAGCTCGATGAAGCGATTCTGCTGATAGAAGCGAAGGAGAAAAAAGACAGCGAGAAGATCATCAAAACATTCGAAGAGGAGCCTGATCTGCAGGTGCTGAACGGTCGTTATGGCCCTTATATCTCATTTAATAAATCGAACTATAAGATCCCCAAGACCATGCAGCCGGCTGAGCTGACGCTGGATGATTGTCGCAAGCTCATTGCTGAAGCCGATAAGGATAAAGAGGGTAAGCCGGCAAAGAAAAACGGGAAAGCATCCACCAGAAAGTCTGCTGCAAAAAAAACAACGGCGAAAAAGTCCACGGCGAAGAAAACGACCACCAAGGACTCTAAAGCAAAGAAAGCGACTGCAGGGGCGGCATCGGCCAGGAAAACGCCGGCAACGAAAACAGCAGTGAAGAAAAGCAAAGAGTAAACAGAAATAGTGCAATTCCTCAATGATCGCAGACATCCGTCGCACAACAGAGGCTGATCTCCCGGAAGTAATGGCCATCTATGCCGTTGCGCGTGATTTTATGCGTCTGAACGGCAATGCCACACAATGGGTGAATGGTTATCCCACGGAATCATTTATCAGAGAGGAGATCGCTGCGGGACATAGTTTCATTTGTGAGAACCAGTCGGGTGAACCGGTCGGCACCTTTTGCTTTATCCCGGGAGATGATCCCACCTACAGTAAGATTTACGAGGGTGAGTGGCTGAACAGCGATCCATATGCTTCGGTACATCGTATCGCTTCCTCGGGTAAGGAGAAAGGTGTAGCCAGGGCCTGTTTCGAATGGTGCTTCCGGCAATGTTCCAACATAAGGGTAGACACTCATCGCGATAATGTGGTGATGCAGCGGATACTGGAGGAGATGGAATTCACCTTCTGTGGTATCATCTACGTCTCCAACGGGACAGAACGTCTTGCCTATCAGAAAAAAGCGGTAAGCAATAAGCGGTAAGCAGTAAGCTATCTAGGTGTAAGGTTTGTTAAGGCAGCGGTACGGGGTTTAAGCAATCAGTAATCACTAATCAGAAGTCAGTAATTTTCAGTAGATGAGAAGAGTCCTATTTATATTATTCGGGTTGATGATATCAGTCGTTGCGATGGCTGCTGAGGAGATTGCCTCATTGAATCTCGATATCAGTATTGATTACAGCAACGACCCTTTTTATGGCGAGATATGGTTCTGGGCAATTGTGAGTGTACCCTTTCTTTTCTTGCTGGTGCTCCTCGTCAGGGGAGGAAAAGTGAAGAGAGTTGAGCTTAAGGAAGTGGTTAAGAAAGCACCACACGAGAGCGACTAGCCTGATTCATCCTTATTATGCCGGATAGAGAAGGAGTCCCGCTACTCCTGAGAGCACGATCAGCAGGATAGGATCCACCTTCTTCAGCGATGCCGCCAGCACCACACCAAAGATAATCCAGCTCTTATAGTCAGCAAAATTATTACCGTTCATCAGCATGAGTGCGGCAGAAGCTATCAAACCTATGATGGCCGGTTTCAATACAGAAAGGGAGGCCTGCATCCATCTGTTGTTCTTCAGGCGGAAGAAAAATGCAACGACAATGGTCATGATGATGAGTGAGGGGATGCTCACGGCGAGCGTGCAGATGGCTGAGCCAAGCACGCCGTAGCCTGTGGAGAACCCCATCTCGGTCACAGCCGAGTAGCCTATATATGTAGCCGAGTTGAACGCGATAGGCCCCGGTGTGGTCTGGGAGATAGCTACAATATCAGTGAAATCGGCTACCGTGATCCACTGGTGTACATCCACCACCTCCTGTTGTATCAGCGGCAGCATGGCATAACCACCTCCAAAGCCAAACAGTCCGATTTTGAAGAAAGCAATAAACAGTGCAAGATAGAGGTCCAGGAGTTCCATTTTACTTTTTCAGTACTTGTTTCAGATAGATCAGATGCGATATCCCCAGAAGGATGGCGCCGAGGATGATAAAGACGGGGGAGATCTTGAGCAGCCAAACCGATAGCGCCACGATCACGGGTATCCAGATATTTTTGATGTTCACACCTGCTGACTTGCCCAGACCGAGCAGAGGTGCTGCAATAAGCGCCACCACGGCAGGACGGATCCCTTTGAAAATACGTTCAATCACCGCGTTCTCCTTGAACTGCGTGAAGACGACAGCCACGAGAAGGATGATGATGAATGAAGGGAGGATGACGCCGGCGCCTGAGAAGAGACTTCCTTTAAAACCCATCCTTTTGTTTCCCACAAAAAGGGCTGTATTCAGTGCGATGGGTCCTGGCATCGATTGGGCGATAGCGAGCATATCCATGAACTCATCATCGTCGAGCCACAGCTTCTTACCCACTACCTCGTTGCGGATAAGCGGTATCATGGCATAACCTCCGCCGAAGGTAAAGGCACCAATTTTAAAAAAGACAAGGAATAGCTCCCAATATTGCTTGATGATGCTCATGATCACTGGATATAAAAATTGAAAGCAGATTGCAATTCGATGTAATCTGTTGCAAGTCTGCTTTCTATAAGAAGCCGCATCGGTGGAATAAGACGAAACTCCTGGTGACAGGATTTGAGTGTTCTGATATCTTTGTAATCCACTGTTCCGATAAATCGGAATCCCGAAGGATTGCGGCCCGCCATCGATATCAAAAACGAGTCTCGGTTTCTAAATGTAATTGATGAGTTTCCCAATCGACCAATGCGGCAATAACTCATGCATTTTATATTTCAAAGATAAGTAGTTTGATGGATATATCCAAATAATCAGCGACATATTTTGGTGCTATTTTCCACAATTTCCACACTTAACTGAGACTCACTTGCAGCGTCTTCCTGGTCAGTTTTCGGCAAGAAACTTATTGATCTCCTCATCGGTCACCTCGTGGTTGGTCAGGTCGCCTGCAAGATACTGATCGTAGGCACTCATATCCACCAGTCCATGCCCCGATAGATTAAACAGAATCACTCTCTTCTTACCTTCCTCTTTTGCCTGTAGCGCTTCTCTGACAGCTACAGCGATGGCGTGAGTTGATTCCGGTGCGGGGATGATACCTTCGGTACGTGCAAAGAGTACTCCTGCCTCGAAAGTTTCCAGCTGTTTGATCGCTACCGCTTCCAGAAAACCATCTTTCAGCAGCTGGCTTACGATACTGCCGGCACCATGATAACGCAGTCCGCCTGCATGGATGTTGGCCGGTGCAAACTTGTGACCGAGGGTGTACATCGGTATGAGTGGTGTATACCCCGTTTCATCACCGAAATCATATTGAAAACGTCCTCTGGTCAGCTTCGGGCATGAGGCCGGTTCGGCAGCCACAAAACGTGTGGATGATTTTCCTTCGAAGTTATGACGCAGGAAGGGGAAAGAGATGCCGGAGAAGTTGGAGCCGCCGCCAAAACAACCGATCACCACATCTGGGTACTCTTCGGCCATCGCCATCTGCTTCTCTGCTTCCAGCCCGATGATGGTCTGATGCAGCGATACATGATTCAACACACTCCCCAGCGTATACTTGCAATTGGGTGTCTGCATGGCAAGCTCAATGGCTTCCGATATAGCAGTACCGAGGCTGCCCTGATAATTGGGATGGTCGGTAATGATCTTGCGTCCTGCCTTGGTGGACATGCTGGGTGAGGCAATCACCTGGGCACCCCATGTCTGCATAAGTGAACGACGATAAGGCTTCTGTTCGTAGCTGATCTTCACCATATAGACTGCCAGTTCCAGCCCGAAAATTTTTGCCGCCAGGGAAAGTGCTGTGCCCCACTGTCCTGCACCCGTTTCAGTGGTGATGTTTGTGGTGCCTTCAATCTTGTTGTAATATGCCTGTGGCAGTGCCGAATTGAGCTTGTGCGATCCCACGGGACTCACGCTCTCGTTCTTGAAGTAGATGTGCGCCGGTGTGTCGAGTGCTTTCTCAAGCTCCCTGGCACGTACCAGCGGGGTAGGGCGGTAGATCTTGTATTTTTCACGTACCTCTTCCGGAATGTCGATCCATGTATCGCTGTTGTTGACCTCCTGCCTGGATAACTCTTCCGAGAAAAGAGGATAGAGATCTTCTGCTTTCAGCGGTTCTTTTGTCTGCGGGTTGATCATCGGCTGTGGTTTGTTCTTCATCTCAGCGGTGATATTGTACCACTGTGTTGGGATCTCCGTATCGGAGAGCATGAATTTTTTCCTTTTGTCCATTTGTGTGTTTTTTATTGTTGTATGTGAATTAGTTACTGTATTCTTGGCAGGTTGTTCAGCCGGATGTTCTCCTCCACGATCGCATCGATCACCGCTACTGCTACCATATTGACGATATCACGCACGGTTGTTTCCACATCGAGAATATGGACCGGTTTGTTCAGTCCCATCTGTATGGGACCGATGATATCGTTTAATCCCGTTTCTTTCAACAGTTTGTAGGCAGTGTTCGCCGAGCTGAGGTTGGGGAACACCAGTGTGTTCACCTCTTTCTCCCGTAGCCTGGTGAACGGGTATTTTTTGTCACGCAGTATTTTGTTCAAGGCATAGTTGAGTTGCATCTCACCATCCACCACCATGTCGGGATAGCGTTCATGCAGTGTCTCCACCACCTTGTGCACACTGGCGGGGCTTCCTTCAGTGTCGGCACCAAAGTTGGAGTAAGAGAGCATCGCGATCACCGGATCGTGTGCAAAAAACTTCACTGTCGCATTGGCCAGCCTGGCAATATCTGTCAGTGCCTCAGTAGTGGGGTGGCGGTTAAAGAGTGTGTCGGCAAGAAACAGTTCTCCTTTCTTGGTGTTCACGATATGCATTGCCCCGATATGGTTCAAACCGTCGCGAATACCGATCACCTCCCTGGCAATATCGATGGTGTTCGCATACTTACTGAATACACCGGTGATCATAGCATCGGCCTCTCCGGTCTCCACCATCATCATACCGAAATAGTTCCTTTCGAACATCTTCTCTGCAGCCTCATCAAAAGTCATCCCCTGACGGTTCCGTTTTTCGGTCAGTATCTTCGCATAATGCAGACGCCTCTCTTCCTCACGGTCGTGACGCAGGTTCACGATCTCAATACCCTCCAGGCTGATCTGATTTTCTGCTGCCACATTGGCAATCTTCTCCTCGTTGCCCAGCAGTATAGGGTGACAGATTCCTTCTGCATAGGCTGTTTCTGCAGCCTTGAGCATGTTCAGGTGGTTCGACTCGGAGAAGACCACACTCTTGGGTTGCTGACGTGCCATCTCATAGAGACGGCGGATCATCTTGTTATCGAGTCCCATCAGGTCACGCAGTCTGTGGTCATACTCCTCCCAGTTGGTGATAGGCTTACGTGCCACACCTGATTGCATGGCTGCTTTTGCCACTGCGGGCGCCACAGATGTCAGCAGGCGCGGATCGAGCGGCTTGGGAATGATGTATTCCCTGCCGAAGCTTAGTTTCTTTACGCTGTAGGCTTCATTTACCACATCGGGTACTGCCTTCTTCGTCAGCTCTGCCAGTGCGTAAACGGTGGCTTTCTTCATCTCCTCGTTGATGCAAGTGGCCTGCACATCAAGTGCACCGCGAAAGATATAGGGAAAGCCGAGGACGTTGTTGATCTGGTTAGGGTAATCGGAACGGCCGGTGGCGAAGATGATATCCTCTCTTGAAGCGATAGCCAGCTCATATTCTATTTCGGGGTTGGGGTTCGCCAGGGCGAACACGATCGGGTCGTTGTTCATCGACAGCAGCATCTCCACCGTCAGCACATCCGCCACCGAGAGCCCGAGGAACATGTCAGCGCCTCTTAGTGCCTCCTCCAGGGTTGTGATCTCTCTGGTCGTGGCGAACGGTTTCTTCCGGTCGTTCAGGTCGGTACGAGAGGTGTTGATTACCCCTTTGGAGTCGACCATCACGATATTCTCCGGATTTGCACCGAGGGCGATATAGAGCTTGGTGCATGAGTTGGCGGCAGCACCTGCGCCGTTCACCACAATGCGTATCTCTTCAATCTTCTTTCCATTGATATCCAGTGCATTGAGTAGGCCGCATGCCGAGATGATGGCTGTCCCATGCTGATCGTCATGCATGATGGGTATATCAAGCTCCTCTCTCAGTCGCTCTTCGATCTCGAAACATTGCGGTGCCTTGATATCCTCCAGGTTGATGCCTCCGAAGGTGGGGGCGATCGCTTTGACCACCTGAATGAATTTTTCAGGATCTTTTTCATCTACCTCAATATCGAACACATCGATACCGGCAAATATTTTAAACAGCAGCCCCTTTCCTTCCATCACCGGTTTGCCTGCCAGAGCACCGATATCACCCAGGCCCAGCACGGCGGTACCGTTGGAGATGACCGCCACCAGATTACCCCTGGAGGTATAATCGTAAGCGGCCTGAGGGTTTTTTTCTATTTCCAGGCAGGGTTCCGCCACTCCGGGAGAGTAAGCGAGAGAGAGATCATGCTGTGAGTTATAGGGTTTTGTAGGTACAACTTCAATTTTACCGGGGCGTCCCTGCGAATGGTAGGCAAGGGCCTCGTCACGTAGTTTGTTCTTTGCCATTTTGATTTTTATTGTGCGGAATTAATAAGAATTTGTGCAAAATTATAAAATAATAGTGACAGATTATAATTTTAATGCGCTTCCTTCACAATTTCCATCATAAAACGATAAAGATCTGTGATCTGTGTGAAGTCCTCCATCAGTTGCAATGCAATGGCTTCACTGAAGATTCTTTGATCTGAAACCGCTATTTTTTTTATCACATAAGCACTTTTTCGTTGCATCCAGGGTTGGAAAAATGGTGGCAGGTCGTTGGAGAGGGGACGTTTATACTCCTCACCGGCTACTTCAAAACCGGCATCGAGCGCTTTCTGCGCCATCTCCCTGAATGATTCCCGACTATAGCCTATCTCTTCACGGAAATAATCCATGACTTTTCGTTTTGGCATAAACAACCCCATTCCATACATGAGATACTCGGTACCCACCTCTGCAAAAAAGCCCGGGTAGTTCTCCCAGTGAGTGGTTGCCTGCTGAAAATTGAGCCACATCGATGACTTGTAGGGATCTTTATTGGGTGAAAAGCGGATATCACGGTAAATGCGTGAGATCATTTTGGCAGGACGCAACTCAAACAGCGGGTCTATGTTGTACATGACCGGTGATAGCATCGCTGCCAGTGATTGGAGTGGTTGCAGCAAGGACTCCCGGTAGATATGCTTACGTTCATTGAACCATTCACGGTAGTTGTTCTCTTTTAACTCCCGGAGGAATGCAATGGTGTCGGGGGTAAATCCGGTAAAAGGTCTGATCTCTTCCATCAATCAATCATCTGACATGATTCTGCAGCAATATGATATTGTGAAAGGTACTCTTTGCCCTCACTTGCTTTTCTTTCGGCAATCTGCTGACGCAACTGGTTGACTCTCTCCGTTTCTGAACTGCCTGTGGTTACTCCTTCAGCTGCCTGTTCGGTCTCGCATCCTTCGCCACCTTCACCATGAGAGACCAGCGTGCTGTCATTCAACTGCTTTTCCAGGTCCTGAAGATATGCTTCATCGAGTCTCTCTTCCACCAGTTTACCACGTACTCTCACCCTTTTGCCTACGTTTTCCGGATCAAACTTGCCAAGGGTGGCATCCGATTCGGCACGCACTGTGTGTGCCGCGTCGCTACCCTGCAGGAAAAGTTTCATGCCGCTTTTTTGGCATATATGGGTGCAGAGACCATCTACAATGACCGTTTCATCGATCAGTGACGCTGCATTTGTCAGCAGATCGTCCACACTCATAGGCTTGGAATTGCTGTTCCCTGAGCAGCCGTTGATGATGAGAATACTAACTGCTGCAGCAAATAAGTTTATAAAAAATCTGTTTCTGTTCATACGGCTATTATTTTTTTTTAATACTTTTACAGTTCAAAGATAACTATTTTTCAGGTTGGAGAAAAAATATGCGTTCGTTTCAGAGGAAATAATTGTTTGTTCGTCGGGTAAAAGAGAACTGTTCATCGATTAATCATTGTTTTTAGCCGCTTCGGATGTGTACATTTGTGCAAACATACAAATAGATTAATTATGATAACAAATTCATGTCATTCATCCTCATCACCCATGTTGAAAGGGATTTTATTCGGAGTATTGCTTGTGATTGCCGGAGTGCTCTTCCTCTCTTTCAATTTTGGCTGGATAAATCCTCTGTGGAGACCTGTTCTTTTCTCCTGGCCGATGATTTTTATTGTGATTGGTATTGCCAGCTTCTCCAGGCATAATATACTTGTCACCCTATTTTGGCTGATACTTGGCCTTTTCTTTCTTATTCCCCGTATTGCAGCGGCTTTTCCTGATAGCTTCTCTGCGATCAATGGTGATTTTGCGTATACTTACTGGCCCCTGTTACTTATTCTGTTAGGTCTCTGCCTCATCCTGAAAATTTTTATCGGGAAAAACCACCGTTCCGGAAGACACCGACATTTCAATGCTGATTCTATTGAAGGAGGTAACGGCCGGATAGAGAAAAAAGTAGTCTTTGGCGGCTCAGAAAGCATCTTTCTTGATCCTGTTTTCCACGGCGGAGTCATAAGTGCCACCTTTGGAGGTGTTGTACTGGATTTAAGGAGAACAACACTTCCCGAGGGTGAGACCTATCTCGACATTGAAGCAACCTTTGGGGGTGTGGAGCTATATATTCCCGGTGATTGGGTGGTGGAGACAAAATTCCAGACAGTGTTGGGTGGTGTGGAAGACAAGCGGTTTATTTTACAGCCCCTGGATTACACCCGTAAGCTTATCCTTCGCGGTGATCTCACTTTTGGTGGGTGTGAGATACACTAATGATTCATTATCCTGAATGAATGAGCAGTCTGTGTGAGCTCATTGGAAACCACTTGAATAATCAGATGAAACTTTCCCTGTTTTCTATCCCCGTCCGATTGCTGCCTGTAGTGCTTTTTTGCATTACCTATGCAGTGTTGCATGCACTGGCATTTCATCCGATTGTCACCTTTCCTTTCGTGATTTTATTGCTGAAGAGTGCAGCAGACTCATTGATATTTGTGGGTCTGGGCATGCTGTCAGCGATTATCATTCCCTCTTCCAATTATGTGAAGCTCGATCTGTTTCAGCGATTTATCAATTACTCCGCATTAGGTTTATTATATATATGCATATGGACCGGATTGAATTTTCTCCTTTCTCTCCTCTTTTTTGGGAAGGAGCATGGAACTGAAATCCGTTCATTAATTTCAATAACTGCATTTATAGGGTTGTTCATGTATGTGATACAGATGCAGGTTATTCACTTTCAAATGTTGCATAAAAAAGATGAAGATGAAGATGAAAATGACAACGATAACCATCACGAGAACGACAGCGACGTTCATCACCAGTTGGCCGGATCACTCCCGCTTCATGAGAAGAATAATGGGAATGAAGAAGAGGGGATTCTTGAGCGGATAGCCGTGAAAACAGGTCAGAAAATTCATGTGATACTCGTACCCGATATTGTTTACATTCAGTCGGATGGTGATTATGTACAGATCGTTACCGGGCAGAGCCGCTATCTCAAAGAGGAGACGATGAAGTATTTCGAAGCCAGCCTGCCCCGAACAAAATTTGTAAGGGTTCATCGTTCCTACATTGTCAATGTGGAGAAGATACTTCGTATTGAACTGTATGAAAAACAGAATCAGATGCTTACATTGAAGAATGGGGATCAGATAAGAGCAAGCGTTTCGGGTTACAAAGAACTGCGAGCAAAACTTAATTTGTGATGGATAGGTCAGGAGCAGGAAAATTAGTAAATGGTGAAACCCGGATGTATAATTTCAACATAAAATAAATAATAATAGTATGAAAAAGTTTGTGTAAACTTTGTTAAAACTTAGAAAACTGATTTGTGTTTTCAAGTTTTGTGGATTACCTTTGTGCGTTTTTGTAAAGGTTATTCATGGAAGTAAAAGAAAGAATCATAGAAAAAGCCGGTGATCTGTTCTATCAGTACGGTATCAAAAATACATCGATGGATGAGCTGGCCTCATCTCTGGGTATTTCGAAGAGAACGATATACGAGAACTTCAGGGACAAGGAAGGTATTTTGTTGTCGTTGCTGATTAAACTCAGAGAGGAGCGGGATAAACACTTCTCGGTTTTTTTAAGTGAGAAATACAATGTGGTCGAGATATTTATAAAAATCATCGAAATACAACAAGCTACACCTCCCGGCAACGTTAAATTCTTCAAGGATATTCATAAATACTATCCCCGCGCTGCAAGGTTGATGCAGGAAGATATAAATAAAAACAATGCTTTTTTGCGCAGTTTTCTACGAAATGGTATCGAACAGGGGTTTATACGAAAAGATCTGAATGTGGACGTTGCCGCTTTCCTGGTGGAGGAGAGCACCTACACCTATGTACGTGCCTCCTACCTTGAGAAGCCTCCCTTCTCTTTTCCTGAGCTGTTTTATACGATGATGATCAATTTCGTACGAGGTATTTCAACAGAAAAAGGAATCAGGATAATTGACAGATATTTAGAAAAGCAGAAAAAAGAAAACAATAAACAGTAATGAAGAGAGACAGAATGAATCCGCTTAAATTAATGCTATTGGGAATGCTGTTGCTCGGTTTCACCAGGACATCAGCACAGCAGACCGACAGTTTACATATCGACTTGAACAGTGCGCTGGAGATCGCTTTGAGTGAGAACCCAACCGTAAAGGTTGCCGATATGGAGATCACCAAGAAAGAGTATGCCAAAAAGTCGGCTTACGGTGCACTGATGCCTCAGCTCGACATCATAGGGCAGTATCAGCGTGCCATCAAGAGGCAAACGGTCTATTTTGATGAAGGTTTTGGCCTTGGTGGAGGAGATATTGATCCTACCCAATACACACCCGAGGAGCTTCAGGTGTTGCAGGTGCTGAACAAGGTGATGATGCCTGATCCCGAGACATCGGGAGAAGGAATCCAGATGGGACGGTTCAACGTCTGGTCCGCCGGGCTGAACGTGAGCCTTCCGCTGGTGATGCCCTCATTATGGAAGAATATCCAAATGAGCGAGGTGGATATCCGTCTGGCGATGGAGCAGGCCCGTGCATCTCGTATTGATCTGGTGAACCAGGTGAAGAAGTCATTCTACAGTCTATTGCTCGCCCAGGACAGCTATGGGGTATTTAAAAAAACCTATGAGACTGATTCAATCAATCTTGAAAATATCCGTCACAGGTTCAACCAGGGAGTGGTGGCCGAGTATGATGTGATCACAGCCGATGTGCGGCTGAAGAGCCTTATACCGAGTATACTTCAGTCGGAGAACATGATGAAGATTGCAGAGCTGCAATTAAAGATGCTGATGGGTATTGACGGTGATGTACCGCTAAAGGTGATAGGTTCACTCGATCATTACCGCAGCACAATGTTTGATATGATCATCCCTGCCGATACATCACTGGTGAACAACAGTGATATCAAGCAGTTTGATTTGCAGGCAAAACAGGCTAAAAATGCCTTTGAGATGCAGAAGCTGCAGTTCGCACCCTCACTGGTAACCTCTTTCAACTGGACCTACTCAAGCCAGAACAACGATTTCAGGTTCAAGGATTATCGATGGGATCCCTATTCCATGCTGGGATTAACACTGCAGATACCTCTGTTCAACGGAGGGCAGCGTTATCACAATTTGAAACAGTCGGAGATTCAACTCTATCAGATGGCAGAACAACGCAAGGATGTGGAGCGCGGGCTGAAGCTATCTATCAAGAACAACTTCGATCTTATTCATAAAAATATAGAACAGGTTGTCGCTACAGAATCGTCTATCGCACAGGCACGCAAAGGTCATGAGATCACTTTGAAGCGCTACGAAACAGGGATGGGCACTATCGTGGATGTGAATGCGGCCGCCCTTGCAGTGATCAATGCGGAGCTGCAGTACAGGAATGCTGTCTATGATTATCTGGCGGCCAAGGCTGACCTGGAGAAGGTGCTTGGCTATGATATAGCGCCTGTGGAAAGTGAGAAATAAGCGATAAGCTATAAGCTGAAAGCTGTGAGAAATAAGTAGTAAGAAATAAAATTAGAAAAAAGAAATAAGATTATTATCATATGAAAATGAACAACCTATTGAAGTTTACTCCTCTTCTGGCAGTAGCCTTGCTCGCTTCCTGCGGAGGAAAAGATCAGTCCGCTAATGAAAGCGAAGCAACTCAAAGATCAAACGTCCGTGTAGAGGCGGTGCAGTTGGTGTCTGTGAATCAGATCTCCACCTTTACCGCTACGATTGAAGCCGATCAGGTAAATAATATCGCCCCGGCCATGGGTGGGCGTATTCGTAAGATATATGTGGATGTAGGTGCATATGTGCGTCGCGGTCAGACACTGGTGGCGATGGATGCCGCCAACTTCTCGCAACAACAGACGCAGGTGGCAACATTCAGAAGAGACTATGAGAGATACAATGAGCTCTTTGCCGTGGGTGGCATCTCTAAGCAGCAGCTCGATCAGGCAAAGACACAACTTGATATCGCTGAGTCTGCGCTGAACAACCTTGGAGAGAACACCACGCTGACGAGTCCCGTAAGCGGGGTGGTGACCGCCCGCAATTATGACGCGGGTGACGTGGCTTCGCAACTGCCCATACTCACTATCGAGAATATCAACCCGGTAAAGGTGATGGTGAATGTGTCAGAATCTTATTACAGCAATGTGGTGAAGGGTATGCCTGTGGAAGTGCAGGCAGATGCACTGGGTAGTGAGACCTTCCAGGGTAAGGTAACATTGATTTACCCAACGATTGATCCCATGTCGCACACTTTTACTGTGGAAGTGAGTGTTCCCAACAGTGATCAGCGTCTTCGTCCCGGCATGTTTGCCCGTGTGAAGATGAATTTCGGGACGAATGACCGTCCGCTTGTCTCAGACAAGGCTGTACTGAAGCAGACCGGCTCCAACGACCGCTATGTCTTTATAGAGAAAGAGGGTAAGGCGATCTATACCCTTGTTGAACTTGGTGCAAGGCTGGAAGACAAATATGAAATTGTGTCAGGATTGAGCGCGGGTGACAGGGTGATTACAGAAGGTAACACCGGATTAATTGATGGTGCCGCAGTGGAGGTGGTACAGTAAAGGTACGAACAGCTAAAGAATTAAACAGATGAAACCATATGAAACCGCGGTGAAGAATCCCGTGGGAACAGCTTTAATATTTATAGGCGTGGTGCTGATCGGGCTCATGTTTTACCGTCAGTTGCCTATTGACCTCTATCCCAATATTGATCTCAACATCGTTTCCGTGATGACCTCATACTCTGGTGCGGGAGCAGAGGATGTGGAAGCCAACGTCACACGCCCCCTGGAGGATGTGCTTAACTCGACTGAGAAACTGAAAGAGATCACCTCGCAGTCGAAAGATGGGATGTCGATGATCATGCTTGAGTTTGATTTCGGCACCGACATGGATAATGTGATGAACGATGTGCGGGACAAGGTGGATATGATCTCGGGATTCCTCCCTGACGGTACCGAGGATCCCATGATTCTGAAGTTCAGTTCCGACATGATCCCTGTGGTCGTGCTCTCGGCAACAGCCGAGGAGAGCGCCGGGGCATTGTATAAGATTCTGGACGAGCAGGTGGCCAACCCGCTGAACCGCATCTCCGGTATTGGTACTGTCTCGGTGAGTGGTGCTCCTCAGCGGGAGATACAGGTGAATGTTGCTCCTCAAAAGCTGGAGGCATACAATATCTCGCTGGAGCAGATTGCACAGGTGATAGCCACCGAGAACGTGAACATTCCTGCCGGTAATTTCGATATCGGATCACAGACTTACATGTTGCGTCTTGAAGGTGAGTTTAATGATAGCCGTGACCTGAATGATGTCATTGTTGGGAACAACCAGGGTCGGCCCATCTACTTGCGGGATGTGGCTACCGTAAATGATACTGTAGAGAGCCGTATACAGGAGAACTATACGAATGGGGTGCGAAGTGCCAGTATCGTCGTGCAGAAACAATCGGGTGCCAACACGGTAGCGATTGCCGATGCAGTGAGGGAGCAGCTTCCCGAGCTGCAAAAGAACCTTCCACCCGATATTCAGCTGGTCACCGTGATGGACACCTCCGAATATGTGAAGGTATCCATCAACAGTCTGCTCGAAACCATCCTGCTGGCCCTGCTCATTGTGGGTATCATCGTGCTCTTCTTCCTTGGCAGGTGGCGTGCTACCATCATTATCATGGTGACCATCCCCATCTCACTGATCGGATCGTTCATCTATCTCTATCTCACGGGCAACACCATCAACATTATCTCGCTCTCGGCGTTGTCGATCACCATTGGTATGGTTGTGGATGATGCCATCGTGGTGCTGGAGAATATCACCTCCCACATTGAACGGGGGAGTCAGCCCAGACAGGCCGCTGTCTACGGGACTGAAGAGGTCTCACTCTCCGTGATCGCATCCACGCTGACCATCATCGCGGTGTTTCTGCCGATGACCATGGTGGGTGGTTTTGCAGGTCTGATGTTCAAGCAGCTGGGATGGATGGTGACCATCATTATCTCACTCTCACTGGTGATTGCGTTGACGCTTACACCCATGATGAGTGCCAGGATGATGCGCGGCAACAAAAATGTGAAGGTGAACGGGTTTGACAAGTGGTATAACAAGAGGGTCCTGCCGCTTCTGAACAGGCTGGATCGTGGTTATTCACGGTTGGTGGACAAAGTGGCAAGGAAAAGAAGACTAACACTGTTCGTGGTGGTGATCATCTTTATCGTGAGTGCGGTAATCAGCGCTGTTACCCTGAAGACCGAGTTTATGCCGGCATCAGATAACAACGATATTGCGCTCACCGTGGAGATGCCTACAGGCACGCGGATGGAGGTGGCCCGAGAGACCGCTCATCGCATTGCACAGGAGATGAGGGTGAATTATCCCGAGATAGATATCATCTCTTTCAGTGTGGGAGCGGCCAGCGAGGACAACGCCTGGGCTGCCATGCAGGACAATGCATCCAACATCATCACCTATACCGTTCGCCTGACGGAGGCAAAGAACAGGAGTAAAAGCATCTACGATGTATCAGATGAGATGCGCCAGGACCTGGCCGCCATGCCTGAACTGAATCGTTTTATTGTGATGCCCGGTGGTGGCGATATGGGTATGACCGGAGGAAGTAATGTGACACTGAATATTTTCGGATATGATCTTGCTGTCACCGACAGGGTAGCCAATGAATTGCATACCAGGCTCAACGAGGTGAACGGGTTAAGGGATATTACGATATCAAGAAAAGATTATCGCCTGGAATACCAGATTCAATTTGATCGGGAAAAGCTTTCACTGAACGGCTTGAATATGAGTACCGCCGCCAGTGCGATAAGGAACAGGATCAACGGACTCACCATGTCGCAATTTCGTGAAGAGGGTGAAGAGTATAACATTCGCGTGCGTTACGAAGAGCAATACCGCGAATCGATAGAGGACATTGAGAATATACTTATTTACAACCCCATGGGTGCAGGTGTCCGTGTGCGTGATTTAGGCACGGTTGTGGAGACCTCAACACTCCCGCAGGTAGATCGTCAGGACCGCCAGCGTATTGTCTCGGTCACCGGAACCATTTACAAGCGTGCATTGAGTGAGGTGGTGAAAGATGTCAACACAATGCTTGCAGAATATGATATACCGCCGGGTGTACAGGTTGAAGTGGGTGGCTCAATGGAAGACCAGGAGGAATCATTCTCAGACTTGCTATTGTTGCTTATGATCGTTTCATTGCTGGTATATATTGTGCTGGCATCACAGTTTGAGTCCCTCACCTATCCCTTTATTATCATTCTCACTGTTCCTTTTGCCTTTACGGGCTCACTGCTGCTGCTTGCCATCACCGGAGAACCGCTCGGTATCATGGGCTTTGTGGGGCTGATCATGCTTGTGGGTATGGTGGTGAAGAATGGTATCGTGCTGATCGACTATATTAACCTGAACCGTGAACGTGGCATGTCGATCGTCACCGCCGTGGTACATGGCGGACGATCAAGGCTTCGTCCTGTACTGATGACATCACTGACCACTATCCTGGGGATGATACCACTGGCTATCGGCACCGGGCAGGGATCGGAGATGTGGCAGGCACTGGGTGTGGCCATTATCGGAGGGATGACCTTCTCAACCATCATCACCCTGATACTTATTCCGGCACTCTACACCATGATGGGTGGTTACGGTGTGCGTAGAAGACGCAGGAAACATCGTTTGGTGTTGAATACTAAAAATGAACAAATATTGAATTAATCGTATGAAAGCAGTAATGATTATATTAGACCAGGCACACTATGAGCAGATTGTAAATCACCTGAGCAAACTCAATATCCGGGGATTTACAGCGTGGAAAGAGGTCTACGGCAGGGGTAGCAGTGATGGTATTCCTCACTACGGGTCTCATGCATGGCCATCTGTCAATAACTCTATCCTCACTGTTGTGGAGGATGAGAAGGTGCCAGTGTTGTTGGGCTACCTGAAGGAGCTGGACAGTGAAGCGGTCAATCTTGGCCTGAAGGCATTTGTCTGGAACATAGAGGAGGGAATGTGATTCAATTTTAAACGATAGATCCCTGAAGGCGTCACTTTTACAGTGGCGCTTTTTTTATTTCACATCGATCAGCAACACCCAGTCCTTTTGTGATTGGGAGGGTGGGGTGAAGGTCTCCCTGTCTGCGTTGGTCCTTCCCCTCACCTTTTTCTTTTTCCCGCTTACCGGGTTGAACCAGTAGACTCTCCTGCGCCCCTCCTTCAGTTTGTTCATGTTGATGGTGACAGGTTCGGGGCGGGGCAGATAGATCATGGCATAGCTGCCCTTCAGGTTACGTGTGGCGATGATCTCATCGGTGTAATCACTGCCCCGCTCTGAAGCGATCAGGCTGTTGTCTTCCATGCGGTGGAAATCGGGGTGGGAGAGCATCAGCTCTTTGAGATGATGGATGTGATTGGCCGCTTTGGCTTCCAGCGCTTTCTGCCAGCCGATAATCGTGTCACCCACCCATATGGGTGCATTGCGTGTGGTATCCACAAACTGCCATACCTGATGGTGTCCGTAGACCGTACCACATCCACCGGCAAAGACCGCTCTGTATATCCGTGTCCTCACATCGTAATCATCGAAGTAGCCACGCTCGCTGCGTGTCCACCTGCCATCCCAAGGGTTCACAGGGTGATCCTCATAGCAAGGTTCCATATCCATCACCGGACGTCGGGGTATAAGCTTCAGATCGTCGGCAATCTGATTCCACACCTTCACCTCCCTGCTGCCGTGACTGCTCTGTATGGCATGCATATCGAGCCACTCCTCCTGCTGCAGGTTCCTGCTTGTGGAGGATCCACCCCGGGGATGATAGGCAATAAATGTATCTTTGCCGGAGGTCTCTTCAAAAGCCCGTGCCATGGCGCGCCAGACGGGACGGTAATCGGCTGTGATCCTATTGTTCTTATGTTCCACACTCTGACGATCACCCCCCAGTATCCAGAGGATGTTCCACTGATCCTTATAACGTTCCGCCAGCTTCTTCGCATAGTGATAAGCACGCTCTTCATTGGTGAAGATCACCGGTCCCGCAGCACCGGGTACCACCTTATCCCCCCAGGCGGGCAGAAGGCCTATATACATGTTACGCTTCGCCGCCTCACGGATCACAAAGTCCACATGATCCCAGTAATCATATTGAGCAGAATCATTGGGATCGTTGCCCGTAGTGGTATCCCATTCCAGTGTTTTAAGGTTATTGAAAGGGACATCACCATACCTGTTAGGCTTTCGTATACCGTCCAGTTCGGCGAGAGCCACGCTCATGATCACATTGAACCCCTGTCTGCTGCGGGTCTCCAGGTAATGAACAGCTTCATCCCTGTCCAGCCGGTGAAATAGTTCCCATCCGGTATCACCCAGCCAGAAGAAAGGTTGTCCGTCATGCTTGCTGACCAGCCATCTGCCGCTACTGTCGGGAGTGATCTGTGCTGACAAGGTGATGCTGAAAAGAGAGAGAAGGAGGAGGATTGATATTTTTTTGTTCATGGTTCAAAAGTATAAAGTGTTGATTATGGTTTGGTAAAGTTATTGAAATTTCCGGTAAAGAGGCAACATATTCCTGTTTTAATAAAGGTAAAATGGCTATCTTTACACCCTGTTTTCGGTTATCAAATATTTTGTATTCATAAACTGTGTATCATGACCCATTCACTGTTTCAGAACTCCTATTTCTCCGTTTTCCTGATCATTGCCCTCGGATATATGCTGGGACGCATTAAGATCAAGGGGGTGTCGCTCGATGTCTCTGCCGTCATCTTTATCGCCCTGCTGTTCGGCCATTTCGGGGTGACCATACCGCAGTCGCTGGGTTACTTCGGCCTGGTATTGTTTATCTTTTCTATCGGTCTCCAATCGGGTCCCGGTTTCTTTGATTCGTTCCGCCGGAATGGCAATAATCTGTTGCTGATGGCGCTGATCATTATCGTATCGGCAGGTGCCGTGGGGCTCGGAATGGGGTATCTGTTCGGAATCGATTTGCCGGGTGTCACCGGCCTGATAGCCGGTGCGCTGACCAGTACGCCAGGCCTGGCGGTGGCCATTGACAGCACCCACTCACCCCTCGCTTCAATTGCCTACGGTATTGCTTATCCGTTCGGGGTGATCGGGGTGATCCTGTTTGTTAAATTTTTCCCGAAAATGATCGGGAAAGACCTGCAGGAGGAGGCTTACCGTTTGGAACATGAGACAAAGTCAGCCTATCCGGAGGTCAATTTTGCGGTATTCAGGGTGGTCAATCCTACTGTCTTCGGCAAGTCGCTGGGAGAGTTACAGGTTCGCACCATGACGGGAGCGGTCATCTCGCGGCTGATCCACGAGGGGCGGATGGTGATCCCCCGGGCGAAGCATATCCTGCGGGAGGGTGACCTGGTGAAGGCGGTGGGTACCGACAACTCACTGAAGCAGTTGGCTCTCTTCATCGGTGAACGTACCGATATTGAGCTGCCGGTGGAAAAGGATCAGGTGGTTGAGTCACTGCTGGTGACCAACAAACGGATTGTGGATAAAACGCTGGGCTCACTGGATCTTTCGCGTGCCTACCACTGCAATGTGACACGTGTACGTCGTAGTGGTGTGGTGCTCTCACCCACACCTGATCTGCGGTTGAAGTTTGGCGACAAACTAGTGATAGTGGGAGAACAGAAGAATGTGCAGGAGATAGGGCAGCTACTGGGCAACAATGAGAAGAAACTCTCAGATACCGATTTCTTCCCCATAGCGATAGGCATTGTGTTGGGCATCCTGGTGGGGCAGTTACAGCTATCCTTTTCTGACTCCTTCTCCTTCTCGCTGGGGCTGACCGGAGGGGTGCTGATCACTGCGCTGGTACTCAGCAAGCTGGGAAAGACGGGGCCCATCCTATGGTCCATGTCGGGCATGTCGAACCAGCTGTTACGGCAGCTGGGGTTACTGTTGTTCCTGGCTGAGGTGGGTACCTCGGCGGGGGCCAACCTCTTCGCTACGTTTCAGACATACGGTCTGCCCTACTTCGTGACCGGTGCAGCCATCACACTGCTGCCGATGCTGCTTGCAGGACTGCTGGGGCATTATCTTCTGAGGATCCCGATCCTGGAACTGATGGGTACCATCGTGGGGGGGATGACCAGTACCCCGGGACTTGCCACCATTGACTCGACGACGGACAGCACCTATCCCAGCGTGGCCTATGCCACCGTTTATCCGGTAGCGATGGTGTTGTTGATCCTGTTGATACAGTTGATGGCAATGTTTGCCTGAAACGTGAACGAAATAGATTCTTCAGGTGTTAATCTGTAACATCGCACAAATAGAACAAGAAATGGGAATCATCAGAAGCATCCTCGATACAGACCTCTACAAGTTCACCACCAGTTATGCCTATTCCAAGCTGTTCCCACGTGCCCGGGGTGAGTTTGAGTTCGTGGACAGAAGCAACGGCGATTATCCGGAGGGGTTCGACCGGCTGCTTAAGAAAGAGCTGGAGGAGATGTGCGGGCTCTCACTGACGAAAGAGGAGGAGGCCTTTGTGAAAAAACAGATGCCTTATCTTCCTCCCACCTACATCGATTTTCTGAAAGGGTTCCGTTTCGATCCCTCTGAGCTGGAGATAGGTATGGTGGAGAAGAAGCTACAGGTGAAGGCTACCGGATTGCTCTATCGTGTTACGCTGTGGGAGACACCCATACTGGCCACTATCTCTGAGCTCTGGTTCAGGGAGAGAGGGCAACAGCCCGATCTGGCTTACATGGAGGAGGCTGCCATCGGGAAAGCGGTGAAGATGAAAGAACATGGCATCACTTTCTCTCTTTTCGGCATGCGCCGCCGTTTCAGCTTTGAGGTAGAGGATAGGGTGACCCGCCTGCTGAAGGAGCATGCCGGTGAGAGCCTGTTCGGAACGAGCAATGTCTATATGGCTTTTAGGCATGATATCAATGTCTCCGGCACACACCCCCACGAATGGGTGCAGTTCCATGGTTCGATCTACGGCTACAAGATGGCCAACTACATCTCTATGGAGGACTGGATCAACGTGTACGATGGTGACCTGGGAACAGTGCTGACCGATACCTACACCACCGATATCTTTCTCCGCAACTTCAGCAAGAAGCATGCAGCGCTCTTCACCAGCCTCCGTCACGACAGTGGCGACCCGTTCATATTCACCGATAAGGTGATCAAACGCTACGAAGAGCTGCGGGTAAATCCCGGGATGAAATACCTTGTCTTCTCCGACAGTCTGAACGTGGAGAAAGCGATCAGGATAAAGGACTATTGCGGTGACCGCATCGGGGCCACCTTTGGTATCGGGACGAACCTCACCAATGATGTGGGGAATAATATCAGGGGGATGAACATCGTGATGAAGCTGTTCCGTTGCAAGATGACCGCAAGTGAGGAGTGGCAGGAGTGTGTGAAGCTTTCTGATGTGGAAGGAAAACATACCGGCAGCAGTAAAGAGATCCGCCTGGTACAGGAGACGCTGGGGTTATGAACCTGACAGCTGCTTTTCAAACTGCTGTCACCATTATTCATCTGAAATGTCACACTGCTGTTTAACGTTGCAGTGTGTACCGCTGTTCGCTCCTGTTCCCTGCACCATCCTCAGCCATGAAGAGCAGTTCCAGTGGTTCCCCTTTGGGCAGCCTGGATGCATCGAACCGGTAGGTGTAGATGGATGATTTGGCGTCGTGTGTGAAGAGAACGAACTTCCCGTTGATCTCCCCCCTGAAGGAGGCTATACCGCTTTTATTGTCGGAGAGACGAATGAGAATCCTTTTCTGACTGACCCATCGCTCCGCACCCACAGGAGTTATCGTCGGCGGGGTGCTGTCAGATGAGATGGCATAGCTGCCTCCCAGCTCCCGTATGCTGGCGGTTATCCCGCCCGGTGTATAATCTCCTCCGAGCCAGCTCTCTTTTCCGTTGTCGCTGATGGCGACAATGCCATAGTTCTGTTTATTCAGGAGTGTATCGCTGCTCAGCCTGATCCACATTTTTGCACTGTTGTGCAACGGCACAGGCTTATCATTCACCTGGTGCACATTCGAATAGAAGTCGCTGCTCTTTGTGCTTTGATGTCTGTAGCAGATATCGCTGTAGAGGTTACCCACAGGTATGGTGAGAGAAAAGCCAAGATCCAGAAATGAATTATCGAAATTCCAGGCCATATGATTGTCGCAATGCGCCTTTTCAGGTATGGATTGCTGTCTGCCCCTCACCGTGAAAGAGTAGGTGAGCCTGTTTCCGTTCTGATCCTCCAGCTCGTAACGAAGGCGGTAATCCCTCTCCTCGTTGATATCAATATTTCCCCTGTTCACTGCTTCGTAAATAGGTAGTCTGTTTCCCGGTTCAATAAATGATCTCATGTAGAAGGAGCGTCTCCTGCGCCAATCCTCAAAGTCGATGAAGCTGTTGAGCATCCGTGTATCTGCGAAGGAGAAACGATCCATCGTGCTGCTGAAAACCTGCTCTTCATCCACGAAGAGACGGATATATTTCACACCGTAAATGTTGGACTGGCCGTTCATGCGGTCGTACGCTTTCACACCCACACCGATACGTCCCCAGGCATTGATGGTGCTTCCCGGACCAAGGGGATTTCCCGCATTGCTGATGTTCAGCCGGAGGGGGTTGCTGCTGCCGTTGATCACTCCTTTGCCTTCTGCCGGATAGAAGGCGATTCCCCGCAGATCGGGTTTCTGTGTGTCTGGCACCTGCGCAAGGTATTCCAGGGCATCCAGCGGGTCCTGTGTCTGGGTGTCGCGTACTTCGAAATGGAGATGCGGTCCGCCCGAACCGCCGGTGTTACCACTCAGGGCAATCTGTTCGCCCCTCTTTACAGGTAACAGCTCTTTTTCGGGATAAAGATTCACGCTGTAGCTCTCCAGCTCATACTGTTTTTCCAGCACATAAGCAGCGATCTTATCGGAGAAGCTGTTCAGATGCCCGTAGACACTGGTGTGTCCGGTGGCGGGATGATCAATGTAGAGTGCCAGCCCATATCCACCGGGTGAGACGCTGATGCGTGATACATACCCCTCTTCGACAGCCAGGATGGGTTTGTTAACCACCTGTTGCGTTTTGAAATCGACCCCTGAATGAAAATGGTTGTTCCTGAGCTCACCGAAGTTACCGCTGAGTGCGGGGGGGATGGTTACTGGGTTTCGGTACAGCTGTGAATAGGATGAAAGTGAGGTGGTTGTAAGTAGTAGCAGGAGTACAATCTGTTGTATATTAAGTTTCATTTATTTACTGTTCTCAAAAGTGGTGAAGGCAGTATCAATAATATCTTTCGCCACCTCTTTTTTTGTTTTTAACTCAAACGAATGCTTCTCCCCTTTGCGGGAGAGGATCGTTACCTTGTTGGTGTCGTAGCCGAAGCCGGCACCCTTGTCCTGCAGGGAGTTGAGGACGATGAAATCAAAATTCTTCTTCTCCATTTTGCGGCCGGCGTTGCTCTCCTCATTGCTTGTCTCCAGAGCAAAGCCAATGATCAGCTGATGCGGTTTCCTGATCTTTCCCAGCGATGCTGCAATGTCGGGGTTGGGTGTGAGGGTGATGGTGATCTCTTCCCCCTCCCTGCGTTTTATCTTCTCATCTGTCCACTGTGCCGGCCTGTAGTCGGCGACGGCAGCAGAGAGGATGGCAGCATCCATTTCCGGAAAGGTTTTTATTGCAGCATCATACATCTCACGGGCCGATTCCACATCCACCCTCCTGATGTTGGGGTGGGAGAGCGACAGCGCCGTGGGGCCGGTGATCAGCAGCACCTCGGCACCGCGCGATGCACACTCCTCCGCCAGTGCAAAGCCCATCTTCCCCGAGGAGAAGTTGCCGATGAAACGCACCGGATCGATCCGTTCATAGGTGGGCCCGGCGGTGATCAGGATTTTTTTTTTAGTGAGGTCGTTAGGGGAATCGAGAAACTGCTCCACCACTGCAACGATCTTCTCCGGCTCCTCCATCCGTCCTTTGCCCTCGAGATGACTGGCTAGCTCACCTTCGCCCGGATCGATGATATGCACGCCGTCGTTTCTCAGCATCCCGATATTGCGCTGTGTGGAGATATGACGGTACATATCCAGATCCATGGCAGGTGCCACGAACACCGGTGCCTTCATCGAGAGGTAGGTGGTGATAAGCATATTGTCGGCAATACCATTTGCCATCTTGCCGATGGTGGAGGCTGTTGCCGGGGCCACAATCATCAGGTCGGCCCATAATCCCAGCTCCACATGGCTGTGCCAGGTGCCGTCGCCCGAGGCAAAGAACTCGCTGATCACCGGCTTTCCCGAGAGTGCTGAGAGGGTGACCGGCGTGATGAACTCCTTCCCTGCCGGCGTGATCACAATCTGCACCTCGGCTCCCTTTTTTATCAGCAGCCGGGTGAGCGTTGCCGATTTATAAGCGGCAATACTACCCGTAATCCCCAGAACAATATGTTTCCCTTTTAGCGACATATCAACCTTATTAATGATTTCAAATTGAAGTTTCGGATCTATTATGATGCAACCTTTAACGCTACTAACATACTACGGATAACCCGCAAATCAACAAAATATATCAGCTTATTAGCATGCTTTACAAAATACAAATATGCGAAACATGAGTTACAAATATAAGGCAATTTTTCCGAATTGGGTGAATCTGACCTGCTAATGTGCATCACCGATGCACCGTTAAGATGCATAAAACAGTTCTGTTTTCATCAAATTAGACGAATTTGAAGTTAAATAATATTAAAATATAGAAATTAATTGGTACTATGTATTGCATAATACTTTGCTTAAAGTATCTTTGTAATGTAAAAATAAAAAACGTATGAATATAGAGAATACACATAGTCAAATGCGTAAGGGTGTGCTGGAATACTGCATTCTTTCCGTCATCAAGAGGGGAGAGGCTTATCCGGGTGATATCATTGATGAGATGAAAAACGCCGGGATGCAACTTCTGGAGGGTACGCTCTATCCATTGCTGAATAGGCTTAAGAAAGCCGAGATCCTTACCTACAGATGGGTGGAGAGCACATCAGGACCACCACGCAAATATTTCAGACTTACCGAAAAGGGAGGTGAATTTTACTCACTGCTTGAAACGACCTGGAATGAACTGGCCACCGGTGTTGAGACCGTTGCACGAAAAACAAATAATGAGAATGGATTAAATGAAAAGAATCAAGATATCGTATGAAAAAAGTTATTAACATCAATTTTCAGGGACAGGTTATTGCTATTGAGGAAACAGCTTACGAGATATTAAAGCAATACATAGAGAGTCTCACCATTTACTTTTCAAATGAAGAGGAAGGTGATGAGATTGTGAATGATATTGAATGCCGTATAGCTGAGCTTTTTGGCAACCGGTTAAAGCATGGCATCAATTGTATTACTGATGAGGATGTGGAAGCCATTATTTCGAATATCGGGAAGCCACAGGATTTTGATTCAGATTACGACGAGAAGATGGAAGAGGGACCTCAACCACAAACAAATGCTTCAGCTTCATGGTCGGAACATTCCCGCCAGGCAGGTGCACACCGCTCACTCTACAGGAATGCGAACGACCGCATTATCGGTGGTGTCTGCAGTGGGTTGGCTCACTACTTCAATACTGATCCCGTATGGATGCGCATCATCTTCGTGCTGTTTTTCGGTTTTCTGTTCTGGGTCTACATTGTATTGTGGATTGTATTGAAGAAGAAAGAACTGGTATCGAACGTCACCAAACGTCTCTACCGTAATCCTCACGACCGTTTCTTAGGTGGTGTGTGTGGCGGGATGGCTGCCTACTTCAAGATCGACTCGTGGATACCGCGTCTGGTATTCCTTCTTCCCTTGTTGTTGAATCTGATAGGGATGGTCTCCTTCTTTCCATTGAATCATATTTTTGATGATGTGCCCTTCAGCTGGAATATCAACATGAGCATGGTGCTTGTCTACATTGTTCTCTGGGTAATCATCCCCGAGGCGAAGACCGTGAAGCAGAAGCTGGAGATGATGGGTGAGGAGGAGTACATTCAGTCGATCCGTGAAAAGGTGAGCGACAATGTGGCGAGCGCTAAAAGTCGTGCAGAAAGCGAGAACCCTATCGTACACGGACCTGCTTACAGTGCTGCTTCATCGACCCATAGAGAGGAAGTGATTTCCACGGAAGGGATACCGCCGGCACCTCCGGTTGCTTCATCCACACCTTCAGCAAATTTGGCATCACCGGCATCACGGCCCTCATCAGCATCCTCATCGGCACGGCTCTCTTCATCTTCAGCACCGCAAAGGTCAGGATGTCTGAACGGTTTGATTATCTTCATGAAAATCATCTTCTTCTCTTTTGTTGGCTTAATCGCTTTGACACTGGTGGGTCTGTTTCTCGGATTCATGTTTGCCGGAGCACAGTTCATGCCTTTGAAGTCGTTGTTGATTGAACCGGGGAATGAATCCAATATGTTCATAGCCTCACTGGTACTGATCATCCTTGTCCCGGTAGTATCCATTATCATCTGGATCGTACGTCGTGTAATGAAAGCCAAATCGCGGCCTTTGATTGGAACGATCTCTACCATCCTCTGGTTTACCGGGCTTGTTCTGGCAGGAATTCTCACCACCACAATCGTGCGCAAGTTCAGTGAAGAGAGTTCAAAAGAGTCAATAGTTGCAATTGCACCTGTCAGCACAAACAAAATGTATGTGGATATGATTCCTTACAATGATGATTATTCAGATTTTAAGTTAGGTTTTGGGTTTGATTCTGATATTGATGGACTACCCTTCACGACGGTGAATGAAGACTCACTTCTTTTCAGAAGCATCAATCTTCATATTCGTAAAAGCAGCGACTCACTTTTTCATGTCAGGACCATCGCTGCCTCTCACGGGAGAGATCTGCGTCTTGCGAAAAGTGATCTGGAGGAGTTCAGCTACAACATCGTTCAAAACGATTCTGTCTTATATCTTCCCGAGTTCTTAACTGTACCTGTAAGCCAGGGTTTCAGGAATCAGAGTATCACTGTGGAGATTGCTGTTCCTGCCGGTAAAACGATCGAGGTGAGTGATGTCCTTAGTGAGTATAAGAATAATAAACCGCCAACGGTTGTGCGGAAACGAATAAGGAGTTATTCCAGTACGTACATCCCTGTCGATGTGGAAACTTCGGGAGAAGAGAAGGAATATACGGAAGTATCAAAATCAGTCTGAAGAACTTCTTTAAAACATAAAAATAACTTTCATTGTGATTCCAGGGGGGCTGTCTGTGATGGATGGCTCTCTTTTTTTTAATAAAATTCTAAATAAATTGGTGTCTGTAAAAAAAACGTGTATCTTTGCATCCGCAATTCAGGAAGAACGCCTTGTGCATCTCTTCTGAACTGATTACAGGCAGCGGCCTGTTCCCTTTAAAATTGAATTAGTAAAGCCCGGATGGCGAAATTGGTAGACGCGTTAGTTTCAGGGACTAGTGTTGGCAACGACGTGCAGGTTCGAGTCCTGTTCCGGGCACTTTTTTTGCGCAGGTGGTGAAATTGGTATACACGCTACTTTGAGGGGGTAGTGCCGGTTACGGCGTGTGAGTTCGAGTCTCATTCTGCGCACTTTTAAATAAATGATCTGACTGTCAGCAGTACAAGCGCCTGAAATTGATTACCGGGAATATAACGATAATCATTTTCAGGTTTTTTTTTAGACAGCACCTTAGCAAACCATGAACTCAAACAGGGTGCAATATTGTTTTAACCTGCTTTTATCAAATAATCCCGAAAGTATCTATTCACGCATTGAGATCATGTTTATCTACAAAAGATAACCTGTTTTATATAGAAAACTTTTATCTTTAGGTTTCATTAAAGGAAAATGAGATTTATGAAGCAATTCATTTCAACAGTTTATGACACTATACTTTCGGAGGAGGCTAAAACAAGGCTGGAGAAAACAGTTTTCTTTTTCGCAACGACCGGATTCCTCATTCATCTGGCCGTCATTGCACTGATTCATCTCGGATGGATAGATGCGGGAGGTTCAATGAAAGGTCTTCAGAGCCCTATCGATGCGATCTACACCCCCTTCTCCATACTTCTTTTCTATGAAGTTTATTGTCTTATTTATTACCTGCCCAAGTCAATTACCATCTATATAGGGAAACAGTTTGAAATCATCACCCTTATCACTATCCGTGAGATCTTTGCTGAGATGTCCAGCTTGACTCTCTCATCCGAACTGAAGCAAATGTACAGTGACCTTCAGTTTATCTACAGTATGATTACCATTCTGGTGCTTTTCTTTCTGATCTACCTCTTTTACAGGATGAATCAGAAAGCCATCCGCATCAATAACAATACACATGGTCAGATGTCCCGGATGCCGGAGAAAAAGAAAAAATATGAGTATGCAAAAAAAATTCTTACGCTGGTTGTAGGACTTATATTCATCGTTCTAGCCATTATTAATCTCTCAGACTGGCTGATAAGCAATCAATCGCTTTTCGACTTCCTGCAGAACGCTAAACCGGCTACAAAAGAGTTTTTTTCCTCTTTCTTTATGATCCTTATTCTTAACGATGTACTTGTGTTACTGTTTTCTTTTGCAATCACCGAAAGCTTCCCTAAAGTGATACGCAATTCGGGTTTTGTTATCTCCACCACACTTATCAAGCTCTCTTTCAGTGTATCCGGCCTTGCCAGCCACCTGCTTGTGATCATGTCGGTGCTGTTTGGCACGTTAATTCTTATTCTCTACAAGCGCTATAAAACGATTGAGGTTCCCACTGAATGAGTGGATGGTTCGTAACACCTTACCGTGAACTGCTGCCTTCAATGATGATCTCCTCCGTCAGTCGAATCAGTTTGCCATTGTCGCTTACTCCTTCACCAGTCACCCGATAGGTGGTAGGTGTATCGGCGGAGTAGAATTCGATCACGGCCTCACCCTGCTCAGAGAACTGCACATTGGGTTTCCAGTAGATGGTCGTGCGGAGGTCCGGCAACGAAGACCCGGATTGTTCGGGTGTCTCGTACATTGGTGCATAGAAATGGGCTGCCTGCTGGTAACCGAGTGGAATAATTTCATCAATATTGGGAGGTCTGCGAGTGGGACCTTTATATCCGCCTGATATCAGGTTAATTACAACGGCACCGCTTGTATTAGGGAAATAACCCGGCATGGAGGTATTGTCTTTCAATACAAAGATACTCTCAATGGAAGAGACATCGATATTATCGACCTGCCCGTAAAAATCTTCAAAATTCATGTTGTCGATCACAAAAAGCACTGGCATCTCAGACCGGGTTGTGGTTATCTTATCACCTCTGACAATAATTCCCGGCTGGCGGTATAGCAACGACTGCAGACTGGATACACCCATCCTCTCAATATCTTCGGCTGTTTGAACACCAGATGCGCTGATAGGAGAATAAAACATCGATTCCATATATTTCTCCCTGCTTTGAGCGGTGACAGTGAGTTCATCCAATAAAATAGTGCGGATACCATTTTTTTGTGTGTAGTCCTCATTGGCGATCTTTATATATGGATCATTGTATGCACTGAACCGGTAGACAGCTTCTGATCTCAACGGTATTGCAGAGTTCTGTAGGGGTGGAAAGGATTCCTTATCGATACTGATCACATTGAATGAACTTCCTCTCTTACTTCTTGACTGTACCAGGATGGTGGTTCCCTCCGGATATTCCACATTGAATATGAACCGGCCTTTGTCATCTGCTTGTCTGGTCTCAGTGCTTACCAGGCTGTCGAGTTTGGCCAACAGGATTATCTGCCCCTCTTTCAATGATCTGAACACACCCTCGGCTTTTCCCGTCACCATCTGTGTCAGCTCAGGTGTAAATGCATCGGGAACAGTTATATTGCCTTTTAAAACAGCTGGTATATCATACCTCCGCCATCCTTGCGTCAGCATCAGCGCATCGAGGGCATGCATTTTTGTATTTCCCTCCTCAAAATAGGATGCCGGTGATTCAATATATCCTTTCAGTTCAGATGCCAGTAGCAATGTACTGATGATGTTGATGGTGCTGTCCGGTACCACCGCTTCAGTATCGGTGACCGATACAGCTATGTTACCCGTGGCAGGAGTGAGATCAGGGTTGGTAAGCTTTAATCTGATTGAAACATGCTCTCTCCGCTGGTAGATAGAATTGGCTATATCAGCCTTGAGTAGGGCAAACTCATCTTCATTCAGGTTGAAAAGTAGCCGCTCACTGATCACCTCTTGCTTTTTATTCAGCAATAATATATTCAATATGCCTGTCGGTAGATCCTTATTCGGGAAGCTGTAAATCTCTTTTTCCGGAGTCCATCTTTCATGAAACAGTACCAGTCCCTTATGGTGAATAAGTAGTGAAACAGTGTCACCTGCCACTTCCTTCCCTCTGCTTTGTGTTATCCTAAGATGGTTTCTCGTATTGCGCGTTGTAATGACATGTGCCTTAGCCTGTGGCAGGGGTAGACTGAAACGTTTGGAGATTCCGGATGCGTTCCTGCAGATCACATGATAGGTTTCATTCTCAGAAGGTTTAAAATGAAAGAACCCCATTCCCAGATGCATACTCTTGAACCGGACGATCTCACGGTCGGCTGAATCATATAGTGTACCAGTGATATCTGTGCCAAAACCATCCCTGTTCAGTGCTTTAAATGCCACCTGTGAAATTACCCCGGGAATGAGATAACCCCCTTCGGGAAAAAACTGCAGGTCATATTCGTCCGGATCACAGGGGATAGTGTAGTATCGGTTATATTTCCGGCCATTATAAATGAGACCCAGCAGCAGTGTTCTGTTCGACTCTTTGTCTGATAATCTGACATCCAGGTTGTATACTCCGTTATGTTTCGGTTTGAGAGTTTTGATCCCTCTGTGTCCTATTTTGCCGGTCACAATCTCTGGCATTATGGTGTCGCTGTTTTGCCGGTCAAGGAACTGCATAGAGACATGTACGTCGTTTTTCTCTATGTTGAACGATACCAGGGGCTCCAGCTGTAATGAAAACGGGTCGAGCACCTGCACCGACTTACGGAAGAAAAACTCCCGGTCCGTGTTACGCATGAATCGTGTATAAGCACGAAGTGTATAGTCACCCTGCACAAGATCATCCTCCAGATCCACGTATCCTGAATAGGCTCCGGTGCTGTCGGGACGGATCTTTACCCTTTTTACCAGGTCATCGAGCGGATTGATCAGTTCCACATATATGTAACGGCTCATAAAAACTGGTCTGTGAGCGAGTGCATCCACCATATGAGCACGAAACCAGATTCGTTCGCCCGAGAGGTAACTCGATTTATCTGTCTGGATATAGATCTTTTCCTGAGGAAAAGTGATCAGCTGTTGCTGCAGGCGTGACTCCACTGAATCAGTAATCATCAATGGTTGCTGTGCACTGATCAGGTGCCCGAGCATGAATAATAATAAAAAGAGGCCTGTTTTTTGCATATCCACTCAGGTCACGAGGTTGAATTCCATCTTCAAAGTTAACAATTATTTTCGGGAATTTTTGGAATGTAGTTGACATCCACTCATGAGGAATTAAAATTAATAGTTATTTTACACACCATTCGCTTATTCCACTAAAACAGACACTCACCTGATTGATATACCTATGTAAGACTGTTCGTCTCCATGTGTGGACGCTTTCCGAACAGATTGAGACTATCGTTTTTTCTTTCCCCTCAACTTTATTCTGTTGAAATTGTTTAAATATTTTAGTGGTTTTCAGCCAGTCAAAATATTAATTAATTGATATCTTATGTCTCACATCCAACACAATCTATCCTCGCATCAGAATGCCAATCACAATATAAGACCTATTGCAGAATTGATGAACGATTTGAAAACTAAAATGGAATTGGTTTTTCATGATCGTGCCAGCATTGACCAGATGGAGACAGTGCGGGGGTTACCCCCTTTTGTTCTTCAGGAGATAATGTCAATCAATCCACTCTCCGTTTGTATCAAAAAAGAGTATGGTGGTCGTGGCGCTTTTACACACGAGATACTTCAGCTGCTGTCGACAGCCTCCTATGAGTCGCTGGCACTATGCCTTACTTTTGGAATTAACGCAGCACTGTTTTTGCAGCCATTCGCCAAGTACGGACAGGAAGAGGTGAAAGCACCCGTGTTCAAAAGGTTCCTGGAAGAGAAGGCCATGGGTGGGCTTATGATCACCGAACCCAACTTCGGCAGTGATGCTCTGAATATGCAGACTTCGTACCATGAAAAAGAGGGTAGGTATCATCTGAAAGGAATGAAGCATTGGGCAGGATTAACCGGTTGGGCTGATTACTGGTTGATGACAGCCCGGCGGGAGAGTGCGAGAGGGGATCTGGAGCGTGATATTGATTTTTTCATGGTTGACATCAACGCACCGGGACAGGGAATTGTCGTTGAGGAGATTTTTGCGAACCTGGGATTATATTCCATACCTTACGGTAAAAACAGAATCGATCTGTCAGTGCCTGCTACTCATAAATTGCAACCTCATACCACCGGCATCAAGATGATGCTTGACTTGCTCCATGGCAGCAGGATGCAATTCCCGGGAATGGGGATGGGATTTATTCAACGAATGCTTGATGAGGCTTTGACGCACTGCAGGCAGCGCTATGTAGGAGGTCGCAGTCTGTTAAGTTACGACCAGGTACAGCACAGATTATCCAAACTGCAGGCATCATATACTGTTTGTACAGCCATGTGTGTAAACAGTAGTAATAAGGTGAGCATTGAAAAGGATATGGCCCCGTATGGTCTCGAAGCCAACGCAGTGAAAAGTGTGATCACTGACTTAATGCAGGAGGCAGCCCAATCGGCTATGCAGCTTATAGGAGCCAAATCTTACAAACTGAATCACATCGTGGGGCGCGCAACAATGGATAGTCGTCCTTTTCAGATCTTCGAGGGATCAAATGATATTCTCTATGCACAAATCACCGAAGGGTTGATGAAATT